>Ga0214472_10002829_pt1 | contig 18462 bp, 14 predicted proteins | sample RVTome_6_FD_207662 | JGI IMG/M metagenome (GOLD analysis project Ga0214472, IMG submission 207662) | Soil microbial communities from uranium-contaminated site in the Upper Colorado River Basin, Wyoming, United States - RVT140D175 | ecosystem: Environmental > Terrestrial > Soil > Contaminated >...
CCTGACGACCGACCCGCTCATGGGCGTCGTGCGCCACTTCGATGCGGGCTACGACGAGGCGAAGAGTTTCGCGGCGCGCAGCGGCCTGCACTTTCCGATGGCAGAGGACGGGTGAGCGTGTTGACGATCAAGCGGAGTTCCGATTTTCTGATCGACGGGATCGGCGCGCTCTACACGCTCGCTGGAACGGCCAGAGCTCCGCGGCGAGGCGCCGAGCTGCGCGACCCCGGATTGGTGAAAGACGCCGCCATCGCCCTACTCGGCGACGAGATCGTGGCGGTCGGACCCAGAAATCACGTTTACGATTCCATCGAACTGACAAAATCGGCGACACGATTGGATGCCGGAGGCCGGGCGGTGATCCCAGGCTTCGTAGATCCGCACACGCATGCTGTCTTCGATGAGCCGCGAAGCGGGGAGTTCGGCCGGCGCTTGACGGGCGAGAGCTACGTGAGTATCGCCCAAAGCGGCGGCGGCATCCGGGCCAGCGTGCGCGAGTTTCGCGAGTGCTCCGAGGAGGAGTTGCGCGAGAAGACGCTCCGTCGCCTGCGCTCCATGCAGCGCCTCGGCACGACGACGGTCGAGATCAAGAGTGGCTATGGTCTAAACCTCGAGAGCGAACTGAAGGCGCTGCGGGTCATCGCCTCGCTGCGCGGGATCGAGGATCTGCCGAGAATCGCGACGACCTGTCTGGCCGCCCATGAGATCCCGGACGAATATCGCGAGGATCGCGCGCGTTATCTCTCCCTCGTCTGCGACGAAATCCTGCCACGTGTTCGCGCGGAAGAGCTGGCCGAGCGCGTCGATGTCTTCTGCGAACCCCACGTCTTCGACCTGGCAGAGTCGCGTCGTGTGCTCGCCCGTGGCAAGGAACTTGGATTTCGCCTCACGGTCCATGCCGACGAAATCGAGGCGAGTGGGGGGGCGGAACTCGCGGCCGAGCTGGGCGCGGACAGCGCCGATCATCTCGGTCGGATCTCCGCGGCCGGCATCGAGGCCCTGGCGGCGAGCGACACGGTAGGCGTCCTGCTTCCCGCCACCATCTTCTCGCTCGGGCTGCGCAACTGGGCACCTGCGCGGCGGCTGATCGAGGCCGGCGCGGTTGTCGCCCTGGCCACGGACTTCAATCCGGGCAGCAACTACTGCGAGTCGATGCCATTGACCCTGGCCATCGCCTGCACGCAGCTGGGCCTCCATCCGCACGAGGCGCTGTGTATGGCCACGGCCAACGCTGCCTGGGCGCTGCGGCGTGCCGACTCGGTGGGGAGCCTCGAATGTGGCAAGAAAGCCGACATCGTCGTCCTGGAAGGCCCCTCCATCGACCGCCTCTGCCACCATCTGGGGCAGGAGCCCATGCGGTGGGTCATCCAGGGCGGGCGCATCGTCCACGAGTCGCCTCCCGGCTGAGAATCGACGGATTTGGCCGCGACTCCGGCCGCCGCTGGCGGCCAATTTGCTATCAAAGGGCAAAGGCGGTTGTCTCTGGAGGGGAACGACCTTCCCGGTACCGTACGAAACGGCGGTGTTCGGCTGTTTTTCGCCGAATTCGTCTCCAAGGTGGATTCTTGCAGCTCGCGAAGGGCGGCGTTGGGGGATCGTGCACCGTGCGCGTGAACCGGCGATCGGCGCCCCATTCGCACCGTTTTTTTGACATCGGCAGCTCGGGGCCCGGGGAGAGCGCGTGAGCAAGATCAACGAGCTGAGGCGGAAGGCGACGGAGGCCGCGCGCAAGCGTGACTGGAAATCGGCCGTGAAACTCTATGAAAAGGTCTGCGAGATAGACAGCGCCAACGCCAGTTTTCGCAACGAGCTGGGCGATATCTATCTCAAGATGGGAGACGTCCACGAAGCCCTCGATGCCTTCGCCCGCGCGGCCGAGCTCTACCGGAGCGTCAGTCTCCACAACAACGCCGTCGCCGTTCTCAAGAAGATCCTCCGCCACGACAAGAATCATCTCGATGCCACCTGGGGGCTCGGAGAGGTCCGCGAGTCCCAGGGGCTCGACATGGAAGCCCAGCAGCACTTCATCGAATTCCTCGGCATGGCCGGACTCGTCGACGGTGTCAACCGGCAGCGCTTCACCAATCGCTGCGTGCTCCTGGTGGAAAAGTATAGCGACGACCTGCACATGCTCAGTCGCGTCGCGGAGGTCTTCGAGGACTGGAAGCTCTCGGACGACCATGCGCGCGTGATCATGCAGAAGGCGCGCTTGGCCCACGGCGAGGGACAGGGCGAGCTCGTCGACAAGTACATCGAAAAAGCGCGGGCGATCTATCCCGATCTGGACACCCTCGATGACTATGTCGAGCTGATGCTGCTGCGCAACGGTGGCGGCGCCGACGGCCGGCCGAGTAAGGCGGCCGACCCCCCGGGCAGCAACTTCATCGAGATCGACGGGCCGTCGGAGTCGAGCAATGAAGGAACCTCCCCGCGCAGCGACTATATCGAACTCGACGCGGCCGCCGATGACGCGGACATGGAAGAGATCGACCTGGGCTTCGACTTCGATTCCGGCGCCGCGGGCGAATTCGATCTTGGACTCGGCGCCGACGGCGAGGAAGTCGCCACTTCCGCTCCGCGGCCAGCCGCGCCGAGCACCCCCGATCCGGACGACGCGAGCCGGCGCGTCGACCTCTCGGGCCTCGACGCCGAGATGTTCGCGGAGCTGTCGAAATCAGCACACGGAGAGTTCTCCGCGGCCGGCGAGCCACCGCAGACCGAAGCGCAGCAGATGACGGCGGACAGCGCGAGCCTGCTCGACGAACTGCTCTCCGAGGACAGTGGCTACGATCGCGCGAGCGGCGACGACCGCCAGCTCGAGAGCATCGAGACGCATCTCGGCGACCAGATCGCGGCGCAGGTCGCGGCCGACGACTACGCGGGGCAATACGACGTCGGCCTCGTCTACATGGAGATGGGCCTCTACGTGCAGGCGGCCATGGCGTTCGGGAGGGCATCCTGTGGCCCCGAACATCGCCTCAGGGCCCTCGAGATGCAGGGCTCCTGTCTGCGTCGGGCCGGAAGGAACGGCGAGGCTCTCGCGGCGTTTCAAGATGGTCTGAACACGAAGGGCCAGCCCGAGCGTCACTTCCTCGGGCTCCTCTACGAGGTCGGGATTTGTTACGAGGCGATGGGCAAGCCAGAGATCGCCCGCAAGGCGTTCGAACGCACGGCGGCCATCGATCCCGCCTTCCGCGACGTGAGCGAACGCCTTCAGCGCATCGTGACGCCTGCCGGCTAGGGCGCCTTCGACGCCGCCTTGCCGCCCTGGTGCGGATGAGCTACGCTGCCCCGAGTCGGCTGCGCCGCCCACCGCGATCCATGAACAGATCCATCTCCACTCGCACACACTTCGGCGGCGCCATTCTGTCGCTGTCTCTCTGTCTGTCGTTCAGCGTGGACTGTTCCGCGCAGCCGGCACTGCCGGACTCGACGCGTGCGAAGAGCGCCGCCCCCGACAGTGTGGCGGTATCGCCGAAGCGCGCGGATCGAGACGCCACGCTCTTGGAAATCAGTCCGTGGGCGCGGACGACCAGCCGGACTCTCACCGACGCGGGCCGGCGGCCGACCACGCTGGCGGACGCGTTGCGCTGGCGGTCCTCCGTCGCGCTGCGAGAATCCGGCGATCCCGGTGCGCGCGCGTTCTTGAGCCTCTCACCCGTCGATGCAGGCGCCCCGGAACTCTTCATCGACGGCGCGCCCACGCGCAATCCGGCGGATGTCTGTCCGTCCATCTACGATCAGAGCTATATTCCGTTGCGCGCGTTGCGGGCTTCGGATGCACGCTGGGATGTCGGCGGACCGTTCGCGCTCCACGGGGAATTCGACGCGGCCCTCGAGGGGCGCACTCGCCTGCGGAGCCATTTCGCCAGCACTGCGAACGAGACCTACTACCGAGGGCTGTCGTGGAGTACCCCACGCGCGCCACGGACCCTCCGCTTCGACTACGAGGAGTGGAAGACGGAGGAGGGCTATGCGTCGTTCGTCGCGTCGGAGACCAGGCCTTCGCGCTTTGGCCGCGCGAAACAGAGGCGCTTCGAGCTGAGTGGTCAGGCATCCAGCTCCGTCGGTACGCTGTCGCTACGCTTCGGACGCGGTCGGAGGTATCACGACGGGCGCCTTTTGGGCTCGGCTCCCGAGGCCGGATTGCTGGAGCGCTGGACGGGAACGCTCGTCGCGGGGATCGATCGCGGCGATTCCACCTCGCACACGCGGCTGCGGCTCTTCCACCTGGACTGGCAGGACATCGATGCTGCGCACGGTTTCCAGACACGGGACGCCGTGCGCACGGGTGTGCGCGCGCAACGCAGCCGCCTCGGCGGCGGCTGGTCCTGGCTGATGGAGGCCGAGCGGCAGGCTGCGGCCTTCGTGGACGGGACCGGGGAGAACTCCCGGCCGGACGAGGTGTATCTGGCACGTTTGGCCGTCGGTCATGACGGTGGCTCAGATTGGCGACGAAGTCTGCGCGCCGAGATTGCCGCCAACGACGCGACCGCGCAGCGAGCCGACGTCGGCGCTGCCGTGCTGCTCCGGCGCAGCGTCGGCGCAGTCAGGATGAGCGTCGGCGCCGAACGCCGCCTCCGCATGCCCACGCCGATGGAGATCGGCGGCACCTGGCAGACGGATTTCGCCGACGGCCTCCACCGGCGACTGATCGGCGGCGGGGAACTGCCGATCGAGCGGCAAGACCGGCTGCACGTCGGCGTCGAGGGAACGCTGCGCGAGTTCGAGTGGGAAGTGCTGAGCGAAGAGTGGTGGCTGCGCCGTGGCGTCGGCTGGCAGATCGAGTCGGACTCCGTCGCTCGCTATGTCGGCGGTGCCGAACTCGACGCACCGGTCGCGCAGCTGCGTGTTCGGCGGAACTTCGGCCAAACGCGTCGTGGGATCGTCGCCGAGGCGCAGGCCAGTCATCTGCTCGATGCGCCGAGCGTCGACAGAAGCCGCGGCGCGGGCTGGCCTCGAAGCTGGGCGGGTGGTTCCGTCACGGCGTGGACCCGCGTCGTCCGAGATTACAATCGCTTCTCCCTCCGCTATTCGTTTCGCGCGAGCGAAGGTCGCTTCGACGACCTGTTGACGCCGTTCGCCCCCGGTTCATCTTCCACCGTCCTCCCCAGGGAGAGCCGGCATGATCTGCAGCTCACGCTGCGCATCCGCGACGCCGAACTCTATCTCATCTTCGAGAATCTCACGGACGCGACGCTCCAGGAGGTCTCTGCCACGCAGCTGCGTGGGCGGCAGCGCGTCTGGGGCCTGTACTGGAACTTCTACAACTAGGCGCGCCGGGCAGCGGTCGGGAGAGCGGGCTTGAACCGCTTTGCGCTGTCGCTGTCGCTCGTCTCCGCGCTCCTCGCCGGCGGTCACTACCTCGCGAGCCGGCCACCGGCCTGGTTGGACGAAGATCCCCTGCTTCGTCCCTTTGGCGTTTCCACCGTGAGCGATGGTCAGTTTGACACCATCGCCGTCGAGGAATGGCCGGTCGTCGAGGCGGCAGAGGTCCAGTTTCCCCTCGACGTGAACGCGGCGAGCGCCACCGAACTGATCGCGTTGCCCGGCGTGGGCCCGGTGCTGGCGGCTCGCATCGTGGCCCACCGGGACAGCCTGCATGGCCTGACGGGCCTTTCCGAGCTCGACGCGGTCCAGGGGATCGGGCCGGCCAGTCTGGCTCGACTGGCTCCGCTCCTGTCGTTCGGCGAGTTCGTCCCCCCAACGAGCAGCGCGGCCCACGACTTGCAAAATGCGAACGGAACGCCCGAGGGGGACAGGCCGTAGCCGTCCGCCAGACGAAGCGAAACACCGCGTAGAAGCGGCCTCAAAAGGCACAGAGCTGCCCCTTTCTCGGGGCATGCGTCTTGCAATCCAATCGGCGCTCCGTGTGCCCAGCCTCGCACGGCGGCTCTGCCGATACTCGCCAGCGCCACCAACGCTGCCTAGAGGGGACGACTTTGAAGGACAAGATCGCGGGCAAGCTTCTCGAATCCAATCTGGTCAGCCAGGACCAGCTCCAGAAGGCGCTCGAAACACAGAAGGCAGAGGGAGGCTCCGTCGGACAGAATCTCGTCCGCACCGGAGCGATCAGCGAGGGAGCCTACGCGGACTTCCTCGGCAAGATGTACAACCTGCCAACCGTGAAACTGGCCGAGCTCGAGGTGGATCCTGCTGTCGCATCCCTGATCCCCGAGGGTGTCGCGACGAAATTCCAGGTCGTTCCCATGTCTCGTGAGGGTCGCATCCTCACGGTCGCCATGGCGAATCCTTCGAACATCTTCGCCATCGACGACATCAAGTTCATCACCGGACTCGACGTCAAGCCGGTCGTCTGCACGGAATCCGACATCAGGACGGCCATCGACCGCTACTACGACTCCGCGGACAGTCTTGCGTCCGTCCTCGAGAATCTCGAGGAGGACGTCGAGCTGCTCGACGATGAAGACGACCAGGACGCCGGAATGCTGACGGCGGAGAGCCAGAACGCTCCGGTCGTCAAGCTCGTCAACTCCCTTTTGGTCGACGCCGTCAAACGCGGCGCCAGCGATATTCACATCGAGGCCTACGAGAAGAAGATGCGGGTGCGCTACCGCATCGACGGCGTGCTGCAGGAGATGATGAACCCACCGTTCAAGATGAAGTCGGCCATCATCTCGCGCCTGAAGATCATGTCCGAGCTGGACATCGCCGAGCGTCGCGTGCCGCAGGACGGCCGTATCAAGTTGAAATTCGGCGACAAGAAGGTCGACCTCCGCGTCTCGACGCTGCCCTGCATCTACGGCGAAAAGGTCGTGATGCGTATTCTGGACAAGGGCAATCTCATGCTGGATCTCGATGATTTTGGGATGGAGGAGAACGCCCTCCAGAACGTCATCGATTGCATTTCGTTGCCTTACGGCATGGTGCTCGTCACCGGTCCGACAGGCTCCGGCAAGACGACGACGCTCTATTCCTGTCTCAATCGCGTAAACGTCTGCGGCACCAACATCATGACGGCCGAGGATCCCGTCGAGTACAACCTCGACGGCATCAATCAGGTGCAGGTGCGCGAAGCGGTTGGGCTGAGTTTTGCCGCGGCGCTGAAGGCATTCCTCCGCCAGGATCCCAACATCGTCATGGTCGGTGAGATCCGAGATCTCGAGACCGCCTCGATCGCCGTCAAGGCGGCCCTCACGGGCCACCTCGTGCTTTCGACGCTGCACACCAACGACGCTCCGTCGACGGTGAACCGTATGGTCGACATGGGAATCGAGCCCTTCCTGGTGGCGACTTCGACCAACGTGATCCTGGCTCAACGTCTCGTCCGCCGCATCTGTAAGAACTGCAAGGCCGAGCAGAAGGACATCTCCGACGAGGTGCGGGTGCGGATCGGCCTGGATCCGGGAACGCCGCTGTTCAAGGGCCCGGGCTGCGACGAGTGCAACGGCACGGGCTACAAGGGCCGCTTGGGCCTCTACGAGGTCATGATGATGACCGCCAAGCTGCGCGAACTGGTTGTGGATCGCGCAAGCACGCCTGAAATCCGCGCGCAGGCCATCGAAGACCACATGCTCACTCTGCGGATGGACGGCCTCCGCAACTTGAAGCTGGGAATCACGACCCTCGAAGAGGTGTTGCGTGAGACTGCGGACCATAAATAATTCGGGAGACGCGAATGATCAGTCTGCGTGAGCTGCTCGAGGATATGATGCAGCAAGAGGCCAGCGATCTGCACCTGACGGCCGGCTTGCCCCCGCAATATCGCGTGGATGGCGATATCCTTTCGTCGAAGTTCGACGTCATGAGCCCGGATGACACCCGCGCCATGGCGTATTCGATCTTGAACGACGATCAGAAGAAGCACTTCGAAAACGACAAAGAGCTGGACCTCTCGTTCGGTGTCCAGGGGATGAGTCGATTTCGCGCGAACGTCTATCTGCAGCGCGGCGTCACCAGCATGGCGATCCGCAGGATTCCCTACGAGATCATGACCTTCGAATCGCTTGGCCTGCCGCGCGTCATCGGGAATTTCGCGAAGTTGCATCGCGGAATGTTCTTGGTCACGGGCCCGACGGGGTCGGGCAAGTCGACGACCCTCGCCGCGATCGTCGATTGGATCAACGAGCATCGCGCCTGTCATATTCTGACCATCGAGGATCCGATCGAGTACGTGCACAACCACAAGAAGAGCATGGTCAACCAGCGCGAGATCGGCGCGGACAGCGAGAGCTTCACCAAGGCCCTGAAGTATGTCCTGCGTCAGGATCCCGACGTGATCCTCATAGGTGAAATGCGCGACCGGGAGACGATCCAAGCCGCGATCACGATCGCCGAGACTGGGCATCTGTGCTTCGCGACCCTACATACGAATTCTACCTATGAGTCGATCAATCGAATCATCGACGTCTTTCCTTCTACGCAGCAGCCGCAGGTACGCGCGCAGCTCGCCTTCGTTCTGGAAGGCGTGATGACCCAGCAGCTCATCCCGCGCCTGAAGACGACCGGGCGCGAGCTCGCATGCGAGCTCATGGTTTGCACGCCGGCGGTGAAGGCGCTCATCCGCGATGACAAGGTGCATCAGATCTATGGCCTCATGCAGGCCGGTCAGAAGCACGGCATGCAGACGATGAATCAAGCGCTCTATCAGGGCTACATCAATCGCAAGATCGCCTACGAAGAGGCGATCAACCGAAGCCCAAATCACGATGAACTCCTCAAGATGATCGGTGAGGCCGTGCCCGCGTAAGGGCTGGAGGTAACCCATGGCGACGACATTTCTATGGAAGGGCAAGAGCCCTCAGGGCGAGATGCTCAACGGCGAATACGCGGCCGACAGCAAGAACGACGTCGCATCGTATCTGCGTAAGCGCAAGATCGCGGTGCAGTCGATTCGCCCGAAGGCCAAGGACATCACGATCAGGCTGCCTTTCAAGAAGAAAGTGAAGGTCCGCGAGATGAGCATCTTCACCCGTCAGTTCGCGACGATGGTGAATGCCGGTCTGCCGATCGTCCAGTGCCTCGACATTCTCCACAAGCAGACGGAGAGCCAGCGCCTGGCCAAGGTGGTCCAGGAGGTCATGCTCGACGTCGAAGGTGGCTCGACGCTGGCCGACGGTCTCAACCGCCATCTCGACGTCTTCACCGAGCTGTACACCAACATGGTCGATGCCGGAGAGCAAGGCGGTATCCTTGACGTCATCCTGCAGCGCCTGGCGGTCTATCTCGAGAAGGCCGACGCCCTGGAGCGTAAGGTCAAGAGCGCGATGACCTATCCGACCATCGTGGGTGTCGTGGCCGGGGGGGCCTCGGTCTTCATGCTCATGTTCGTCATCCCCGTCTTTGCCAAGATGTTCAGCGATTTTGGCGGGACGCTGCCGGCGCCGACCCGGATCGTGATGGGCATCTCGGACTTCCTGCGTGGCTACTGGTGGGCCCTGGTGGCCGGTGCCGCCGGCCTCACGTTCGGCTTCAAGCAGATCCAAAAGACCAAGTCGGGGGCACTGAAGATCGATCAGCTCGCCCTGCGCGCGCCGGTTCTCGGCAACGTCTTGCGCAAGAGCGCGGTCGCTCGCTTCACGCGGACGCTCGGCACCCTGGTGAGTTCCGGTGTGCCGATTCTGCAGGGCCTGGACATCACGGCGTCGACCGCGGGCAACAAGGTCATCCAGAACGCCATCGGCAGCGCTCGCGATTCCATCACCCAGGGTGACACCATCGCCGACCCGCTGCGCGCGAGCGGCGTGTTTCCGCCGATGGTCGTCCAGATGATTTCCGTCGGCGAAGAGACCGGTGCGTTGGATGAGATGCTCTCGAAGATCGCCGACTTCTACGACGACGAGGTCGACACGGCTGTCGAGCAGCTGACCGCGGCCATCGAGCCCATCATGATCGTCCTCATGGGCGTTCTCGTGGGTGGAATGCTCGTGGCCATGTATCTGCCGATGTTCAAGATGGCGAGCGTGATGGGCTGATCGCCGATCGCTCTGGTGTCGTATCGAGGATTTCGAGGGCGCGCGGAGCGCCCCACCACTCTGGGGGGAATGGTGTATCACGAGAGCGAAGACACCCTCAGCCGCTGGCTGTTCCTGCGCCTCGCGATGGCCACCCTGGTGACCAGCGCCGGCGTGGTTCTGCTGGCCGTGGCGGCGGAGGGAGTGTCGCTACAACCTCTCATGATCTGCGTCGCCGCGCAGTGTGCCGTCGTCCTCTCGGGCTTCCTCACCCAGCTTTGGATCTCGCCGCGTATCGCCCGCCTCGGCGAGGCTGTCCTCGACGTCGTCATCATCACCGCCTGCATCCATTATTCGGGTGGTGTCGGCAGCCCCTTCGCCGTCCTGTATTTCTTTCCGATCCTCCTCGCCGCGTACTCGTTCGGTCCGAAGGGCGCCGTGGCGACGGCGTCTTTCGCGACCGTGACGTTTCTTTCGTACGTCTTTTCAACCGCGGCGGGGTGGTTGCCCGTGCCGGAAGTGCAGTTCAGAGGCGACGACCTGAGCAGCGCCGCACTGCTCCGTGGCTACTTCGAGGCCGCCCTGTTGCTCATCGTGGGTTACCTGGCGGCGGAACTGTCGGCGCGCATCGGCCAGAAGGAAACGCTCCTTCAGCAGCGGACGGAGCAGCTCGAGCGGACCGAATTGGAGACGCAGTCGATTCTCGGCAACATGAGCAGCGGTGTCCTCACCCTCGACCGCGAGGCGAAGGTCCGCAGGGTCAATCAGGCCGCCGAAAAGATCCTCGGCGTGAGCGCGCAGGAGCTGATCGGACGGCCCCTGGGTAAAGTGCTCGACGCCCAGATGCCGCTCTTCGTCTCCCACCTGTCCGAGACGCTTCGCGGCGGGGGCATCCTCGACCGCGTCGAGCTGAACGTCGAGCGCGCCGATGGAAGCTCGCTGCCCCTGGGGCTGTCCATCAGTCAGCGGTGCGGACCGAGTGGCGAGAAGATCGGCATCATCGCCGTCTTTCAGGATCTCAGCTCGGTGCTGCGCATGCGCGAGCAGATTCGGGCGAACGATCGCCTGGCGGCCATGGGTGAGCTCTCGGCGAGCATCGCCCACGAGATACGCAATCCGCTGGCTTCGATCCGCGGTTCCGTCGAAATGCTGGCCTCCGAGCTCAACGTCGACGGCGAGAACCGCCGCCTCATGGATCTGGTGCTCAAGGAGAGCGGTCGCCTGAACCGGCTCATCGAGGACTTCCTCGAATACGCACGACTGAAGCCGCTGCACCGCCGCAACTGCCGCCTGCAACCCCTCCTGGATGAACTCGACACCCTGCTGTCGAGCCGCAACCAACCCTTCGACCTGCGCATCCCGCAGCTGCCGCACGATCTCGTGCTGCACATGGACGAGGAGTTGGTGAAGCAGGTGTTCTTGAATCTCGCCATCAACGCGGTCGAGGCCATGGATGGCGGCGGCACCCTCGAGATCGCAGTCGGCGTTCGGATGGACGGCGGGCAGGCGTACGCCGCGATCCGCTTCCTCGACGAGGGCTGTGGGATTGCGGAGCACTCCGCCGACAGGCTCTTCGAGCCTTTCTTTACGACGAAGCCGAAGGGGACCGGCCTCGGCCTGCCGCTGGCGAACCGCATCATCACGGGCCATGAAGGCCGGATCGAAATCAGGAATCGTGATGGAGGAGGCGCCGAGTGCGCCGTCCACCTCCCGTTGGTGGGAGTGTGGAGAGATGGAAAGCTCGAGCACGGCATGCCCGCGCTCGAGTTGGAGTCGGTGTCCGCGGACGCCGGGATCGGGCGGGAGGCCAAGGAAGGCCTACCGACATCATCTACGCCGTGAGCTGGAAAGGACCGGACTCGTGATCACAGGCAACATTCTGATCGTGGACGACGAGGAGAGCATGTGCCAATTCCTCAGCATCATGCTGAAGAAGGAAGGCCATGAGGTCTGCTCGGTAAACAACGGGGCAGACGCGCTGCGCCAGATGCAGTCGCGACGTTTCGACGTCGTCATCACGGACATACAGATGCCCAAGATGGATGGGATTCAGGTTCTGTCGGGGGTCAAGGCCATCGACGCAACCGTCCCGGTCATCATCATGACGGCATACGCCAGCAAACAGACGGCGATTGAGGCGGTGAACAAGGGCGCCTTCCACTATCTCGACAAGCACGCGAAGAACGACGAGATCAAGATGGTCGTCCGGAACGCGCTCGACGTCCGTCACGTGAAGAGCGAAAACGTGCAGCTCAAGAAGCAGTTGACGAAGAGTTCTTCGGGCCGAACCATGATCGGCAAGTGCGACGGCATCTTGAAGGTCTTCCGGCTGGTCGAACGCGTCAGCGCCAGCGACGCGACCATCCTGATCCACGGAGAGAGTGGCACGGGCAAGGAGCTCATCGCCCGCGCGATCCACGACCAGAGCCACCGCGCCGACGGACCCTTCGTGTCCATCAACTGTGGCGCGCTTCCGGAGAGTCTGCTCGAGAGCGAGCTGTTCGGGCATGTCAAGGGCTCGTTCACCGGGGCGATACGCGACAAGGACGGCCTCTTCAAGGTCGCCAACGGCGGGACGTTCCTCCTCGACGAGATCGGCGAGACTTCGCCCGCGATCCAGGTCAAGCTCCTTCGGGTGCTGCAAGAACGCGAGATCATCCCGGTCGGCGGCACGAAGCCCCTCAAGGTGGACGTGCGCATCGTGGCGGCCACCAACCGCGAATTGGAGCACGAGGTCAACATGAACAACTTTCGTGCGGACCTCTATTACCGGCTCAATGTGATTCCGGTCACGCTGCCTCCGCTGAGGGAACGTAGGGAAGACATTCCGCTCCTGATCGATCATTTCTTCAAGCGCTACCGCGCGGGCTATGATGGCGACCTCGATGCCGCACTGGGCGATGAGGCGCGCAAGGTCCTGTGCGACTATGCGTGGCCCGGCAACGTCCGCGAGCTGGAGAACATCGTCGAACGCGCGGTGATCCTGCAGCACGGCACAGGGCCTCTCGGCCTCGACGACCTGCCGGAAAAGCTGGTCGGCCGTGCGCGCAGCGGAGAGGACGACGCCATCCGCGCGTCAGGAATCACGCTGGAGGAACTCGAGCGCAAGTACATGATCCAGGTCCTGAACGAGACGGGCTGGCACAAGAAGAAAGCGGCGGACATCCTGGGGATCAACCCGTCCACCTTGTACCGCAAGATCAAGAGCTACGGACTCGAGAGCCCGGGCGGGGGACTCGGCGATTTCGCGGACTTCGCCATGGAGGAAGAGGTCGAGAGCGTCGGCGCCTAGCGGCGCGCTGCCGCCGGGCGCGAGGGCGCCCGGCAGTCTGCAACGCGGCCCTGGAGTGCCCCCGCGGGATCGCGGGGGCATTCGCCATTTGTGGGCACTTTCCGCCTCCATGCGCCTTCATGCCGAATTCACGTGTTTGGCATGTCCTGTGCACATATCGACGCGACCGTGTAGTCACCGTATCCGGTCTCCCTACTGGTAGACGGATCAACTTCTCGTTTGATATGTAGGAGGCTTCTAGCCGTGTTCAACAATTCCAAGGGTTTTACCCTCATCGAGCTCATGATCGTCGTCGTGATCATCGGTATCCTTGCCGCCATCGCGATTCCTAACTTCATCAGCATGCAGGATCGCGCCAAAGAGGCGTCGACCAAGAGCAACTGCCACACCGTGCAGCTGGCTGCCGAGGATTTCTCGGTCCAGAATAACGGCGTCTATGCCACTCTCGTCGCCAACTTCTCGGCGAGCCTGCCCAGCGGCGCGCTGCTGACGAATCCCTTCACCAAGGCCGTGACCGAGCCCGTCGATGGCCTCGCCACCACGCCCGGCCAGACCGGCTATGTCGTGATCGACCAGGGTGGCACGAACGTTGGTTACACCATCAATGGCTGGGGCAAGACCATCGAGGTCATCTCGCTGACCAGCGGTAGCTAATCCAGTTCGGATTCGGCTCCTCTTCGGGGTCGCTTTCGAAAACGAGGGGCCGCGCGATTCGTCGCGCGGCCTTTCAATTTTCGTGGTTGGCATCGAATCTGCAAAAAAGGGCCAAGGAGCAGCGCCAAAGCCCCCGATGAACCCATTTGGGCGCCAGTCGCGGGGTTTCTGGCTGGGATTCGAGCAGTGGGTGGAAGCTTGTCAATCGTCCGTTTCGCCAGCGTAGACAAGAGCTATCGCAGTGGATTCGCGCTTCGCAAGAAAGCCGTGCTCTACGATATCAGCTTCCAGCTGGAGCCCGGAGAGGTCTTCGCGTATCTCGGCCACAATGGGGCCGGAAAGAGCACGAGCGTCAAGGCCATGCTCGGCCTCATCGGCATCGACGCGGGTCACATCGAGATCTTCGGGACGCGGCCCGGGAGCCGTGATGCCCTGCGCCGGGTCGGCTATCTGCCGGAGAATCCCTACTTCTACGATCATCTGACGGGCGAGGAATTCTTGCAGCTGGTGGCCCAGCTCTGCGATCTCGACCGCGCCACACGTCGGCGACGCATCGACGAGGTCCTCGAGCGCGTGGGCATGGAAACCAACGCAGGGCAGAGGCTGCGCGGCTACTCCAAGGGCATGCTCCAGCGCATCGGCCTCGCACAGGCGATCCTGCACGACCCCGAACTGCTGATCCTGGACGAGCCCATGGGCGGACTGGACCCGCTCGGCCGGGCGCAGATGCGCCGCATCATCGAGGAACTCGCCGCGCAGGGAAAGACGATCTTCCTGTGCAGTCACATCCTGGCCGACGTCGAGGCGGTGGCCGATCGCGCGGCGATTCTCAGCGGCGGGCTTCTGCGCCGCGTCGTCGATCTTCACGAACTTCGCATCCAGGGCCGGCGCATTCAGATCGAGTGCCGGGGGCTGGTCGAGCCGGCCATCGGGCACCTGCGGCGTCTCGGTCACGACGTCACATTGCATGGAGAATCCCATCACATCGTCGTCCATGACCAGTCGGCCGTGCCCGAAGTCGTGGCCCAGATCGACGGGGCGGGGGCGCGTCTCCTGAACGTCCAGCCCGTGCGTCGGAGTCTCGAGGAGATCTTCCTCGAGGAGGTCGGACACGTGCAGCCGGGTCAGGGTCCCGACGACGTGCGGAGCACCGTCAGCTCCCTCCTGGAGGCCGTGGGCGAGAGCACGCCTGTCCACGAAAGCGGCCAGGGATCGAAGAGCGTGGAGATTCCGTCATGAGAGTCATCGCCATCGCCCAGAACAGTTTTCGTGAGGCCGTGCGCGACAAGGTCTTCGTGATCGTCGCAGCCTTCGGCTTGCTGATGATCGCGAGTTCCGTCATCATGAGCCCGCTGACGGTCGGCGCCAGGGAGAAGATCGTCGCCGACATGGGCCTGAGCACGGTCTCGATGTTCTCGATGCTCGTGATCCTGTTCGTCGGCAGCGGCATGGTCTACAAGGAAATCGACAAGCGGACGATCACGGTGATCCTCAGCAAGCCCGTATCGCGCCTCGAATACATGCTCGGAAAATTCTTTGGGCTCGCCGCCACGCTCGCCACGATGTTCGTCGCGATGACCGGGCTGTTCTGGTGCGCCTGTGCCCTCACGCAAGTCGACTTCGAGGCCGCGTTCCTCGGCTCGATTTTTCTCAGCTACATGGAAATGCTGGTCGTGACCGCGCTGATGATTCTCTTCAGCAGTTTTACCACGCCGGTCCTGACCAGCCTCTTCACGCTGGCGGTCTACGTCGTCGGGCATCTCGTGCGCGATCTGGAGTCCTTCGCCCTGGTCACCGGCAGCGAGGCTCTCTTTTCCGCGATGCGAGTCTTCAAGACCGTCTTGCCAAACCTCGACCTGTTCAACATTCGCAACGCGGTGGTCCACGGCTTCCCCGTCGCGGCGAGCCAGATCCTCTGGGCCTCCGCATACGCGGTCGTCTACGCCGGGATCCTCCTCGTCCTCTCCGGGCTGATCTTCCGCCGCCGCGAGTTCCGCTGATGCGCTCGACACTCGCCTCGTTGGGGGCAGTGCTGCTGCTCGGGATTGCCGCGGGCGCGCTGCTCGAGCAGGCACGCGCACACGAAAACCTTCGCGTCGAGGACGACATCAAGTACATGCCCAGCGCGGAATTCCTTCGGGCTGCATCCCTGGGCCATGAGAGCTTCGTGGCGGATCTCCTCTGGTTCCGGGTCATTCAGTACTACGGGGAATGGCGCGGTGGAGACCATGGAATCGATTTCTTCGAGAATCTCGTCGATACCGTGGTGGAGTTGGATCCGAAATTCGAGGACGCGTACCGCTTCGCCGCCCAGGTGATGGCCGAGGACATGGGAGCTCCCGAAAAGGCGATCGCGCTGCTCGAGCGTGGGATGCAGGAGAATCCCAAGAGCTGGTGGCTCCCCTTCGAGGCCGGATTCATCGAGTACACGGTGCACATGGACGATGCAAAGGCGTTCGTCTGGTTTCAGAAGGCTGCCGCGGTCCCCGGCGCCAGCGACTTCGCCAGGCGCTTCGCCGCCTTCGTCGGCGGACGGGCGGGCCATCTCGAAGTGAGCTACGAGCTCTGGAAATACATCGCGCGCACGACCGACAACGACGATCTTCGCCAGCGCGCCATCGAGTATGTCGGTGAACTCGAAGAGGCTCTCTACCGTGGCGGGCCCGTGCCGGACTGGACGACCCGGAGACGGGTCATTCAGATGGACTCCTGATGCAGAGAGATCTCTTCCCCGGGGTCCCAGCCTGGTACCTTGCCACCGCGATCGCCGTGTTCGGCGCGTGTGTCGGCAGCTTCCTCAATGTCGTGATCCATCGTCTGCCGAAGAAGCAGTCGCTTCTGTGGCCGGGCTCAGCCTGTCCTCGTTGCGAGCGCCCGATCCGTCCCTACGAGAACGTCCCCATCCTCGCCTGGATTCTGCTGCGGGGGCGCTGCCGGGGCTGCAGGGCGCCGATTTCGCCTCGCTACGTCATCGTGGAACTCGCCGTCGCACTCCTGTCCCTCGTCTGTGCTTGGCAGTTCGGATTGACGCTGCAGGCGCTTCTGATGTTCGCGCTCCTCGCGGCGCTGCTCGCGGTCGCACTCATCGATTGGGAACACTTGATCATTCCGGATGGCATCAGCCTCGGCTTCCTGGCGCTGGGCCTGCTCGTCTCGCCGGTCGCCGGCCCGGGCATCGTGAAATCTCTCATCGGCGCCGTCGTCGGCGGCGGGCTCCTGCTGGTCGTCGCCGTGGCGTGGGAGAAGTTGCGTGGCGTCGAGGCCATGGGCGGCGGGGACATCAAGCTCATGGGCGCGATCGGAGCCTTCCTGGGCGCCGTCGACGCGCTGCTCGTCATCTTTCTCGGTGCGTTCCTCGGAGCGCTGTTCGGAACCGTCCTCTTGCGGCGCAACGCCCAGGCTCGCATCGCCTTCGGCACCTTCCTCTCGGCCGCTACCTTCCTCGTCGTCTTCTTTGGTGACGCGGCAATCGCCTGGTATCTCCGTGCCGTCGGTTTCGGCGGCTGAGGCCGATGCCCCAGGGCCCGCTGAGCTGTTCCCGGCCATTTCCCGTCCGGCCCCATCCTGCCATGCAGTCTGCACGACGGCGTGCAGTTCGCTCCGCGCGGCTCAGCCTGCCCCGATTTTCGCCGACGAGCCAAAGCTAAATCGCTGTCGAACAAGCCTTTATCTATTTCGAAGCGCGCAGACCCTTGGCATGTGCCTTGCCTTAGACGCCGCCTGTAGCGTTGTGCCCCGCCTGAACTTGCGCGCCCGGCAGAGCGCCCTCTGAGCTCCTGTTGTCTGAACTCAGAGATCATTCGGCATTCCGGAGGTTCGAGCACCCGTGTTTGGAAAGCTTCGAAAAGGAAGCCGCTCGACGGTGGCCCTCGACATCGGGTCCAACATCGTCAAAGCCCTTCGTCTAGATAACTCGGGTGAAATGCCCGTTCTCACGAACTTCGCCATGGTCGATCTTCTCCCCGACGCGATCGTCGAGGGCGAGATCATGGACCGCGACATGGTGATCGACGCCGTCCGCGAGTGCTTCGAACGCGCTGGCATCCAGGACAAGGCAGTCGTGAGTGCCGTTGGCGGACGCTCCGTGATCGTCAAGAAGATCATCATGGACAAGATGACGGCGGACGACGCGCAGGAGGCCATCCTCTGGGAGGCCGAGCAGCACGTCCCGTTCGATATCGACGACATCTGTCTGGACTTCCAGATCGTCAAGGACGACGTCGGCGCCAATCAGATGGAGATTCTCCTGGTCGCGGCGAAGAAGGAGACCATCCAGGCCCACGCGGAGATCCTGCGCGAAGCCGGGCTGAATCCGATCGTCGTCGATGTCGACGCCTTCGCCGTCCAGAACGCCTGGGAATTCAGCAACGGTGGCCCGAGTCATGAGGTCGTCGGGCTGTTGAACATTGGCGCGGACGTGACCAGCATTTGCGTCGTACAGAATGGCGTCCCGTACTTCACGCGCGACTTGGCCGTCGGGACGAACCGCTTCGTGGAGGAGATCCAACGCGAGTTCGGCGTCAGCTACGATGACGCACGCGCCATCGTGATCGACCCCCACGCCAACGAGAACATCGCGATCGAGCAACTCGTCCAGGTGGT
>Ga0214472_10002830_pt1 | contig 18460 bp, 13 predicted proteins | sample RVTome_6_FD_207662 | JGI IMG/M metagenome (GOLD analysis project Ga0214472, IMG submission 207662) | Soil microbial communities from uranium-contaminated site in the Upper Colorado River Basin, Wyoming, United States - RVT140D175 | ecosystem: Environmental > Terrestrial > Soil > Contaminated >...
CAAAATCGATCAGCATTTTTTCCGTAACCATCAGAAAAGCCATATTAATTACAATCTGATCGACGCCATCGCCACTGCCTGTCACCGCATTGGTATCGATGTTATTGCAGAGGGCATTGAAAACGAAAACGACTTGCGGGTCTGCAGAGAGATCGGCATCGACCTGCTTCAGGGCTACCATTTTGCCAAACCGGCCCCTGAGCTGGTTGAGTCCCATACTCTTGAGCTGCAGATCAGACCGACCAGGCACATATCCGGCACCAAACTATTTGATGAGATAATCTGCATAGGCGATATCTGCGAGTATGTTGTTCCCGCCTCCGTGAATGACCGGGTCATGGAAGTCCTCGATCGATTCAACACCACCCCGGCACTGGTCTGTATTCCTGTATTATGCCAGGGATTGCTCTGCGGTCTCATCAACCGTAACCGATTCATGGAAACCCACATGGTTGGCCGGAATGGCTACGGTTTGAGCCTGAATTACTACAAAAAGGTCGGGGATGTTCTCGAGGAGAGCTTTCTGCAGGTACCTCATTATATGTCTGTAGAAGATGTCGCCAGAAAAATTAACCTGCGTCAGCAGATATCGATGTATGACGATATCTGTGTGATCCGAAGCGGTAAATATCTGGGGACGGTTTCGGTAAGTGCCATCCTTAATGCCGTCACGGAAAATTCCATGATGCTGGCTAAGAGTGCCAACCCACTCACGGGGCTACCGGGAAATGAGTTTATCCAGCGGCAAATCGCCCATATGCTCTCCCAATCCCTTCATTTCGATGTCTGCTATATCGATATCGACTGTTTTAAACCATTTAACGACCGCCACGGTTTCGAAATGGGAGACAGAGTGATAAAGAAAGTCGGCGATATCCTGGTTGACGCGGTGAAAAGATGGGACAAAAGCACTATCGGTTTTGCAGGACATATCGGCGGTGACGACTTCATTGTTGTTTCCCGTCCGAAACACTCAATTACAATCTGCGAATATATTATTGAGCAGTTTGCCCAGGCGGGAAAAACCTTCCACACTGAAGAGGAGTGCAAAAACGGCTTTTACTGCAGTATTGACCGCCATGGAAAACAGGACAAATTTGGTCTCCTCTCCCTCTCTATCGGTATTGTTTCAACAGAGATCCATCACATAGCATCTTTTGCCGAGGTATCCTCGTTGGCTTCAGATCTGAAAAAGCGGGCAAAAAAAATAGACGGTTCTGTTATTGTCCGGGATCGCAGAGAAAACTGAATTCGTAACGGTTACTAAGTAACCGTTCACCGGGAATAGCAAAATGCTAGATTAACCCCAGCCCTGTAAACGTTTAGCAGTGCTTCCAGAGGCGCACAAGCAGGCCGGGGGGCTATAGTTGGCCTATGCACGGCGGTCTGATCGTGCACCTCTGGAGTGCTGATGAACGTTTACGGTACTAAGAGGTTTTATTGCTCCTTGCCTTCATTCTGGTATAATGGAGCGCATGAAGACAAAACGGCAATATAATCAAATCATCGACCTGGAATATTTCTTACATCAGGACTCGGCTACAGACAGTGACAAGCTTCATCAGCGAGATAGAAATATTTTTCTTCAGAACCGGGAGCAACCGAAGAACGAAGAGGAAGCAACCAACCGTGAGCTGATCCGGCTCTGGGTTACAAAGAGAAAACAAAATGAATTTCCGAATCCGGAGGAGAAAAGTCCGGGAGCAATTTTCGGCGACGCCTATCTCCTTACCCGAAATCTTGCTGCGATCACAGGGATATTAATAGGACTGATTGCCGGGTTTTCCTTTTTTACCTACACCGGCACTACACCGGTGAACGTATTTCACTTCCTGCTCCTGTTTGTCGTCACCCAACTCGGCTTAGCCGGACTTCTGCTTGCTGCCTGTCTTCTTCGCCCGCTGTTGCCCCGGCTGAAACTTCCCTCATTCTATTCCCTGCTCTTTCGAGGGATGCTGAACAGACTGGTTTCCTTGTTAAATAAACAGTGGCTGCGTAAGATGGCTCCCGACCAGCGAAACAGTGTCTCCCACGCCTTCGGTGTCTTCAAGGCGCGCAGCACTGTCTACGGTTCCGTCTTTTACTGGCCGCTTTTTGTCATTTCCCAGCTCTTTGTCATAGGTTTCAATATTGGCCTTCTGACTGCAACCCTGCTGAAAATATCGACCAGTGATTTAGCCTTCGGCTGGCAATCGACCATGCAGTTCAGTGCGGAGGCCATCCACCGTGCCGTCATGTTTGCGGCCCTCCCCTGGTCCTGGTTTATTCCCCAGGCAACTAGCTATCCTTCGCTGGCCGAGATAGAGGGCAGCCGGATTATCCTCAAGGAGGGTATTTATCATCTGACCACCGGGGCTCTGATCGCCTGGTGGCCCTTCCTGGTTTTCTGCCTGCTTTTTTACGGTTTTTTCCTGCGGCTGATCCTCTTTTTCGCCGGTAAAATAATGGAACACACTTCCTTACAGAAGCTGAAATTCGATACCCCGGCCTGCCTCGCACTTATCAGACGAATGCGGACTCCTCTTGTCTCGACCCAGGCGGCGCCGGAACCTCAAGACACCAGGGCGGAAAATCCTGTAAAATCCAGGGGATCAGCACCCTTCCCAGCATCATCGAACCTTTCGGCTCAGGTCGTGCTCATTCCCGACGAAATCTCTCTGCTTTGTCCGGCCGAAAAGCTCAAACCGTTGCTGCATAAGAGAGGACTTACCATAAAGGATGCGCACAGCTTCATGATCAGTTACGATAAAGACCGTCAATTGCTGCAGCTTTTGGCTGACAAACACTGGCAATCAGGGGAAGGCATCTTTATCCTGATGGAGGGCTGGATGGTGCCCCTGGTCGATTTTCTCTCTTTTTTAAAAGAGTTACGTCAAATTTTACCAAAAAACAGCATCATCCACCTGGGACTGGCTGGACGACCGGATGCAACCGCCCTAACCCCGGTTGCACCGGAAGACTTTACCATCTGGCAGCAAAAAGTTGAGGCCGCCGGAGATCCTTATCTGACCATTTTTCCACTGATTCCTGACAGGAAGACCTCATGACACCGGAATTTGCAATACTGGGACACCCGAACGAAGGCAAGTCTTCGGTTCTATCCACACTGGCCGAGGATGATTCGGTGCGCGTCAGTCCAATCCCCGGAGAGACCACCGAATGCCGCACCTTTCCTGTGATAATCGATGGCCGGGAAGTTTTGCGATTCACCGATACTCCCGGTTTCCAGAATCCGGGGAGGGTGTTGAGCGAGCTGAAAAAACTGGCGGAAAATGAGGCCAATCCCCTTAAAACATTTCGAGAATATGCGGCAACGATCCCGGAGCTGCACGATGATTGTGAGCTGCTCGGTCCCGTGGAAAGAGGGGCCGGAATAATCTATGTCGTCGATGGTTCACGGCCGGTCCGTAATGTCGACAGGGCGGAAATGGAGATTCTGCGCCTGACCGGAAAGCCGAGGATGGCGATCATCAACTGCAAGGAAGATGATAATGACTACCTTTCGGCCTGGAAAACAGAATTCCGCAAGAATTTCAATTCTCACCGGCTATTCAACGCCCACCGGGCTACCTATGCCGAACGGATCCTGCTGCTCGAAACGCTTAAATCTATCGATCAGGACTGGCATCAGGTCCTCTCCGAGGTAGTCACCGCCTTTAAAAAAGATTGGGAAGCGCGTAACAATACCACGGCGGATATTATCACCAGCCTCCTTTCCGACAGTCTTTCTTTACAGTTGACTAAAGACCTCAGTTCCGAGGGACAGGCTGACCAATTAAGGGAGAAGCTCTTTGCCCGTTACAGCGAAACCATCGGTCGGATGGAAAAAGACGCCCATCAGCGCATTCGAAATCTTTTCAAGCATAATATCTTTCGCTATGATCTCCCACCCCACTCGGTTCTGAACAAGGATCTGTTCGACGAACGGACCTGGCAACTCCTGGGTCTTACCAGGCAACAGGTGATAATAGCCGGAGGATTGGGCGGCGCAGCCATCGGAGCCGGGCTGGATGTGGCGGCTCTCGGCCACGGACTTGGCATGTTCACCGCCATGGGAACCCTTGCCGGGGCGCTCGGCGCTCTCTTCGGCGGTGAAACTTTTTCCGACAAGGCCACATTTATGGGCATTCCGTTGGGCGGCAAACGGGTCCAGGTTGGCCCGGCCAAATCCATCGATCTCCTTTTTATCCTGCTGAACCGGTCCCTGCTCTACTACCAGCACACCATCAACTGGGCCCACGGCAGAAGGGACTATGAAAAAGCGGATCAACCGTTCCTGCAGAGCGACTCACCACAGGGATTCACCAAGAACTGGTCTGCCGGAAACATCAAAATTTGTCATGATTTTTTCAAAGTTATCCGTGACGAAAAAGGAGAGAATGGACGGAAAGCTGTGGAAAAATTCAGACAACTGCTCCTGACAACAATGCAGAAGATTTCCGAGAGCGACTGAGCTCCGCCGGGTCCGGTTTTTGCGACTTCCACTGGCCAGGGTTTACTTCCTGCATTACTATGTTCAAACAAGTCCGATAAAGGAAGAAAACCTTTTGAGAGAGGAGGAGCGAATGGCACAGGTTATAAAAGGTGTTTTTCCTGAAAGTAATAAATCAGCAACCGGAACTAAAAAAGACCACGAGCCGGTCCCCAGCTATGTCCTGCATGTTTCAATAACTTTTTCCGACCCGCTCATCTGGCGACGCATCCAGGTACCGGGAACGTTCACCCTTGCCCAACTGCACGACATCATTCAGCTGAGCATGGGTTGGAGTGATTCCCACGTTCACCAGTTTCTGGTCGGCAAGATCAGCTATGAACCGACCATAAAAAGCAAAATTCCCCGAGAATCCAAGCGGTTTGATGAACATAAATATAAACTGCATACTCTGGAGGAGGGAATGCGGTTCATGTTTACCTACCTCTATGATGCAGGTGGGGGATGGGAACATGAAATCCAACTGGAGGAGGTCGTCCCTCCGACAAGACAGCTTAAACACCCGATACTCCTGTCTGGTGAAATGGCCTGTCCACCGGAGATGGTTGGTGATATTCATGAGTACAATCAACTCATAGCCGCCTTCGAATCACCAGACGGCACCAACCAAAACAGCCTGTATGAACTGACCGGCCGCCCCGATTTCAATCCTGCCTACTTTGATCTGGAAGCGGCAAAAAAAAGAGTGAATATGGGCAGATAAGCCGACAGCTCTTACCTGCAGGCAACCCTCCTCCCCGGTAGGATATCAGAGTTGGAGCAACACCGCCGGAATCGCCTCCTTCCTGGTTTCGATTTTGGTATCACAGACCAGCAATCGACTTTCGGCGATACCATAATCGTTTTCCAGACGACTCTGCACCGCCTCTGCCCGTTGCTGCCCGAGGCTCAGCAATTCGTTCAGGTTTTCTTCCTCCAACTCAATAATCTCGCCCGGTCTCGCTGCTTTTTCCTGCTCGGTCAAAAATTCCCAGGAGGCCACCCGGGGACAGAGCTGGATATCCGTTTCCGGACGGTCCTGTAAAATTTTGCCGATCCTCTGCAGATATTTAATATGCTCCGGCGTAAGAGCTGTCTCCTGCTGTACAAAAACCACGGGCGGCAGGTTAACCTGCAACATTTTTTCTCCAACTTTCAATCCGACATAGGCAAGTGCTCCATAGGGGCCAAGGGCGTACATGAGATAGCCTGACGCGGCGGGGACAATCGCCTTACTGAGCGCAGTGATCAGGACATCGGATATCCCCACATTAAGTTTACTTACCGGGCCCCTCAACGGGACTTTAAGTGAAATATTCCGCTTATTATCCCTGAGGAGCGACAGCGCCGCATCAAGGGGAATCGGTAACTGATTGTTCAGCTCGGCCGCCAGTTTCGGGGAAATAGTCTTTGTTTCCAGTTTCTTCAGCAGAACGGCGTTGTCCATATTCAGTTTGTCGTCAGCGAGGACCAGCGAACTGACGAGTTGGAGCTGGCCGCTCTCCAGCGCCGTGCCGACCGACTGGACGGTATAGGCCGACAGGTTGGCAAGAGGATAGTTTTTCAGCCCCACCTTCATATTTGCAGCCGGCTTTTCTTTAAACGGAAGAATATATCCGGTAACATCTACAGGGGCGCGATTTTCCAGTTGACCCTTGAGAAGGATCTCTGTCTTCTGATCGGGCTGACTCGAATCAAGACCGCTTATCTCCAGCCGCGATAAAGCCAGCTGGGTGTTATAGGGCACAGCCAGGGTGTGATCTTCAAAATAGAGAGAACTTGCACCGGCCACAACAACTTTTTGCAGTTTAAATGGGACTCCCCGGGATTCTTCGGCGGCAACTGCTACAGGTGGATCCGGCACCGATTCAGCGGCTTGCCCTATCCCCTGCTGCTGCATTTCCGCGAGCTGCCGGGTGATATTAATAGTACCGTCCTTCTCCCGAACAATTGTTGCCACCAGATCGTCAAAGTACAGGGAATCACTCTGAAAACACGCTTCCTTGCTCCAACTGATATCAGTCAGCAGGGCGTTGGCAAATGACCCAGCCGGCTTTTTCGCTGTGTCCTCCTGCGAACCAAGAAAAATGAAGTTTTGGAGCTGGGCACTCCCGGCACCGACATTGGTCTTTTCGCCTAAAGAAATATTTTTGACGGTCAGAGCGTCCAGGCGGACAAGCTCTTCACTATTCTGCACAGCCGTTACGTTCGGGCTCTTCACGTGCAGCTCGGCTGCGGTAAATGTTGCAAGATCATCGGTTAAGAAATCCGCTATCCTGATTTCAGGAATAGCAATCTTCAAAGGAAAATTGCCGGGTATTGCCGATTTCAAACCCGTGGTCAAAAGATCTTTTACGGCAATCGTTTTTCCTCCCCGCCCTTCCAGCTCGGCTACTGCCAGCTTATCAAAGGAAACGACAGGGCTATTATTTTCACCTTCGAAAAGGGAAAAACCATGCAGAGTGAGCGAACTTTGTCCGCCAATATCAATGTCTTCGCCCAGACCGATAGTTGAATGAGTTACCAGTTCCACCTTGCCTTGCCCTAACCTCAATTGTGATTCCGTGAGGGTGGAATGGAGCTCACCACCGAAAAAAGTGCCGTTCAGGTCAAGGACCGACCGCTTGCCGGAGTCCTTCTGACTGAAACCAACGGTTCCCTGCCAGGAGGCTATCTTGCCTCCCATCGCAAAAAGGCTGGATTGTTCTCCGCCCCCAACCTGAAATTCACCAAGGTCAAGCGAACCGTCGGTCAGAACAAACTGTCCCTCATGCTTATGATCGGAATCATATTGAACGGTTCCCTTCCAGGTAAGTTTCTCTTCGGTGACACCGTAGGGCGACAGTGCCAGCTTGATACCCTCCAGCAGCAGAGTGCCATCATTTTTAACCAGCACATTGTCCGCAATTGTTACCGTGGTCTTTCCGCTCAAGTCAATTCGTGCTTCCTCTGTGGCCAGCTCCGTCCCCGAAACCTTAAGTTTAAATTCCCGGGCCGCAAGCAAACCGTCTGTTTCAACAGTTATAGGACTGTTTTCAGCTCCGGCATAGTGCACCCTGCCTTTCCAGGTGAGGCCCCCCGCACTGGTATTAAAATCAGTATTGCCGATATTCGGCTGAGTGACGTTGATAGCGCCGTCATACTCTACCTGGATCCCCTTTTCCGCCCCCTGACTGTAAAGAAATTTACCATCAAGACCCGCCGCTCCGGCAAAGACAGGGAGGACCTCGCTCAGCAATCGGGAAATTTCACCAAGTTTAAAACGTGAAATCAGTATCTTGCCGCCAAGGCGCACCTCAGGGGCGAGCTGCACTGTATCCAGTTGCATGGCAACAGGGTCGCCATTGAGTTGTCCTTTGAAGGTAAAACTCCCGGCAGGTTGTCCCTCCCGGGTGGTCAAATGCATCAGTTCAGCCTGCTCGATATCGAGGACCATTGTCAGCTCGGGAGTTTTCAAGTGGATGCTGCAATGAGAAAAGACTATTTCATCGGCGAGAAAATTCCAGGCGGATGACACATCTTCGGCGGATTCCACCTTGGTCTCTTTTCTCTGGCCCTTCATGGTATACGATCCGAAACGCCAGCTCCCGTCCTGGTATTGCTCAAGATCAAGGTAAAGATCGCGATATTCCGCTTTTTGCAATCTGATATCGCGATTGAAAAGCGAGGTAAGACCCAGATTGAGTACCATGCTGTAGTTGTGAAGAGTTGACCGCCCCCCGAGCTCCACCTCCATTCCTCCTAAGGTTATACTCCCGGCAAAGGGATTGAACCTGAGTTTTTCGATGGTGGCTTTATCGGCGCCATTTTTCTCCAGCCAATCGGCAAGATAATATTTTACTCCCAACGGCAAAAGCAGAAGGAACAGTGCAATGGCTGCGACCACACCGCCACAGATTTTCACCCAGCGCTTCATGAAGATTTGTTTGAATTTCACCGCAGTCATTGTTTTTTACCTTCCCATTTATATATTGGCTCATCCGCAGGTGCATAGTTGCCAGGCATCCCACGGCAAATGTTTGTTTGAAATAATCATGGACCAATAGATAACTCATTAATAATTATACGCCAAATGAAAATCGCAAAATTGAGTAATGTCCGATTATTCTTCGCCATATTTATCTGTTCCTTGTCCAATTCAAACATATGTTTTATTCTCTTGTTTAAATCACAAGTTTAATACAGGAGAACCATGACCGATCAAACGTAACCGTTCACCAGCACCCCATTTTCGTCCGATCAGACCACCTCACATAGCCAACTATAGCTCGGTGGCCTGCTTGAACGAACCTGAAGCACTGGATAAACGGTTACAGGCCTGAGTTATGCAGACTTTTGGAGTGTACTGGTGAACGATTACGATCACAAAGCGCCGACCAAGGCAAGGATCCTCAATTCGGCCGGCATTATCTTTGGCAAAAAAGGCTTCAAGGATGCCACCATCCGGGAGATTGCCAGGGCTGCGAAGGTCAATATCGCCGCAATCAATTATCATTTTCGGGATAAGGAGGGGTTGTATGGTGCTGTTCTCGAAGATGTCTTTCACACAGGTTTCACTCGTTTTCCAGCGACGCTTGCAACAGGCGCCGATGCAGACGCGGAACAACGGCTGCAAACATTTATCAGAGCCATGTTCTATCGCCTGCAGAGCCATGAGGGCTGGGGCGGTATGGCCGGGCAGGGTCGACTTATTGTCAGGGAATTGCTCGACCCAAGTCCCGCTTTTGAAATGGTGCTTGATAAATATGTCAAACCGCACAAGGACCTTCTGCTTGCTATCATCGTCGACATCATGCAGACCGATCCCGGCCCCGAGAAACTGATGCCCTGTGCCATAAGCATTATCGGCCAATGTATCTATTACGCTCTCGGTTCAACGGTCATCCGGAAAATCAGTGCGGACAGCGCCCCCACGGAGGACAATCTGGACCAATTGGCGGACTCGGTCTGGCTTTTTTCACTGGGAGGAATTGCCAGGATTAAAGAAGATTTTCTTGCAGTACCCAAGGTATCAAGATGAAAAAAAAATTACGTATCATCCTCCCAATACTGGTGATGATTATCGGTGGTATCATAGTCTTCAATATGATTACCCACCGGAATAATGGCAACTCACTGCAATTTTCCGGCAATATCGAGGTCACTGAAACCCAAATGAGTTTTAGAATTTCGGGGCGCCTGGAAGAACGGCTGGTTGAAGAAGGAGATACGGTCGTTGCCGGCCAAACGGTGGCAAGGCTTGAAAATAGCGATCAAACCATTGGTCTGGCACAGGCGGAGGCGAATCTGGCCTATGCCGAATCGGTCCTGGAGGAACTTGTGGTAGGAAGCCGCAAGGAAGATATCGACCGGACTGAAGCCGGAGCCATGCAGGCCCGCCATAGCCTGATCGAACTGCAGAACGGCAGCCGCATCCAGGAAATCGAAAGTGCTGTGGCGGAGAGGGACAGTGCCAAAGCGGCTGAACAATCGGCAATCGTCAAGCTAAAGCAGGCCAGAATCGATTATAATCGCTATATCAGCCTGTATAAAGATGACAGTGTCAGTAAAAACGCCCTTGAAACCTACCAAACCCAGTTCGAGACTGCTGAAAACCAGGTTAAGGAAGCAAGCGCACGAACCAAGGCGACAGGCGAACAGCTTAAATTGCTGGAAGCCGGTCCGCGCATAGAACAGATCCATAAGGCGGAGGCAGCACTGAAACAGGCGGAAGCGGAATATGCCCTTACCAAAGCCGGTCCGCGGAAAGAGAGTATCGACCAGGCGAGAGCAAAAGTCCGGATCGCCGAGGAAACTGTCAATCAGGCAAAAAAACAACTGAACTATACTGAGCTGATCGCGCCCATGAATGCAGTGGTGCTCAGTAAATCGGCAGAGGCGGGGGAATATCTTAACCCCGCTACCCCGGTTCTTACCCTCGGCCATGTAGCCAAACCCTGGCTGCGCGCCTACATCAACGAAACAGATCTAGGCCGGATTAAGCTTGGTCAGCAGGTAGAAGTGACAACCGATACTTTTCCCGATAAAACCTATCCGGGCCGGGTGAGCTATATCAGCAGCCAGGCCGAATTTACCCCAAAAATAGTGCAAACCTTTGAAGAGCGGGTCAAGCTCATGTTCCGGATCAAGGTACTGCTCGATAATCCCGAAAATGAACTGAAACCCGGCATGCCCGCGGACGGACTCATTGAATTTTCAGAGCGATAAGGCAAAGGTGGTGTTGGAGATGGCGGAGGTATGTTTTTCTTACCGGGAAGAAGGCCATGATCCAACACTATGAAACAGAGGCGACGGCCCCTGCCATTGCCGCAGATGGACTGACAAAAAAATTCGGTCGGCTCGCGGCTGTCGATCAGTTGGCTTTCACCGTGTTCCCCGGAGAAATCTTCGGCTTGGTGGGACCGGACGGCGCAGGCAAATCGACCAGCCTGCGCATGCTGGCCACCATCATGGATCCCGACTCCGGCACCGCCCGGATCGCCGGTTTTGATACTTCCAGCGAGGCCGCTGAAGTCAAGGACCATCTCGCCTATATGAGCCAGAAATTCGGCTTGTACCAGGACCTGACCGTCGGTGAAAATATCAATTTCTATGCCGACCTCTACGGCATGAGCCGCCAAGGCAGGCAGAACCGCATCGAAGAGCTGCTCGATTTCAGTCAGATGAAACCCTTCATCCGTCGCCGGGCTGGTAATCTTTCCGGAGGCATGAAACAAAAACTCCAGCTTATCTGCGCCCTTATACACACCCCGAAGGTCCTCCTGCTCGATGAACCAACCAATGGCGTCGATCCGGTGAGTCGCCGGGATTTCTGGCGAATCCTCCACAAACTGCGCCAAGAAAACGTCGCCGTACTTATCACCACCGCCTATCTCGATGAAGCGGAGCGCTGTGACCGGGTCGGCCTGATCGATCGCGGCAAGCTGATGGCCGTCGGCACACCGGACGAAATCAAAGAGCTGATGGATGGCCGAATACTTGCAATTCGATCCCGCCGGGCCCGGCAGGTGGTTGGTTTGCTGCGCGAAAAACCTTTTACAATCAGCGCCAATCTCTTCGGCGACACGGTTCATCTGGTCTGCCGGGACTGCAAAGAGACAAGCGAGCAGGTCATCGCTCTTCTCGACCTGGAAAAACTCAACTATGAACAAATCCGGGAGACAAAGCCCTCTCTTGAAGATATCTTCGTCAGCTTACTGGGCAAGGACAGATCACCGAGTCCCAAAGTGCAGGAAACAGCCGAGCCGGCACCGGAACTGTCGGCAACAGCTGAAACAGGTGACACCCTGGCCGTGGAGGTTGCACATTTAACTAGAAGATTCGGCGACTTCACAGCCGTCGACGACATCGGGTTCCAGGTGAATAAAGGAGAAATTTTTGGTTTTCTCGGTCCCAACGGAGCCGGAAAAAGTACCACCATCCGCATGCTCTGCGGGCTGCTGAGCCCAAGTTCAGGGTCGGGGACGGTGGCGGGTTTTGACATATTGAGAGAGACCGAGCAGATCAAACTTCATATCGGCTATATGAGTCAGAAATTTTCCCTCTACGAAGATCTTTCCGTCGAGGAAAATATCGGCTTTTACGGCGGCATCTACGGCCTTCCCGGCAATCGTCTGGAAAATCGCCTCAACTGGGCGTTGGAGATGGCCGGGCTACAGGAACACCGGACCAGTCTTACCGCCATTCTCAGCGGCGGCTGGAAACAGCGTCTGGCCCTCGCCTGCGCCATCCTGCATGAACCGCCGATCATCTTCCTCGATGAACCGACCAGCGGGGTAGACCCCTTAAGCCGCCGGCAATTCTGGGATCTCATCTACAGTATGGCGGATCGGGGGATCACCATTTTCGTTACCACCCATTATATGGAGGAGGCCGAGTACTGCGACCGCATCGCCCTCATCTACGGCGGGAAAATGATTGCTTCAGGGTCGCCGCTGGAGTTGAAGACCCGGCATATGCATGACAAGATCATCGATCTGCGCTGTGCCGATCCTCAGGCCCTGGTTGCTCCGATCAAAGCTCTGCCCGGGGTTCGTGATGCGGCGCTCTTTGGTTCCGGGCTGCATATCGTCACCCCGGACGATGAAGCCGCCATTGAAGCGATCAATCGCCTTCTCGCCGATCTGGATCTGGGACCGGGGACCGTCACCATGGAGACAATCCTGCCGAGCATGGAAGATGTGTTCATCTCCCTCATCGAGGAAGTGGACAGAAAAAGCGACAACGGCAAAAACCGGGAGACGGGTGAAACATGAACATTAGACGTCTCACCGCCGTGGCCCGGAAAGAAAGCCTGCACCTGGTGCGTGACTGGCGAAGCCTGACCCTGGCTCTGGCCATCCCGCTTATCCTCATTCTTCTCTATGGCTACGCCCTCACCCTTGACCTGCGCTTGGTCCCGACCGTGGTCTGGGATCAGTCACGCACTCCCGAAAGCAGGGAACTGCTCAGTCTTTTTGAGAGTTCTCCCTACTTTGCCGTCAAAGGTTATCACGAAGATTACCAGGGCTTGCAAAATGCGCTAGACCGTGGGATGGCCATGGTCGCCCTGGTCATCCCCGGAGACTTTGCCGCCAAGGTGCAAGCAGCCAAGCCGGTAAAAATCCAGATTATCGGTGACGGCAGCGATGCCAACACTTCCCGGCTGGCCATGGGCTATGCGGCCAATATCGGCGCCATTTACGCCCTTCAGGTCACCTCGGAACAGCAGCAGTTTAAAGGGCGCGGCGAGCTGAAACAGCCGATCGAACTGATCCAGCGGGCCTGGTATAACCCCGACCTGCGAAGCCAGAACGTACTCATTCCGGGAATTATCGCCCTGGTGATGATCGTTGTCGCCGCTCTCCTCACCAGCACCACAGTGGCCAGGGAATGGGAGACGGGAACCATGGAACAGTTGATCAGTACCCCGCTGCGAGGTCCCGAACTGATCTTTGGCAAGGTCGTGCCCTATTTCTGTATCGGTATGATCGATGTGATTGTAGCCGTTCTGATGGGCAAATGGGTTTTCGATGTGCCGATCGTCGGCAATGCCGGCCTGTTGTTTGGTCTGTCGTCCATCTTTCTGACAGGCGCCCTGTTTTTCGGCATGACGCTCAGCATCAAGCTTAAATCACAGGTCCTGGCCAATCAGCTGGCCATCATTGCCGGTTTTTTGCCGACACTGATCCTGAGCGGTTTCGTTTTCGCCATCGAAAATATGCCGCTGCCTTTGCAATTCCTCACTTACATCGTCCCGGCCCGCTATTTCATCGCTATTTTGCGCGGCATCTATCTAAAAGGTATCGGCCTGGAGATTCTTTGGCTCGACGCTCTCTTTTTAGTGGTTTACGCGCTGCTTATGATGCTCCTTGCCAACCGCAATTTTTCTTTCAAGCTGGAGTAGAAGATGCTGCAACGCCTTTACCGCATGCTTATCAAGGAATTTCTGCAGATGCTTCGCGACCCCCGGATGCGGGTGGTCATTTTCGGCATTCCGGTGATCCAGATGACCATCATGGCCTTTGCCCTGACCACCGATGTGACGGATATTCGCCTGGCTGTGCTGGACATGGATAAGACCCCGGCTTCAAGGGAACTGATCAGTGCCTTTACCGCCGGGAACTATTTCCGTATCTCCGCATCCCTGACATCCCAAAACGAGATCGTCCCCCTGCTGGATCGCAGCGACGTCCGGGCTGTACTGCAGATTCCGGCAGGATTCAGCAAGGACGTCCTCACCGAGCGCACGGCGGACGTGCAGCTCATTACCGACGGCACCGACAGCAACAGCACTTCCATCGTCCTTGGTTATGCCGGCTTTATTGTTACCGATTACAATGATCAAAAGTTGGAAGAACGGCTGGGAAGAAAAGGCATAACCACGAAAGCGCTGCAGATCGAGACGGAGAGCCGCGCCTGGTACAATTCCAACCAGGAGAGCAAATATTATTATGTCCCTTCACTGATCGCCACCATGCTCTATATCTTCAGCCTCCTTCTTACCAGCATCGGCATTGTGCGGGAAAAGGAAATCGGTACCATCGAGCAGGTGATGGTCACCCCGATCCGCGGCATCGAATTTATCCTCGGCAAGACCATTCCCTATATGATCACGGGCTATATCTCCATGTCGGTCATGCTTGTGGTCGCCTATCTGGTCTTCGGGGTTCATGTCCGGGGCAGCCTGCTGCTGCTCTACGGCTTGAGCGGGATCTACCTTGCCGGGAATATGGGCATTGCCCTTATCATCAGCGGCAGTGCCTCAACCCAGCAGCAGGCTTTGCTGACAAGCTTTCTGATCCTCATGCCCTCGGTCATGCTGAGCGGCTTCATGTTCCCGATCAGCAATATGCCCGATCCGGTCCAATATGCCACTTATTTAAATCCAATGCGCTGGTATCTGGAAATCCTGCGGGGAATTGTTATGAAGGATGTTGGAATTGCCGCCCTCTGGCCGGCAATTGTCGCCCAAATCTTACTGTCTCTCACTTTTCTGGCCATCGCTATCGGACGATTCAAAAAGACCTTGTCGTAAGCGACGGAGAAGATTGCCGGCAAAAACCGCTCAGGGGGCCAGCCGTTCGATGACCCACTCTTTTGATTCGCCTTTCCTGGTATAGAGGAACCGGTCGTGAAGACGGTTTTTTCTGCCCTGCCAGAATTCAATCTCTACAGGTTCCACACGGTAACCACCCCAGAAAGACGGTAACGGCACCTTGCCTTCACCAATTTTCTTTTTCATCTCCTGAAATTTCTGCAGCAGGATCTGTCTCGATGTCAGGGGGTTGCTCTGGCTTGAGACCCAGGCGGCCATCTGGCTCTCTTTCGGTCTGGTCATAAAATATTTTGCCGATTCGGCAGCGGATATCCTGGAGGCAGTGCCGTTAATCATGACCTGGCGCTCCAGATCGAGCCAGACAAAGAGCAGGCTGACCTTGCTGTTATCCTTTATTTCTTTGGCCTTTCTGCTCTCAAAATTAGTGAAAAAAACAAACCCTTTCTCGTCATAATACTTTAAGAGAACTGTCCTCTGACTGGGCTGTCCGTGACTGCCGACGGTGGCCAGGGCCATAGCCGTTGGATCGGCTATTTCGGTTTTCCGGGCCTGATCAAACCACTCGGCAAATTGCAACATCGGGTCATCATGGAGATTGGCACGAGACAAACCTCCCTTTAAATATTCCCGACGGAACTGACTGATATCCACACGTACCCTCACTTAAAAAAAACGCCGGTGTCCATGATGAAGATCATGGACACCGGCGCTGAGATCAAACTGCTTTAATACCTTCCAGTTTCCATTCCTCTGTTCCGACCGACCTGGCCCAGGTCCATTCTTCATTAAACTTGATCGGTGTCGTCATACTGCCGTCCACCAGCTCCCCGCTCTTATCGTCAACGGTGTAGTCAAGTAGATTTGCAGAGAATAAAACCGTGACAAAGTCCTCTCCATTCTCGCTTCCGGCCTGAACAATCTCCAAATTACGGACGGCGATGGATTCAAGTTTGTTGATGTGCCCCTTGCTGCGCATATCCGCAAAATGACCGGCATATTCACCGGCCAGTTGTTCGCCAAGGAGATGTCTGTAGGAGTCTAAATCCCGACGCATCCAGCCGGCCTGCACCTGAAAGAAGACGTCGGATGCAACTTCCTTGAAATAGCTGGGATCAAAGTCTCGGTCGGTTTCACGAATCTGGCTGAACCCCTCCTCCAGTAGATTTCCGCCGATCTCAGGGGCAGACATCGGTGGCGGTTGAGCACTCGACCCGAAAGCACCGCCAAACATGCCCGAGGGACTCTGCGGCGGTGAATTTTGTTGATAAGATTGATAGCCTGCCTGACGTTTTGCTGAAAAACGTTTATACAGAAAAAAAGCAATTCCGCCAATAACCAGAAGAGGCAGAATTCCCATGCCGGAACCGCCGGCGCCGAACATGGACCCGAAAAGCATTCCGCCGATCGCGCCACCGAGAAGCCCTCCGGCGAGACCTCGACCAAAGGTACTTCCCCCCTGGTTTGTAGTAGCCGGCTGCGAACTTTTGGTTGGGGTCCTCGGCGCCATTTTAAACGATTTGCCACCGGAAAAGGATCTGGCTTCAGCGTAGTCGGCTGTCAGCCCCGTCTCAAATAAAGTAAAAGCAAAAAACAACATAAAAATCGGCACCAGTGTTTTACAAAGTGTCATCATAATTCCCATTCATTTAATTTTTTATTGAACATCTGCGAACCAGGGCTACATTATAGTGCAAATTTGGCAAGAAGCCAGATAAAGCGGCAAATTATTCAAATGAGACTACGCATGTTGATTGTCCACCCACCACTTACCAAGCCCTGCGAGCCACCCGCGGCCCTTGCCTACCTCTCCGCTTCCCTTGCGGCCCATGGCCACTCGTGCACGATCTGCGACATGAATATTGAGGGCTTGCATTACCTCTTCGATATGGCTGTACCCGCTGAAGACACCTGGTCAAAAAGGGCTTTCAAGCACCTGAAACAAAATATCACGGCATTGCAGACGCGGGAGACCTTCAACAACGTCGACCGATATCGACGGGCAGTGGCGGATATTAACCGGATCCTGGAAATGGCAGGAAAAGGATTTGGTCTCCAGCTGTCACTGGCCAATTATCAAGACAACGGCAGATCTCCTCTAAAAAGTTGCGATTTGCTGCTTGCCGGTAATGATTATGCTGCGAATATATTTTTTCCCTATTTCAGCAACAGGCTTGAGGATCTTCTTGAAACCGACAACTCTCGGTACCTAGGTTTTTCCCTGAACTATCTCAGCCAGGCACTGTGTACCTTTGCCATGATCGGTTATCTGAGAGCGTATCATCCGGAAGTAAAAATTATTGTTGGAGGCGGGCTGGTCACAACCTGGTTGAGCCGGCCGAAGTGGAATAATCCTTTTGCAGGGTTGATCGATCACCTTATCGGAGGCCGGGGAGAGGGACCGCTGCTTGCCCTTCTGGGAACGCAGCAGAGAGCCGCACATGTACGGCCTGTTTATGACAGGCTGAAAGATAATTACTATCTTTCTCCCGGTTTTATCCTGCCCTACAGCAGTTCTTTCGGTTGTTTCTGGAAAAAATGCAGCTTTTGCCCTGAAACAAGCGAGGATAACCCATATCAACATGTGGTGCCGAAGACAACCATCGCCGATCTGCAGGCATTGACAGCAGCTACGTCCCCTGCCCTGATTCATCTTCTGGACAATGCGGTGAGTCCGGCAACGCTGAAGGCCCTGACAAACGAGCCACTGAAAGTCCCCTGGTATGGCTTTGCCCGCATCGATACGCTGCTTGCCGACCTGGAATTTTGCCACCGCTTGAAAGATTCGGGATGCAGCATGCTGAAACTCGGTCTCGAATCGGGCGATCAATCGGTTTTAAACAGCATGCATAAAGGAATTAATCTGGAACTTGCTGCAAAAGTACTGGAAAATCTGCATGACGCCGGTATCGCTACCTATGTCTATCTGTTGTTTGGTACCCCTGCCGAAAACCGGCAAGAGGCTGAACGGACCCTCGACTTTGTGGAAACCTACCACCAAGCCATCAGCTTTCTCAACCTGGCAATCTTCAACCTACCCATCTCCAGCCTGGAAGTCTCGAGCCTCGAAGTAGCCGAATTTTACGAGGGTGATCTATCGATCTACCGCAGTTTTACCCATCCGAAAGGCTGGAACAGAGGAGAGGTACGGCGTTTTCTTGACAGCACCTTCAAACGTTCAGGCAAAATTAGCAGTATTCTCCGGCAGGATCCACCTTTTTTCACCTCAAACCATGCGCCGTTTATGAAAAACAGGCCTGAGACCTGTTTTTCATAATTGATAAACTCGTAAAAACCTAAATATTCGGATGGCTAAGTAAAAAACTTCATATGCTAGACGCGCAAAATTTCTATTATTTCGGCGTACTAGAGTACGTCGTAATGATAGAAATTTTGCAGCAACGACGCAGATGAAGAGTTTTTACGACGCCATCATGATTCGGCTTAAACCCTCA
>Ga0214472_10002832_pt1 | contig 18448 bp, 18 predicted proteins | sample RVTome_6_FD_207662 | JGI IMG/M metagenome (GOLD analysis project Ga0214472, IMG submission 207662) | Soil microbial communities from uranium-contaminated site in the Upper Colorado River Basin, Wyoming, United States - RVT140D175 | ecosystem: Environmental > Terrestrial > Soil > Contaminated >...
TCCCCGCCGCGACCAGGACGGCCTCGTGCCCCGCGCCGCTGATCTGGAAGAAGATCTTGTTCTGCCGCTTGAGCTGGATCTCCTTGTCGTCCACGCGCCGCGACAGGTACATCGTTCGGAAGACCGCCAGCAGCGTCCGGCGGTCGAGGCCCTGGAGGTTCTCGATGGATTGCGTGGCCAAGCCTTGCCTCCGCGGTGCGGTTGGTGCGCCCATTCTATAGCAGCCGCCGCCCTGGGCCTTGGGCTAAACTAGCCCCATGGGTCGGGCGCGCGCGTTCGTCACCCTGCTGTTCGCCGCGTCCGCCGCCGCCGCCGCGGCCGCCGAGCAGGGCTACACGGTGGTGGCCGACGAGAGCGTCGTCCGCATCCACGTGGGCAAGAGCGGCCTGTTCGCCTTCGCCGGACACGAGCATGAAGTGGTGGCCCCCAGCGTCCGCGGTACGGTCCTCGCGGATCCCGCCGACCTGGCACGCTCCTCCGTAACCTTGTCGTTCGACGCCGCGGACCTCAAGGTCACGGGCGAGGGCGAGCCGGCCAAGGACGTCCCCGAGGTGCAGGAGACCATGACCGGCCCCAAGGTCCTCGATGCGGCGCGCTTCCCGGCCATCACCTTCCGCTCGCAGTCGGTGGCGGGGAAGGCCGTCTCCGCGGGCATCTACGACCTCCAGGTGACGGGGGATCTGGCCCTGCACGGTATGACCCGGAGCCTCACGCTCCCGATGCGCGTCGAGGTTGCCGCGGACAAGCTCACCGCCACGGGCAAGACGGTGCTCCGCCACAGCGACTTCGGGATGAAGCCGGTCTCGGCGGGCGGGGGAACGGTGAAGGTCAAGAACGAGATCGGCATCGACTACAGGATCGTGGCCCGCCCGGGCCGGTAGGACCAGGACCCGGCGCGGCCGAGGATCGACATAGGATCCGGCGCATTCCAGGAGGTCAAAGCCAATGGCGCACACGACGGGGCGGCTCTGGGCGATCGGCCAGGTGACCTCGCGCACCATCCGCTCGGTCCCGGAGATGGCGCGGGGCACGAAAGTGGCCGAGATCTTCGGCTGCAACACGTTCGACCTGGCCACCATGCGGCAGAAGCTGCCCAAGGCGAGCGCGCAGTCCCTCCACGAGACGATCCGCCGCGGGAGCAAGCTCGACCCCTCGATCGCCAACGAGGTGGCCCACGCGGTGAAGGAGTGGGCGCTCGAGAAGGGGGCCACGCACTTCTGCCACTGGTTCCAGCCGCAGACCGGGCTCACGGCGGAGAAGCACGACGCCTTCCTGACCTTCGACGACGAGGGGATGCCCATGGAGCGGTTCAGCGGCGCGCAGCTCATCCAGAGCGAGCCCGACGCCAGCAGCTTCCCCTCGGGCGGGATGCGCACGACCTTCGAGGCCCGGGGCTACACGGCCTGGGACCCCGGCAGCCCGATCTTCATCGTGGACGGGCCCAACGGGAAGACGCTGTGCGTTCCGTCCGTCTTCATCAGCTACCACGGCGACGCCCTCGACAACAAGACGCCGCTGCTGCGCTCCATGGAGGTCCTGTCGGAGCGGGCCCTGGCCATCCTCCGCCTCTTCGGCGACCACACGTCGCAGCGGGTGGTCCCCACGCTGGGGCCGGAGCAGGAGTATTTCCTCATCGACCGCGCGTTCTACTCCTTGCGGCCGGACCTCGTCGCCGCCGGGCGCACGCTCGTGGGGGCCAAGCCTCCCAAGGGGCAGGAGCTCGAGGACCACTACTTCGGGAGCATCAAGGACCGCATCCTGGCCTTCATGCAGGAGTCGGAGAACGAGCTGTTCAAGCTCGGGATCCCGATCAAGACCCGGCACAACGAGGTGGCCCCCAGCCAGTACGAGACGGCGCCCATCTTCGAAGAAGCCAACGTGGCCTCCGACCACAACCAGATCGTCATGGAGACCATGAACCGGGTGGCCCGGCGCCACAACCTGGCCCTGCTCCTCCACGAGAAGCCCTTCGCCGGGATCAACGGGAGCGGCAAGCACTGCAACTGGTCGCTCATGGACTCCGAAGGCCGCAACCTGCTGGAGCCCGGGGCCACCCCGGAGCGGAACCTCCAGTTCCTGGTCTTCCTCATGGCCGTGCTGAAGGGCGTGCACCGGCGCGCCGGCCTGCTCCGCGCCGCCATCGCCAGCGCCGGCAACGACCACCGGCTGGGGGCCAACGAGGCCCCGCCCGCCATCATCTCGGTGTTCCTCGGGGAGCAGCTCACGCGCGTCCTGGACGCCATCGAGAAGGGCGCGACCGGAGGGCCCTCGGTCCTGGAGCGGATCAGCCTCGGCATCCGCACGATGCCGGAGGTGGCGCGGGACAACACCGACCGCAACCGCACCTCGCCCTTCGCCTTCACCGGGAACAAGTTCGAGTTCCGCGCCGTCTCCTCCGCGGCCTCCATCTCCACGCCCATCGCGTTCTTGAACGCGGCCGTGGCCGACGCCCTCGGCGACTTCGAGGGCGCCATCGCCGCGCGGACGGGCAAGGGGATGAGCCTGCAGGACGCGGCCCTCGAGGCCGTGCGGGAGGCGGTCGTCTCCACCAAGGCCGTCCGGTTCGAGGGCAACAACTACGCCGGCGAGTGGGTCGAGGAGGCGCGCCGGCGCGGCATCCCCAACCTGCGGACCAGCCCCGAGGCGCTGGCCGAGCTGGTGAAGCCGGACGCGAGGGAGTTCATGGCGCGGATGAAGGTCTTCTCCGAGGCCGAGACCGAGGCCCGCTACCACGTCCGCATGGAGCGGTACGTCAAGGACGTCGAGATCGAGGTCGAAGCCCTGAAGAGCATCGTGACCGGCCACGTCCTCCCCGCGGCATACAAGCAGCTGGCCCTGCTCGCCGGGGCCGGAGCCTCCAAGGCGGCCAAGGACGGCGTGTCGCGGATGGACGGGGCGGTCGAGGCCGTGGCCAGCAAGGGAGCGGCCCTGCAGGCCGCGGCCGACCGGGCCTCGGGCGAGTCGGACCTGGCAAGGAAGTCCCGCCTCCTCGCGGACGAGGTGGTGCCGGCCATGGCCGCCCTGCGCGAGGCCTGCGACCGCATCGAGGAGACGGTGGCCGACGAGTTCTGGACGCTGCCCAAGTACAGCGAGATGTTGTTCTTGGTGTAGACGGCCCACGGTGGAAGCCGACCGCCGCAAGGAGGCGGACGCGAAGAGCCGGGGCGCTGGGCTGCTCGCCCTGATCGCCGGCATCGTGGCCATCGGTCTGACGTGGCGCTGGGCCGTGAACGACGGGACCTACGACGTCAAGGTCGCGGTCATCGGGCCGCTGGCCCTGCTCGTCGGCGTCGGCTTCCTGGTCCACGGTGCTGAGATCCCTCTCGACGGCATCCGGCCCCTGACGCGCGTCTACGGCCTTGCGGGGTCTCTCGCGGGCATCCTCAACCTCTACCTTCTTGGCTACTTCGCCCGGCCCCTTCGGTCGGAGCGGGCTCGGCTCCTGGACCTGGTCTTGCCCATCGTCATGATCGCGGTCTGGTTTCTTCCGGATCGGTTCTACGGCGGAACGGGTCACGTCCCTGAAAGACCGGCGGACGCGTCCATCGACCCCCACGCGGGCGGCGACCGAACTCGTCCCGGGACGAGTTGAAACGAGCTGCGACAGCACCGGCGACGCTCGCTGTGCCGTGCGCTGGCAACCCCTTCCGGAACGGGTAGGAACGTAATAGTCATCCGTCCTGAGGCGGATACGGAATCCGTAAGCGGAGAGGTCAGGTCCGCAGCAATTCCCAAACGAAGCGCACGCTCCACGCCGAGCGTGCGGGCACGAAGTCGCCGGCGATGCCCACCAACCTGTCCGCCAGGTCCGGCCGGCGCGAGAGGCGGCGGGCCATCAGGTTGGAAAGCGACGGCCATGCCACGACCCGCTGCAGCATGCGGTTGATCCGGAACTTGTCGCGGGTGGCGATGTGACGCGCGCAGTCGTACGCGCGCAGGTCCGCGCCGTCCGCGGACCGCGACCGCAACGCCCGATCCGCCACCGCGGCGGCCATCTCCGCGCTGCGCAGGGCGAGGGTGACGCCCTCGCCGGTGAACGGGTCGTAGAAGCCGGCGGAGTCGCCCACCAGCAGCGCGCCCGGGGCCGAGACCCGCGAGGCCTGGAGGGCCAGGGGCCCGATCGCGCACGGAGTGCCGAGAGGCACCGCGCGGGCCAGGCGCTCGTGGACCTGCGGCCAGCGCCGCAGCGTCTCGCGGTAGAACGTCTCGAGGTCCCCGCCGGCCCGGGCCATCTCGCGCCGGTCGAGGACGAACGTCACGTTGGCGCGGCCGGCGGACAGGGGAGCGACCCCGCAGTAGCCGCCGCCTCCCACGTGCATCTCGCCGCGGTCCTCCAGCCCCTCCATGCCTTCCCAGTACCCGCGCACCGCGAACTTGCGCAGCGTAGGGTGCTCGCGCAGGAGGCCCAGGCGCCGGGCCACCACGCTGCGGCGGCCGTCGGCGCCGATGACCAGGCGGGCATGGAGCGTCTCGGGACCGCGGCCGTCCTCGCAGGTCACGCCGGCGACGCTACCGTCCTCGAAGACGAGCCCGGTCGCACGGACCCCTTCGCGGACCTCGGCACCGGTCGAACGCGCCGAGTCGAGCAGGACCTTGTCGAGCGCCTCGCGCCGGACCGCGAACCCCGGCTCCGCCACGTCGCGATACTCGCCGCGGAACGAGGTCCCGTCGGGCGAGGTCAGCGTCATGCCGCGCAGGGGGTGAGGGCCCAGGGCCGCGACCGCCTCCGCCGCGCCGAGGTCCGCGAGGATTCGCCGCGAGCCCGGGGACACGCTCTCCCCGCAGACCTTGTCGCGCGGGAAGCGGGCCTCGTCGATCAGGACGACGTCGTGCCCGCGCCGCCTCAGGAAGACGGCGGACGCGGAACCGGCGGGCCCTCCGCCCACGACCACCACGTCACGCGGCTCGGCCACCGGGATGGCGCCTCAGGCGGCGCGCTCCGCCACCGCCAGCAGACGGTAAGGGAACGTCCGTCGGATGCGCACGGGAATGCGCGCCTCCGCGAAGGCGGCGGCCAGCTCGTCCGACGTGAAGCCCCGCCGGATGGAGAGCAGCCCGTCGGCGACGCTGACCCGCGAGCGGAAGAGGACCGGGAAGGCGGCCTTGCCGAAGGCGTAGGGCACGCGGGCCCGCCGCAGGTCGTTGACGACCAGGGCGCGCCGCGCCAGCGTGAAGAGCCCGCCCAGGACCAGCGCCAGCTCGGCGGCGTCGAAGTGGTGGAGGAAGAGGCTGGCCAGCACCACGTCGAAGGACCGCGGCGCGAAGGGAAGGGCGCGGACGTCCGCGCGCACGCGCCGGACCTCGCGGGGCGCGGCCCCGAGGTGCAGCATCTTGACGTCCACGCCCACCGCGAGGGTGGCGCGGGGCGCGGTCCGCAGGAGGTGGGCGGGGATGTCCGCCGTCCCGCAGCCCACGTCGATGAGCCGCGGCCGGGCGGACGCCTCGAGGTACGGGCGCACCGTCCTGGACAGGAGGCCGCGGTTGCCGAGCCACCGGTTCACGAACCGGATGTCGGCCAGGCTGCGCAGGGCCTCGTCGTCGGGGACTCCCTCGTCGAGCATCTCGGTGTCGGTGGCGCGGCGGGAGAGGTCGACCACGGCGCGCGCCGTCAGCAGAACTCCAGGAGCGCCAGCTCGGCCCCGAAGCCGGGCCCGAACGCGCCCAGCACGCCGCGCTCGCCTGCGCGCGGCCGCTGGCAGCGGAGGATCTCGTCGAGGACGAAGAGCACGGTGACCGAGCTCATGTTGCCGTGCTCCGAGAGGACGGCCTCCGTCGCCGCGAGGTCCTCCGCGCCGAGCCCCAGCTTCTCGCTCATCACCTCGATGATGCGCCGGCCGCCGGGATGCAGGATCCACCGGGTCACGTCCTCGCGGCGCAGGCCGCGGGGGCCCAGGAAGCCCTCCACGACGTCCACCACGTGGCGCCGGACGAAGGGGGCCAGGTCGCGGTCCAGGACGATCTGCAGCCCCTGGTTCCTCAGGTGGAAGCCCATGAGGTGCGTGGTGCCGCTGAAGAAGAGGCTCTCCGAGTCGGCGATGCGCGCCAGCGCCGGCCCGCCCGCACGCCGATGGCGGGGGCCCACCATCACGACCGCCGCCCCGCCGTCGCCGAAGATCGCGGTGGAGACCACGTTGGTGGCCGAGCGGTCCCACCGCTGGAAGGTCAGGCTCGAGAACTCCAGGGCCAGGACGAGCGCGGCGCCGTCCGGATGGGCGGCCAGGTAGTCTGCCGCGCGCACCAGGCCCACCACCCCGCCCGCGCACCCGCTCTCCGTGATGGGCAGGCGGACCAGGCGCGGCCCCATGCCCAGCGCGTCGGCCACGTAGGCGTCCACCGCCGGGATCATGAAGCCCGTGCAGGATACGCTGACCACGAGGTTGACGTCCGCGGGATCGAGTCCGGCGGAAGCCAGGGCCCGCCGGGCGAGGTCGGTCCCCGCCTCGCACGCGATCCGCTGGTAGAGGTCGTTCTGGGTCTCGAAGTCGCCCGGGTCGAAGACCTGCTCGATCGGGACCACGCTGGCCCGCGTCTTCACCCCGGCCGCGGCGTACACGGACAGCAGCCGCTTGGCCGCCTCGCCGTCGCCGTTACCCGCCTCGAGCCAGGAGCGGACCCAGCCCGTGACGACGTCCTGGCCATAGCGGTACGGGGGCAGGAACCTCTCGATGGCAACCAGCGTGGCCATGACCGTTAGTCTATCGGGCGTGGGCCGCCCTAGAGGCCGGGTGGCGCGTTGGAAACAGGATAGCGTTAGAAGGGGACGTCGTCGTCGCTGGCCTGGAAATCGTCCGAGGGCGGCGCCTGCCCGCCCGGCGCGTCCGGCCCGCCCTGCCCGCCGCCCCGGGGGCCGCCCCCGCCCTCGCCGCGGCTGCCCAGCAGGACCACCTTGGAGTTCGGCCCCCCGACGTGGATCTTGGTGGTGTTGCGCTTGTTCCCGTCCTTGTCCGTCCACTCGTCGTAGCGGATGCTGCCCTCGAGGTAGACGGGGCGCCCCTTGGTGAGGTAATCGCGCACCACCTGGGCGGCCTTGCCGAACACCTCCACCCGGTGCCAGGCCACGCGCTCCTGCTTCTGGCCGCTCTTGTCGGTCCAGACCTCGTTGGTGGCCAGGGAGAAGTTCGCGATGGGCTCCCCGGCCTGCGTGTACCGGATCTCCGGGTCCTTCCCGAGGTTCCCGATCAGGATCACCTTGTTGACGCTGGCCATGGCGTGCTTCCTCGCTCTAGAGAGGGACGGACGGTCCGGTCAGGGGTTGAGATGGTCCCGCGCGATGCGCGCCGCGGGGGAGTTCGGGTAGCGGTCCAGGACGTAGCGGTACTCCGCCAGGGCCTGCCGGCGGCGGCCCATCCTCTCCAGCGCCATCCCCTTCTTCACCCTCGCGTCGGGGAGCTTGTCGCTCGCCGGGTAGTCGCGCAAGAGCGCGTCCCAGGCCGCGATCGCGTCGCCGTAGCTCTTCTTGCCGTAGTAGGACTCGCCGATCCAGTACTGGGCGTTGTCGACGAGGTCGTTGGCCGCGGCGGGGTGGCGCTGGTACTGCGTGAACCCCTGGATGGCCACGTCGTAGTTGCCGCGGGCGTAGTCCGCGTAGGACTGGCTGTACAGCTCGCGGGGCGGGGGACCGGTGACGGCCGGCGCGGGAAGCGTGCCCGGCGGGCCCGCGGGCTCGGCCCCGGGGGCCGCGGCGGCCACCGCCGCCTGGGGCGCCACGGCCAGGGCCTGCAGGCGCTCGCCGAGCTCCGACACGCGGTCGGTGACGTCGCGCAGCGCCGAATGCAGCGACTCGTCCTGGATGCGGCGGTCCTCGAGCTGCCTCTTCAGGAGCGCGTTCTGGTCCGCCAGCGACTCGTTCAGGCGGCGGATCTCCACCTGGTTGTCCTCGGCCATTTGCAGCAGGTCATTGAGCTGGCGCTGCACGTCGGCCATCTGGATCTGCAGGCGCTCGATGTCCTTGTTCACGGCCCAGGCCGGGCTGGCGAGCGCGAGCACGGCCAGGGCGAGGGAAATTCGGCGGATCACGGCGACCTCCATCCACATCATAGCACCCGGCCCCGGACGCCCCGGGACCGCTGCGGCGGTCAGCGCGAGACCGCGAAGTGCGCGCGCCGGTTCCGGGCCCAGGCCGCTTCGTTCTGGCCGGGGTCGAGCGGACGCTCCTTGCCGTAGGAGGTCGTGCGCAGGCGGTCCGCGGCCACGCCCAGGCTGGCCAGGTAGTCGCGGGCGGTCTGCGCGCGCTGCGCCCCGAGGGCGAGGTTGTACTCCACGGTGCCGCGCTCGTCGCAGTGGCCCTCGACCATGACCCTGGCCTCGCGGTGGTTCTGCATCCACAGGGCGTGCTTCTCCAGGACCCCGCGGGCCTCGTCGGTGAGCGTGGCCTGGTCGTAATTGAAATGGACGTCGGCCAGCGGTCCGCCCTCGCCGGAGGGGTCGGAGACCGAGAAGTCCTCGCCCATGGCCTGCGCCTCGTCCATGGGCCGGACGTCGGTCGGCCAGGGCTCCGGCGGGGGAGTGGGGGAGGGAGTGGCGCGCGCGGTGGGTTGCCGCGTGGTGACGGCGGGCGGCCGCTTCTTGCCACAGGCGGTGAGCAGGAGCGGAGCCACGACGACGAGCAGCAGCGGCGCCGCCAGGGACCGATACCTCATGGGACGTCCTCCTTTCGAAGCCGCACGCTCACGGCCCCCAATCCGGCTGCACATTGTTGCCCGGGCCGGTGGCCAGCGTCTGCACGACGCCGCCCACGCGGTCCGAGATCGTGATCTGCCACGTCCCGCCCCGGTTGCAGGAGAAGGCCAGGTGCCGGCCGTTGGGCGCCCAGGTGGGGAACTCGCAGCTCCCGCGGCCCTGGGTGACCTGGCGGACCTGGCGCGTGGCCAGGTCCACGACCGCCACCTCGAAGCCGCCCTCGAGGCGCGACGTGTATGCGATCTCGCTGTATTGCTTCGACGGGTTCCAGGCGGGGGCGTCGTTCCAGTTGCCGACCGTGGTCAGCCGGCGCACGTTCAGCCCCTCGCTGTCCATCACGTAGATCTGCGGCGCGCCGCCGCGGTCCGAGGTGAAGGCGATCTCCTGTCCGGTCGGGCTCCAGAAGGGCGCGGTCTCGGAGGCGGCGGTGGCGGTGATGCGGCGGGCCCCGCTGCCGTCGGCGCTGGCCACCCAGATGTCCATGTTGCCGGACCGGTTGCTCGCGTAGGCGATGCGCTTGCCGTCGGGGCTGAAGGCGGGGGCGAAGGACTGCGCCCCCTTGCCCGCGGTGACGTTGGCGCTGCGTCCCTCGAAGACGTGGGCCACGAAGATGTCGGGCGAGCCCTGCCGGTACGAGACGTAGGCCAGGGACCGGCCGTCGGGGTTCCAGGCGGGGAGGATGTTGATCGAGTTGTTGACGGTCACGCGGCGGGGGTTGAACCCGTCGTAATCCACGATGTACAGCTCCTTCGAGCGCCGCGGGCGGCCCGCGTCGCGGTCGGACACGAAGGCGATCTTGCTCCGGGCCACGCCCTTGTACTGCGTGAGGGTCATGATGTCGTCCGAGGCCTGGTGGGCGAAGACCCGCGGGTTGTCGGCCCGCCCCGAGTAGCGCTTGGCCAGCATGCTCTGGCCGGTGTCCACGGAGTAGACCTGGGCCTCGACCGTCAGCTCGCCGCCCCTGACGTGGGCCCGCGTCAGCACCAGGACGTTGGCGCCGATGCCCTTCCAGTCGGTGAAGCTGGGCGCGTCGGGGTTGAAGGCCGGGATGGCCGCCATGAGGCCGTCGGGCACGAAGCGGAAGATCCCCTCGAAGTCGAGGTCCTTGCGCAGGACCTGGGTGATGGTCCGGCAGGCCTCGCGGCTGGCCTCGTCTCCCGCGCGCGGGATGCAGGCGGGCACCGCGAAGCGCTGGGCGCCGCCCTCGAAGACGATGGTCGGCGTCCCCGGCGGCGCCTGCTGCGCCGGGCCCGCGGGGGCCAGCCACAGGAGCGCCGCGCAGGGGAGGGCCCCCGCCAGCAGCGCGGCCCTACTGGACGGGCTTGAAGATGCCCTGGATCGTGTACCGGTTGGTTCCATAGCTCCTGGGTAGCGGGCCGAAGGGGGCTGCGGAGGCCACGGCGCGCTGGGCGGCCAGGTCGAGGAGCCCCACCCCGCTCGACTGCACCACACGCACGTCGGCCACCGAGCCGTCGGCCAGGATCGTGAAGAGGACCGCGATGGGCTGGCGGAAATCGGTCCTGACCTGCTGGGCCCACACCGTCCAGATCTTCCGCTGCACGCCGGCCAGGTACCAGTCCCCGAAGGCGTCGGTCCCGCCGGGAACGCCGGCCCCGGGGGGGCCGAACTCCAGCCCGGGCGTTGTGGTGGACCGGCCCGCGGCGCGGGGCACGCCGCTCGCCGCGCCGCGCGTGTACGCCCGCTCCGCGTCCGTGAGCTGCGGCCGAGCCTCCGCGACCCTCTCCGGCTTCTTCTTTGCGGGCTTGGCGTCCAGCTCGGGCAGGCGGTTCTTCGCCGGCGCCTCCTGCGGTGGCTTCAGCACCTTGGGCGGCTCGGCCTTCGGCTCGGGCGCGGGCGGGAGCGTCTGTGGCGCGGGCTGCGGCGCCGCGGCCGCCGGGGCGGGCGGCTCGGGGTTCCGCGGGCCCCCGCCGCCGGGCGGCAGCGGAACCGCGAAGCCGTCGAGGACCTTCAGCGGCGGCTGGCTCGGCAGGAGCAGCGGCATGACGAAGGCCGAGGCCAGGAGCAGCGCGTGGGCCGCGCCGGAGAAGATGAGGCCGCCGGGGAAGCCGCGCTCGAGCGCCGCCCTCTCGACGATCACCCGGTCCACCGCGTCGTTCACGGCCTCGGCTTCTCCTGGGGCAGGACGTACACGAAGCCGATCTGCTCCACGCCCGCCTTCTTGATGCGGTCCACCACCGCGATGACCTTCCCGTAGCGCAGGCCCTCGTCGGCCCGCAGGTAGACGACCTTCGACGTCCGTCCCTCCATCATCCCGCGGAGGTGGTCCTCGAGCAGCAGGATGTTGACGGGACGGTCGCCGACGACGATCTGCTCCCTGGCGTTGATGGAGACGGTGACCCGGTCCTCGGGGTCGATCTGCGGCTGGTCCGCCACCGGGAGCGAGACGTCGATGCCGCGGCTCATCATGGGCGCGGTCACCATGAAGACAAGCAGCAGGACCAGGACCACGTCCACGAGCGGCGTGACGTTGATCTCGCCCAGCGCGGCCGCGCCCCGCCGCGACCGCATCCCGCGGTAGGTGGCGGCCGCATGGCCGGCCGCGCTCTCGCCGTTGCCGCCTGCCTGCATGCCCTACGTGAAGTTACGCTCGACGATGTTCAGGAATTCCAGCGCGAAGTCGTCCATCATCGACGAGAGCACCTTGATCCGGCTGTTGTAGAAGTTGTAGAAGACGGCGGCGGGGATGGCGGCGGCCAGGCCCATCGCGGTCGTGATCAGGGCCTCGGAGATCCCGGGCGCCACCACGGCCAGGTTCGCGGACCCCATGCGGCCGATGTCGCCGAAGGCGTTCATGATCCCCCAGACCGTCCCGAAGAGCCCGACGAACGGGGTGACGCTCGCGGTGGTGGCCAGGAACGTCACACGCCGCTCGAGCCGCGTGCCCTCCACCGTGGCCGCGCGCACCAGCGCGCGCGACAGCGAGTCCAGGCTGCGCACCGTGGGCCGCTGTCCCGCGGGCGCCGGGTTCATCCCCGGCCCGCGCACCTGCTGGTTCACCTCGACGTAGCCGGCCTGGAAGACGCCCACCAGCGGGCTGGCCTTGAGCTGCACGCAGACCGAGTTGACCTCGGAGAACTTGCTGCTGCGGCGGAAGACGTCGAGGAAGGTGAGGGACTGCGAGTACGCCCGCCGCAGCGCGATCCCCTTGTAGAGGATGATGGCCCAGGACACGAAGGAGAAGAGCGCGAGGATGACCAGCACCACCTTGACCATGATGCCGGTGTGCTGGAGGAGGTCCGCCATGCCTCCGGAGAAGGCGGTCGTCTGCAGGAGGACGAAGACGGCCGCTGAAGACACGCACACCTCGCTAGATTGGGCCGACGAGCGAAATTGCCACAACAGGTTGGGGTATGTCAAACACAAACCACACCGCGCTCCCTTTTTCGACGTCCGGGGAGCGTTGGTGGTTTGTGTTCTCCTGGTTGCTCCTTGTCAAGGCGTTGTGCTATTCTCACGCCGGTCCACATTTCATGCTTAAGTTCCTCAGAATCAATAACATCGCGCTTATCACGTCCCTCGAAGTCGAGTTCGGCCCCGGCCTGACCCTCCTGACCGGCGAGACCGGTGCGGGAAAGTCCATCCTGATCGACGCCCTCGGCCTGCTGCTCGGCAACCGCGCATCCGCGGAGCTCATTCGCAGCGGCGAGGAGCGCGCGGTCGTCGAAGGCGTCGTCGAGGGCCGCGAGCTTGCGGCCTTCCTGGACGAGCACGGCCTGCCCGTGGACGGCGGCGAGGCGATCCTGCGCCGCGAGATCCAGGCCTCGGGGAAGGGCCGCGCCACCATCAACGGCGCTCTCGTGCCCGTGTCCGTGCTGCGCGACCTGTCTCCGCGGATCGCCCGCATCCACGGCCAGCACGAGCCGCAGGGCCTGCTCGACGCGGAGACGCACCTCGAGCTCGTCGATCGTCACGCCGGCCTCGTGGCCGACGCCGGCCGGGTGGCGGAGCTGTTCCGCTCGCTGCGCGAGGCGGAGGCCGCGCTCGAGGCGCTGCGCCGCGGCCGCCAGGATGGGGAGCGGCGGCGCGAGATGCTCGAATACCAGGCCGCGGAGATCGAGAAGGCCCACCTCTCCGCCGGCGAGGACGAGGCCCTGCGGCAGGAGAAGACGATCCAGGCCAATGCGGATCGGCTGGCGTCGCTGACCTCGCAGGCCTACGCGCTCCTGTACGAGGACGAGGAGGCGGTGGCGACCCGGCTGGGCCAGGCGTACCGGAAGGTCGAGGAGCTGGCTGCCATTGACCCGAGGTTTGCCTCACATCTCGAGTCGCGCCGCGCCCTCATGGCGCAGGTCGAGGACCTGGCCTTGGCGCTGCGGGACTATCGGGAGGCGATCAATGTCAGTCCGGGCCGGTTGGACGCGATCGAGACGAGACTGGCATTGATAGACCGATTGAAGGGGAAGTACGGCGCGACCGTCGAGGAGATCTTGACCTTCGGGCAGCGCTGCCGGGAGGAGCTGCAGGACCTGTCCTCGCCGGCAGAACGACAGGTGGATCTGGAAGCGAAAAGGAGCGCCGCGGCGAGCCAGTACTTCGCCGCGGCGCTTGAGATATCAACGAACCGCAGGGCCGCCGCAAAAGACCTGGAAAAGAAGGTGACGGCGGCCCTGCGTGAGCTTGCAATGGACAAGACGCGCTTCAAGTTCCGCTTCGATCCCGATATTCCACCGACCACGCCCGACGATGATTCCGGCTGGACAGAACGCGGGATCGAAGCGTGTGAGATGCTGCTCTCGCCCAACCCCGGCGAGGAGCTCCGGCCGCTGGCGCGCGTCGCCTCGGGGGGCGAGCTCTCGCGCATCCTCCTGGCCTTGAACTCCGTGGCCAGCCTGGACGACACGGGCAAGACGCTCGTGTTCGACGAGGTGGACGCCGGGATCGGCGGGGGAGTGGCGGAGGTCCTGGGACGCAAGCTCAAGGCCATCGCCGCGCGCCACCAGGTCCTGTGCGTCACCCACCTGCCGCAGATCGCGTCGTTCGCGGACCGGCACTACGCGGTGCGCAAGCGCGTGGAGCGCGGACGGACCGTCACGGAGGTCAAGCCCCTCGGCGCCGACGAGCGCGTGGAGGAGGTCGCGCGTATGCTGGGCGGGGAGACCATCACCGAGGCCGCGCGCCGGCACGCCCGGGAGATGGTCAAGCAGAGCGTGAGGACATGACCACCAAGCCCGCCAGCCGTTTCTTCATCGAGACCTTCGGCTGCCAGATGAACGTGAACGACTCCGAGAAGGTGGCGGGGCTGCTCCTGGCCGACGGCTACGAGCGCGCCGCCACGGCGGCGGACGCGGACTTCGTCTTCATCAACACCTGCGCGGTGCGCGAGAAGGCGGCGGAGAAGCTGTTCCACTCGCTGGGCCGCCTCAAGCGTCTGAAGGCCGCGAAGCCCGAGCTCGTCATCGGCGTCGGCGGCTGCGTGGCCCAGCTCCAGGGCACCGGCATCCTGGAGCGCGCGCCCTACGTGGACGTGCTCGTGGGCACGCACAACGCGGCCCGCGTGCCGGAGCTCGTGCGCCGCGCCCGCGCGGGCTTCTCCGGCTGCGTGGACCTCGACCGCAAGGCCGACTCGTTCCGCGTCCCCGATGCCGCGGTCGCGCACACGAGCGCGGTCCGCGCGTACGTCACCGCCATCGAGGGCTGCAACCACGTCTGCAGCTTCTGCGTCGTGCCGCGCACGCGCGGGCCCGAGCAATGTCGGCCGGCCGACGAGATCGTGCGCGAGGTCCGATCGCTGGTGAACCGCGGCTATCCCGAGGTGATGCTGCTGGGCCAGACGGTCAACGCCTACCGGCACGCGGGCGTCGGGTTCGCGGACCTGCTGCGCCGCGTGCACGACGTCCCCGGGCTGCAGCGGCTCCGCTTCACGACGTCGCATCCGGAGCACGTGAGCGCGGGCATGGCCGACGCGTTCCGCGACCTCCCCAAGCTCTGCCCGTACCTCCATCTGCCGGTTCAGTCCGGCTCGGACCGGGTCCTCGAGTCCATGCGCCGGGGCTACGACCGCGCGGGTTATACCGACACGGTCGCGCTGCTGCGCGGCCGCGTCCCGGATCTGGCGCTTTCCAGCGACATCATTGTCGGGTATCCAGGCGAGACCGAGTCCGACTTCCAGGCCACGGCGGACCTGGTGGAGGAGATCGCGTTCGACAGTCTCTTCGTGTTTCTCTACTCTCCCCGTCCCGGCACGACCGCCTTGCGCCTCGCCGACGACGTCCCCGACGAGGAGAAGCTGCGGCGCTTCCGCGTGCTCAACGACGCGCAGCAGGAGAGGCAGGGGCGCCGCAACGCGGCGCTCGTCGGGCGGCGCATGGAGGTGCTCGTGGACACGGTCCGCGACGCGGGGCGGGTCTCCGGCCGGACCCGCCACTTCCAGATCGTCCACCTCGACGGGGACGCCGGCCTCCTGGGGCGGACCCTCGAAGCCGAGATCGTGGGCGCCGGGCCCAACGCGCTGCGGGGAAGGGCCGCGGCCGAGGTTTCTTTGACGGGGGCGGTGGCGCTATAGTGTGAGCGGCGGGCCGGTCCTCCCGGAGGCGGGCATGGAAATCGAGATGACGATCAAGGGTCTGATGATCGACCCCATCACGAACATGCCGATCATCATCCTCCGCGACCAGGAAGGCCAGCGGCTGCTGCCCATCTGGGTGGGCGTGTTCGAGGCCAACGCCATCGCGCTGCAGATCGAGAACGTCCAGACCCCGCGGCCCATGACGCACGACCTGCTGAAGAGCATGATCGACCACCTCGACGCGCGCGTGGAGCGGATCGTGGTGTGCGCCCTGAAGGAGAACACCTTCTACGCGACCATCCACCTGCACGCGGCCCGCGGCGGAAGGGTCGCGGTGGACGCCCGCCCCTCCGACGCGATCGCGCTCGCGCTGCGGACGTCCTCGCCCATCTTCGTCGAGGAGGCGGTCATCCAGAGCGCACGCAGCGTGGAGAGCGGCGGGAAGGAATCCATGGACGTCGGACGGCTCCAGAAGTGGCTCGAGGGCCTCTCTGAGGACGACCTCGGCAAATACAAGATGTAGGCCCTGTCGGGCCCTCGCCCCCAACAAATAGTTTTTTCTGCTTGACCCGGGCTGTCAGGCCCCCGTAGGATGCTTCCGTTCGTTCCTGCCACGGGGGCGGCGCGGAGGGTCTGATGATCGTCATCGCGATCGCCAATCAAAAAGGCGGAGTCGGAAAGACGACGACGGCCATCAACCTGGCCGCGGGCCTGGCCATGCGCGGCCGCAAGACTCTGCTCGTGGACCTCGACCCCCAGGCCAACTCCTCGCTCACGTTCCTCGACGTCCGGTCCCTCGAGCGCTCCATGTACGACGTGCTCTCCGACGGGACGCTGCTCGAGGAGGTCGTCGTAGCGTCGCCGCAGAAGGACCTCGACATCGCGCCCGCGCGGCTCGGGTTGGCCAAGCTCGAGGCCAAGCTGGTGGGCGAGATCGACGGCCACTTCCGCCTGAAGGACCGGCTGCAGGCGCTGGGAGACCGCTACGAGTTCGTCATCATCGACACCCCGCCGGCCCTCGGCCTCATCACCGTGAACGCGCTGGTGGCGGCCACGCATCTCCTGATCCCCGTGCAGTCGAGCTACTTCGCGCTGGAGGGAACCGACGATCTGCTCGAGACCGTGGAGAAGATCCGGTCCCGCCCGAACCCCAACCTGAAGCTGCTGGGCGCGGTCATCACGCTGCACGACAAGCGCACCACCCTCTCGCGCGACGTGCAGAAGGCCATCGCCGACGTCTTCGGCGACCGGGTCTTCCAGACCATGATCAGCAAGAGCATCCGCCTGGAGGAGAGCCCGGCCCACAAGGAGTCGATCTTCACGTTCGCGCCCCAGTCCACGGGCGCCTACGAGTACTACCGCCTCTGCGAGGAGGTCATCGAACGTGTCTAACCTGCGAAGAGTCGGCCTGCCGGACGCGATGCGCATGCGGCACGACACGCACTTCGTGGACCAGCTCGGCCGGCCGGGCGGGGCCCCGGTGGGCCGGCTCATCCCCATCGAGGACATCGACCCCAACCCGAACCAGCCGCGCCACGCGATGGGGGACCTGTCCGAGCTGATCGCGTCGGTGCGTGAGAAGGGAATCCTGGAGCCCATCCTGGTGCGGCCGCGCGGCAACCGGTTCCAGATCATCGCGGGCGAGCGGCGGTTCCGGGCCGCGGGCGAGGCCGGCCTGGCCGAGGTCCCGTGCATCGTGCGCGAGACCCCCGACGCCGAGATGATGGAGCTGGCCCTCATCGAGAACTTGCAGCGCAAGGACCTGACACCCTTCGAGGAGGCCGACGGCCTGCTCACGCTCAAGGACCATTACGGCTACACGCACGACGCGATGGCGGAGAAGCTGGGCAAGAGCCGCAGCTCGATCACCGAGACGCTGTCGATCACCACCATGCCCGAGGACGTGCGGCAGATCTGTCGGCTGGCCGACATCCAGTCGAAGTCGTTGCTGCTCCAGGTGGTCCGTCAGCCCTCGCACCAGAAGATGGTGTCCTTCATCGAGCGGCTGCAGGAGGAGGGCATGACGCGCCGCGACGCGCGGCGCATCGCCCGCGAGACGAAGGGGCGCGCCAAGGGCCGTCCGAAGAGCTACGTGTTCCGCTTTCAGCCGAGGGAAAAGACGTTCAGCCTCACGATGCAATTCCGGAAGAGCCAGGTGCCTCGCGAAGAGCTCGTGGGCGCGCTGCAGTCGGTGATCGAAGACTTGATGAGGGAGGGGGCGTAACACACACGCGATCGCGCACCGTCAAGCCATGAGGGCGATCGCCGCATCCCTCTATCTCTCCAGCACGAACTTCTCGGTGAGGTAGCGCCAGGCGCGCGTCGTGCCGAAGGCGAGGTACCACAGACCGTAGGCCACCGCGAGCGGACGCGCGCGGGACCAGAGCCACAGGCCGACAGCCGCCAGGGCGATGCAGCACAGCGGCGCCACGATCTCCATGTCCTTGTTGTAGCGGACGAGGTTCGGGCCAGGAAGGCCGCCGGACGCGAGGTTCAGCACGACGTACGTCAAGGCCCACGCGCCGATGAAGCGGGCGGCGGCCCCTTCCGATCGCGCGTAGAGCAGCAGGACGCCCGCCACCACGACGGGCGCGAACAGGCCGTAGAAGATCCAGAGCCGCCAGCCCGCCTTGCGCAGGCCGCGGAGCGGATTCACGCCGGGACCGGCATAGGGATCGTCCATGTCGGCGGGTCCCGCCTCTTGCTCGGCCGCCGATTTCCGCTGCTGCTCGATCTTGTCGAGGAGCACCTGCTCCTCCGGCATGGGAATGCCGCGGCGCATGTCGAGGAACACGGGGACATATCGGCCATAGAACACGCTGGCGAGCGCAAGTCCAAGCGCGCTCGCCAGCGCCAGGCCGGCCACGGCGCGTCGACCAGCCCGACTTCTATCGAAGCCGATCTGGAAGATCATGAACAGTCCCAGCAATACAGCAAAGTTCAACAGTGATTGCGTGTACGTCAAGAAGGCCAGGGCTGTGAGCACTGCCAGTCTCAAGACCACGCCGGGCCGGTCCAGACTTCCGAGCCGCGAGACCAGATACAGGATCACGACCGCATCCACGGCGTGACCGACCAGAGCGGGGAAATAGGCCAGGGTCAGACGGGCAATGAAAATGGGCAAGAGCGGGTGGGCCGCGGCGGCGGCAAGAGCGAGTGCCGCCGCGGCCTTGAGACCCCGGGCGATGCCGAAGATCACCAGGGCCTCGAGGCTGTTGATGGCCGCGGCCACGACCGCGACCG
>Ga0214472_10002833_pt1 | contig 18448 bp, 17 predicted proteins | sample RVTome_6_FD_207662 | JGI IMG/M metagenome (GOLD analysis project Ga0214472, IMG submission 207662) | Soil microbial communities from uranium-contaminated site in the Upper Colorado River Basin, Wyoming, United States - RVT140D175 | ecosystem: Environmental > Terrestrial > Soil > Contaminated >...
CATACCTTTGACGGAGAGCACTTTTTTGCCGGCAACCAGTGAGGTTCCGTCCAGGCCCTCGGGTTTGTAACTGGCCCAGTCGATTTCCTTCCAGCGCACACAGCGCACCACGTGCCCTTCTTCGTCTTCGACCTCGGTCATCGGGACCGTTGCACCCTCGGACGCCACGTCGCAGCGACCGGCTTCAAAGAAATCGCAACGCGGACCGAAGTAACATCCCGCCGGCCGGTCGTGCGGCAACGGCAGCTGACCGCGGATCGGAACCAGCGGATGCTCCTTCTTGTCGGTTCCCGGCAAGGGAATCGCATTGAAAAGACCCTTGGTATAGGGATGACGCATATGGTCGAAGACTTCGGTCACGGTTCCGGATTCAACCACAACACCCGAATACATCACATTTACCCGGCGGCAGGTGGCCAGGATCAGGCCGAGATTGTGCGAAATGTAGACCATCGAGGTGTTGAATTTGGCCGCGATTTCCGCGATCAGCTCAACAATGCCGGCTTCGACCGTCACATCCAGAGCGGTCGTGGGTTCGTCGAGAAGCAGCAGAGTGGGGTTCGAGAGCAGGGCCATCGCGATCACAACACGCTGCTGCTGACCGCCGGAAATCTGATGCGGATAGCATTCCATGATCCGATCCGGGTCCGGCAGCTTCACATCGGCGAGAATCTGCTTTGCCCGTTCGTAGGCTTCTTTCTCGGTCACGTGTTCATGACAAAGCGGAACCTCCATCAACTGCTTGCCCAGGGTCAGGCTGGGATTCAGCGAAGCCATGGGCTCCTGATACACCATGGCGATCGCACTGCCGCGAAGCTGCCGCAACTCCTCTTCGCTGCAGGTGGCGAGATCGCGTCCCTTAAAGAACACCTGTCCGCCGACAATGGCGCCGTTTCCCCCGAGGTAGCGCATGATTGCCATGGCGACCGTTGACTTGCCGCAACCCGACTCTCCAACCAGACCGACCGAATCGCCCTGGTGGAGAGTCATGTTGAAGTCGATAACCGCCGGAATTTCTCCGGCCCGGGTGAAATAGGAGATCGAAAGATTCCGGCACTCCAGAATTGGACCGTCATAGTCCTGAAGACTGTCAGACATCAGATCCTCCTCAATCCCGTAATGAAACTTCGCGCAGGCCGTCGGCCAGCAGGTTGAAGCCGAGCACCAGCGATGAAATCGCCAGACACGGGAACACCGTCATATGTGGAAACGACATCGACATGACCCGGTACTCATTGATCATGCCGCCCCAGTCGGGATCGGGTGGTGGAAGTCCCAGTCCCAGAAATCCGAGAACGCCGATCGTGATGATCACGTAGCCGACCCGCAGGCAGGCGTCGACGATCAGGGGACCGCGCGCATTGGGCAGGATCTCAACCAGCATGATCCGCCAGGGGGATTCGCCCCGGGTCTCCGCTGCGAAAACATACTCGCGATTTCGCAGATCGAGCACCAGTCCCCGGACAATCCGCATGATTCCCGGCGCCGATGCAAAGGTCACGGCCAGCAGAATGTTCAAAGCCGAGGAGCCGATCGTGGCGATGATGATCACGTAAAGCACCAGGATCGGGAAAGATAGAATGACGTTGGACAGGAACGACAGAACGTCATCAGCTATGCCGCGTTTATAGCCTGCCGCGAGTCCCATGGGAATGCCGACCAGATACGCGCAGAAGGTGGCGAAAGGTGCAAGCAGGAGAACCTTGCGCGATCCGTGGATGATTCGTGACAGCACGTCCCTGCCCTGCAGATCGGTGCCAAGCCAATACATACCTTCGCCGTCGAGCGTCGGCGTGAAAGGAGACATCAGAGGCACATAGTTGGTGTTGGGCGGAAACGGCGCAATGATATCCGCCAACAACGCCACCAGCACCCAGAAGAGTATAATTCCCAATCCGATCGTTCCGACCGGGCTTTCACGGATCAACGCAATGCTTTTCAGAAAGCGGAGCAGGGCCGATTCACGGCGCGGTACGGTTTCGGTCTCAACAGCCATACACCGCCTCCTAACTGAACCGAATGCGTGGATTGAGATAGGTGTATCCCACATCCGCGATGGTCTGGGTCGCGACTGCGACAAAAACCGCGACCATTGCGCAGGCCTCGATCATGAAAATATCCTGATTGAGCGAAGCTTCGAGTAGCAGTGCGCCGAACCCCTTATAAGAAAAGAAGAATTCGACGACGATTACACCCGACAGCAGCCAGTTGATCTGCAGCATGATCACGGTAAAGGGGGCGATCAGCGCATTCCGCAGTGCGTGTTTCATAATCACCGTGCGATAAGGCAAGCCCTTGAGCACCGCCGTACGAATGTAGTGCGTCATCATGACTTCCGCCATGGAAGCCCGGGTCATGCGGGTGACATAACCAAAATCGTAAAGCACCAGCACCATGACCGGCAGAATCAGTTGAATTGGATCCAGACCGTCGATCATTCCGCTTGTTCCGGGCAGCCAACCGAGCCAGAAGACAAACACGGCGCCCAGAAGCGGTGCAGAAGCAAATTCGGGTACGGATGTGGTGATGATTGACCCGATAGAGATGAACCGGTCCAGCTTCGAGCCTTCGCGCATTCCCGCGAGAACGCCCAGCAGCAGGGCAATGGGAATAACCACGACCAATGTTGCCCCTGCAAGAATACCGGTATTGGCAAGCCGCGGCCAAAGTACTTCGCTCACCGGAACTTTGAATCGGATCGAATCGCCGAAATCGCCGGTAACAAAGTTCAACAGCCAGCTGAAATATCGCTGATAAATCGGCTCGAAATATCCGTGCGCTTCCAGCCAGAGATAGCGTTGCTCTTCGGAGGAATAAGGTCCGAGAACTTTAACCGCAACGCTGCCCGGCTGAAGTTCCAGAAGAATGAACAGCAGTATCGAGACAACCAGCATCGTCAGCGCCATCGTACCGCAGCGCCGAATTATAAAGACAAGCATTTAAAGGCCCCCTGCGCCACCTACGACCTTTCACATCACGGCTGCAGTTTGGTTTTTCGGGCGGAGACCCAATCTTCTCCGCCCGTTTACTGCATTCACCGAAGGAGGCGTTAAGCGTCAATCCAGACTTTGTTGAACTGGTGGTAACGCGTCGGATGCCCCTCATAGCCCTTTACCGTATCGACCGTTGCGGTAAAAACCGAACGGAAGAACGGCTGAATCATGACGGCGTCATCCTGAAGGATCTGTTCAACTTTCTCCATCGCCTTCTGCCGCTCGGTGACGTCCAGAATAGCACCTGCGGCATCGAGGGCCGCATCGAATTCCGGATTGGAGTAGTTGGACTCGTTCCAGGGAACGCCGCTTCGATAGGCAAGGTTCAGCACCATCACGCCCAGCGGACGGTGGGTCCAGGAGGTCAGGCTGAAAGGAGCCTTGTCCCAGACCTCCCAGTACTGTGCCGCCGGCATCACATTGACGTTCAGTTTGATTCCGGCAGGAGCCACCATTTCCTTGATCGCCTGAACCTGTTGACCTTCCCAGGGGCCGTCGGTGTTTCCGACATTGCAGGTAACCTCGATACCATCGGGATAGCCTGCATCGGCGAGGAGTTTTTTCGCCTTGTCATAGTCGACTTTCAGCGGAGCCAGCTCGGCATATTCGGGGTGAATTTTAGCCACATGATGGTTTTCACCCACCGCACCGAAATTACGATGCGCCAGTTCCATCAGCTTGGCGTTGTCGCAGCAGATCACGATGGCCTGACGAACCCGTATGTCGTCGAAGGGTTTGGCGGTAACCTGCATGCGGACCACACCCGTCTGGGCGGTGACGGCCTGGTGGATGGTTACGCCGGGAATACGCTCGACCACATCCAGCGCAGTGATGTCCAGCCGATAGACGGCATCGACCTGCTTGGATGCCAGGGCGCCCATGACGGCATTCGCATCGCTGCCGGTATCGATGTAGCGAATTTCATCGAGGTAAACCTCTCCACCCCAATAGGGCTCCGCCTTCTTGCGCAAAATGGCCTGCTGTCCAATGGCAAACTCCGCCAGCTCGAATGGCCCGGTGCCGACGGGGTTTTTGGAGAGATCGCCACCTTCTTCCTCAAAACGGCGGTGGACGATGGCCGTCGGGTAGTTATAGAGATTCTCGGGGATCGAGAGTTCCGCCTGGTTCAGATTCAGGCGAACCGTATGATCGTCGACCTTTTCGACAGCCCCGTTGGTCATCACCTGCTGGGTGATCGCGTTACCCTTGTCGTCTTTCTTGCCGGTGTCGAGGACTTCGGTCATCGACTTGAACAGGCCGATGTTCGACGAACCGGTTTTGGGATCCAGCCAGCGTTTGAAGTTGAAGACGACATCGTCCGCGTTGAAATCATCGCCGTTGGACCACTTCACATCCTTGCGCAGATGAAATGTCCAAGTCTTGAGGTCGTCGGAGGCTTCCCAGCCTTCCGCAAGATAGGGGCGGGTGATGTTGTCCGATCCGGTGATCGTCAGGTACTCAACAAAATGACGGGCAACGTTGGACTTTTCGACCCAATCGAATGTTGCCGGATCGTTCATTTCCTGAATCACCATCGCAACCTTGAAGGATCCGCCCATTTTCGGCGTACCCTGAGCTTTGGCGACGGGGATGATGTCCTCACCGGTAATCTTACCAAGCATGCCGTAGGCAGCGGTTGCGGAAACCCCAAGCAAAGTTGCAGTACGCAAAAACTCTCGTCTGTCGACCACACCTTTTCGAAGCTGGTCGCACAGCTCGGGAATATATGGATGCACCCGTTTTCGGGCCTCTTCTGTTTTCGTTGTAACCATTTTAGTCTCCCAGATCATGTTGCGTCGTTATTGAAGTTGCGGTTGCGAGCCCTGTTTCTTTGAAAACTCCATATGCGATCAGTATTTTGACACCTTCATGGAGATATCGCAAATACCGCCGAACCGAGCATTTCCGAAAGAGAATTTTGTACAAGCAACGAGTACGCGCTCCGGACGACCCGGGGCGACGTGCTGTTCCGCATGTTGTTGGCTGGCGTCGGTTCTGTCTGATTATTATTGGGCACGACGCTGATAAATAGTGTCAATTTTCCCTGCTTAGCTCCGATTTTTGTTTTTTTAAACCTTCTCAGGTTATCCGCTGATCTATGGATCAAGTTGTTGCATCCCGACAGAATATTAGCCAATCACGACGCGAGCCTTGGTGGACACTCCCTCATTCTAGTGTGGTACGGACAACGACTTCGTTCTTCAGCGTACGGTGCACCGGGCATTTGTCCGCTATTTCCATAAGCCGGGCGCGCTGTTCACCGCTGAGCTCTCCTGTCAGATTTATGCGCCGTTCTATCTGATCGAGTTGTCCTGATCTGGTCTCACAGTCCTCACAGTCCTCGGCATGGATTTTAGTATGTGAAAGCGTGACCTCGACCTGCTCAAGGGGCCAGCCCTTGCGATCGGCATAGAGCCGCAGGGTCATGGACGTGCAGGCGCCCAGTCCGCTCAGCAGCAGGTCGTAAGGCGTCGCGCCGCTTTCGTCGCCGCCGTGGCTTTTCGGTTCATCCGCGCGCAGGTGATAGAACGCGGTCGCAATGGCTTGGGTGAATTTCCCTTCGCCGGTCTCTCTCACCACGACCTCACCCGCCTGAGCGCGCGAGGCGTCCGTGGCCGTGTCGGCCTCGCCGAGATAACGCGTTGCCCAGGCGGACAGAACCGTCGCGATATAGATTGCATCGGAATGTTTTGAAACAAGATGGTCGGCGGTGTCCAGGCTGACAAAACTTTTGGGATGCTTTGCCGCGTTATAGATCTTGGCGGCGTTTTCGATCCCCACGGTCTGATCGATCGGTGAATGAAAAACGATCAGGGCCTTTTTCAGTCCTGCTACCGAAGCCTTCAGGTTATGCCCGGAGATGTCGTCGAGGAATTGTTTCCTGATCCGGAACGGGCGCCCAGCCAGCAGCACCTCGGCTTCACCCCGCGCTTCTATGTCGGGTTTGGCATCTTGAAACAGATGCGCAACATGTGACGCTTCCGAGGGCGCGCCGATCGTCGCGACTGCAAGCGCTTCCGGGACCGATCCTGCAGCTGCCAGAACCGCCGCGCCGCCCAGGCTGTGCCCGATCAGAATCTTTGGCGCTTCGCGGGTTTCGCGCAGAAAGTCGGCCGCCTTGATCAGATCCGCGACATTCGAGGAAAAGTTGGTATTGGCAAATTCCCCCTCGCTCGACCCCAGGCCGGTGAAATCGAACCGCAATACCGCAATACCCTCAGCCGCCAGTCCGGCGGCGATGCGGGATGCCGCGTAGATATCCTTGGTGCAGGTGAAACAGTGTGCAAAGAGCGCGTAGGCCCGCGGTTTCCCCAAGGGCAAGTCAAGCCGCGCCGACAGGATCTCGCCACCAGCGCCGGGGAATGAGAGTTTTTCGAATCCGGTGGCCATGGCGTCGCTCCGCAAATCTGATGACCCGCGTAGAGTAAACGAAGAGAGACCAACATCGAAGATCAAAGCGGAGTCAAAATATGCAACTGCCCCGGCGCGTGAATCAGCGCCTTGCCCTCGGCGATTCGCGCCAGGATGAAGAAGCGACCGTCGCCCACCTCGGCAATCGCCGGAAAAGGCACCTTTTCCAGGCGTTTCGGCTTGACGGCGACCGCACGCGCCTTGCCCCCGCGCGGCCCGCACCAGCAGCATAGAATCGAGTGGTTCGCCAGTGGGGGAATGTTCGTGCCGGATCTGTTCGGGGTCCGCCGGCAACTTCAGGAAGCGCAGCATCATGGCCAGGCAAAACACGCCCGTATCCACCGCGACTCCCGTCGCGGATTCGGGCGCCGCTACGCCCTCATCCTTCCCCGAACCGCCGTTCCCCACAGCCGCCGAGGCGCTCTCTGCACCCTCGGGCATTTGGCCTCAAAAGGTTTATTTTTGCACTTGATTTCAACCCCGGATCGTGTGTCAATTATGGGGCCTTGGTAGGGGGATGTGCTTGCCGTACGCATGTAATGTGCGTCTCACCGATTAGGAAGTAGCCATTACGAGTAGCATTGCTACGACTTCGAAGCGAGAAAAAGTCTATCTTGGATACGTCGGATTATTAGCGTGACACGACGATCGATCTTAATTTTTCATGCTACAGGAATTAGTCTGCTTTTTAGTTTTATAGCAACCAGTTTCTATTTTTATTTATTATGGTGGCGTGATTTTGACCAAAGAGCTTTGTGCTCATCATATGTTTCAGATAAGTGTTTGTTTTGCGCAAGGGTATCAGAAGAAGAATATTGTGAGATTTATTTTTTAAAGATTATTGATATTTATTTAGGGTCCTTTTTATTTTTTTGGCCCTTAAGTTTCATTTTCTTTGTTGTTTTTTTAGCTATATTTAAGAGCCCGACCGAAAATTAATAGTGAGTGATTTTAGTGGCTTGTGGTACTCTGTGGTTTGCGAAGACTATGGAGGATCGACGTTCTACAAGTTCCGCAACGAAGGGCTTTTAGAGCTGATCAACGACGTGCTGGTGATGGCGACGCGGCGCCGGTCGGGCCGTGACGCCGAGCCGACCGCGGGCGTCATCGACTCTATGTGAAGCGTCCTATGCGGTCGCGCGTCCGATCGTTTTCAGAGGGAAAGCTTCAAGCCTTCGTGACTGGCTTCAAAGCCAAGGTCTTCATAGAACCGCAGAGCATCCAACCGGTTTTTGTCCGTCGTCAACTGGACAAGACCACATCCGCGCGCCCGGCATTGCCCGATTGCCCAACGGAACATCACACCGCCAAGCCCCTCACCACGGCAGGACGATGCGATTCGAACACTCTCGATCTGCCCGCGCCACACACCCATGTGCGACAGGCCGGGGATAAAGGTGATCTGTAGACAGCCGACAAGCTCCTCTGCCCGCTCAGCAATGGCCAGTAACTGGTTGGGATCACGATCTATCGCCTCGAAAGCCGGAAAATAGGCAGGATCAAGAGGCAGGCCAGGCCGTTCCCGGGTCCTGCCCAGGTGGTCGTCAGCGAGGAGCGCAACAATAGCGGCGAGATCCTGCCGAAGTGCCGGCCGAAAGCTCAAGTTCGTTTTCTCGTACTGTGTCATTCAATCGTCTCTATTCAGAATCCGGTGCCTGAAGGTTAAGTGTAGCGGCGCAGGGGTCGCTTTTCATCCCTGCGTATCCCGGTAATGATCGGCCACGCACCAGGACAAAGAAACAAGAGAACAGCCTCCATGACTCACGACACTGCTCGCGGCAACACCCGGCGGACCGAACAACTTCAGAAGTCCACACTGTTTAAACGCTACTTCCAGCTCGATGAATATGTGTTGCGGCATAGCCTTTTCGAGGGTGGCCTGTCCGCGCCCGTGACACGGGAGGTCTTCGAACGCGGTCATGCGGCCGCGGTTATTCCGTACGATCCCGATTCGGATGCGGTCGTTTTTATCGAGCAGTTCCGAACCGGTGCCTATGCGGCCGGTCTGGATCCCTGGATCGTGGAGTTTGTCGCCGGGATCATAGATGAGGGCGAAAGGCCCGAAGATGTCGCACGCCGCGAAGCCGTGGAGGAATCCGGCTGCCAGATTGGGGAGCTTGTCTCGATCGGAAAATACCTGGTCAGTCAGGGCGGCTCTTCCGAGACGATCACGCTGTTCTGCGGGCGCGTTGACAGCCGCAAGATCAGTGGAATTCATGGCCTGAACGAGGAAGGCGAAGATATCCGGCCCTTCGTCCTGCCTTACAGCGAGGCTTGTGCGCTTCTGCGGGAGGGCCGCATTACCAACCTCTTCACTCTGGCGGCGCTGCAGTGGTTGGTCTTGAATCGGGATGAATTGCGCGCTAAGTGGCAGTGACCCCGGGTTTGAACCCGGGTTACTTGCTCGGGTGGCGGCTTATCCTTGAAACCGGCCCTGCCCTGCCGTTAGTCTCCATGCTCACCGGAAGCTGTATCTGTCACAATTCCAACGCGAAGAAGAGTCCATGAACGTTCGAAACGGATTTATCGACACCATAGGCAATACCCCGCTCATCCGCCTGAAAAAGGCGTCCGAAGAGACGGGATGTGAGATTCTGGGCAAGGCGGAGTTCCTGAACCCCGGTGGGTCGGTCAAGGACCGTGCGGCCTGGGCCATCGTCAAGGACGCGGAAGCCAGAGGTCAGATCCGCCCGGGCGGCGTCATCGTGGAAGGCACCGCGGGGAACACCGGTATCGGGCTGGCGCTGGTGGCGCGCGCCCGTGGATACCGGACGGTGATTGTCATTCCCGAGACCCAGTCCCAGGAAAAGAAGGATATGCTGCGGCTTTGCGGTGCCGATCTGCGCGAAGTCCCGGCGGTGCCTTACAAGAATCCGGACAACTATGTTCATTACTCCCGCCGGCTGGCGGAGGAACTGGCGAAGTCGGAGCCCAACGGCGCGATCTGGGCCAATCAGTTTGACAATACGGCCAATCGTCAGGGGCATTTCGAGACCACGGGCCCGGAAATCTGGGAGCAGACCGACGGCAAGGTCGATGCCTTCATCTGTGCGGTCGGGACCGGCGGCACGCTGGCGGGAACCGGAATGGCGTTGAAGGAGCGCAACAGGGACATCGTGGTTGCGCTCGCCGACCCCATGGGATCGGCCATCTACAATCATGTCAAACACGGCGAACTCAAGGCCGAAGGCAGCTCCATCACCGAGGGAATTGGCCAGGGCCGGATCACCGCCAATCTGGAAGGTGCACCGATTGATGATGCCTTTCAGATCACCGACCTGGAAGCCATTCCGCTGGTGTTCGATATCTTCGAGCATGAGGCTCTGTGTCTCGGCGGTTCGAGCGGTATCAATATTGCCGGTGCGATCCGGCTGGCCAGGCAGATGGGCCCAGGCCACATCATCACCACCGTGCTCTGCGATTATGGAACCCGGTATCAGAGCAAGATGTTCAACCCGGCTTTCCTGAGGTCAAAGGATCTGCCGGTACCGGCGTGGCTCGACGCCGTCTGATTTCAGGTCCGCCGGACCAGGAACGAAACATCGGTGGCAGCAGACCGCAGCTTCGCAACGGACAACAGGGAGCCAAGGATGGAACTTCTCTTTCGCGACGACGCCTATCTGAAAAGCTGCGAGACGACGGTCCTTGCCAGCGGTGAAGACGGCGTGCGGCTGGACCGTACGGTGTTCTACCCGACCGGCGGTGGCCAGCCCGGAGATACCGGAACTCTGATCACATCCAGCGGTGAGGTGATCCGGGTCGTCGATACCCGCAAGGGCGATAGCCATGAGGATGTCGTCCATATTCTGGAGTCCGCGGCGCCGATTCCGGCTGTCGGTGACAAGGTGACCGCTGTGATCGACTGGGAGCGCCGTCATCGTCTCATGCGCATGCACTCCTGCCTGCATCTGCTCTGCGCCGTCGTGACCGGCAATGTGACCGGTGGTCAGATTGGTGAGGAGAAAAGCCGTCTGGACTTCGACCTGCCGGATACGCAGCTCGACAAGGAATTTCTGACGGCGGAACTGAACCGGCTGATCACGGAAAACCATTCCGTTACCCAGCGCTGGATCACGGACGAGGAACTGGCGGCGAATTCAGATCTGGTGCGGACCATGTCGGTCAAGCCGCCAAGCGGGTCCGGCAAGGTCAGGTTATTGGACATCGCCGGCGTCGACCTGCAACCCTGCGGCGGCACTCACGTGCACGAAACCGGAGAGATCGGTGCTGTGCGTGTCGGAAAAATAGAGAACAAGGGCCGCCAGAATCGTCGTATAAATATTCACTTCGACATTTGAGTAACAACCGTGGTTGAACTGAGGCTGATAGCTCCCAACCGTCCCGGACCGTTTTCGCATCAGCAGTATCCGCTATAAAGGCACCTTCCATGTCCGACGCAAATATCTCTTCACTTGTCAGCACCGAGTGGCTGGCCACACACATCGATGCGCCGGACGTTCGGGTGATCGATGCCAGCTTTTACCTGCCGCACGAGAAACTGGATCCCCGCGCGGAATACGAAGATCAGCATATTCCCGGTGCCGTTTTCTTCGACATCGATGAAATCGCAGACACAGCGAGCAGTCTGCCACATATGCTGCCGCCGCCCGAAAAGTTCGCCTCACGGGTCCGTCGTCTGGGGCTCGGTGACGGCAACAGGATCGTGGTTTACGATCAGAGTGGGATCAGGTCGGCGCCGCGCGCCTGGTGGATGTTCAGGATTTTCGGTCACAATGACGTTGCTGTGCTCAATGGCGGACTTCCAAAATGGCGCAACGAGGGGCGGCCTCTGTCGGATGCGCCGACCAGTCCGGCCGAACGGCATTTCACGCCGCGTTTCAACACTTTCATGGTTCGCGACAAAGACCAGTTGATGCGTAATCTCTCAAGCAAGCGTGAACAGGTTCTGGATGCCCGCTCGCGCGAGCGCTTCGCCGGAACGGCCCCTGAGCCACGCGCCGGACTGCGCCCGGGCCATATACCCAACAGTTTCAATCTTCCCTTCACCGAACTGCTCGACCCGGCCTCGCAGACTTTCAAACCCGAGCAGGATCTCCGGGATTTGCTGGAGGGCGCTGGCCTGGATTTGAGCAAACCGGTCGTCACCACCTGCGGGTCCGGTGTGACCGCCGGCGTTCTGGCGCTGGCACTCGATCTGGTGGGACATCGAGACTATGCGGTCTACGACGGCTCATGGAGTGAGTGGGGTCTGCCAGGCGAAACGCCGGTCGACGCGTAACAGCGTGGCCCTAAAACAGTACGACTGCGGAGCTCCGTTGTGACCAAGGCATCCGATTTCCTGCTCCGACCCTACCAACCAGCCGATCGCGATGCGGTTATTGCGCTCTGGAAAGACTGCGGCCTTCTCGTCTGGTACAACGATCCGGATCAGGATATTGCCCGTTGGATCGAAACACCCACGTCCGAGATTTTTCTGGGTTTGCTGAATGGCGTCGTGGTCGCTTCGGTCTGTGTCGGCTACGATGGCCATCGGGGCAGGCTGAACTATGTTGCCAGCTCACCCGAGCATCGGGGTAAAGGTTTTGCCTCGGCAATGGTCAGTGCCGCGGAAGAGTGGCTCCGGCAGCGTGGCGCACCTAAAGTCGAACTCCTGATCCGGGAGACCAATACGGGTGTCAAGAAGTTCTACCGCCGTATCGGCTATCATATGAACCCCTGCCACATCATGCAGCGCTGGCTTGTCGAGGGCATGAGAACACCGCCCGGCGAGGCGGTACGTGCCGATGGTAAGCTCGAGAACGTCATCACCTATCTCGAGATGACTGAACGGCCTTTGCTCAAAATGCCGACCGTTGCCGGGGATCGCAAGATTGCATTGATGCGTGCGAAGACACCGCCCGTTGCGTTCTACCGCTATCTCTACAACACCGTGGGCCAACCCTGGCTCTGGTGGGAGCGCCGTGTCATGGACGACGACAGCCTGCAGGAAATCATTCATGATCCTCTGGTCGAAATTTACGTCCTCTATGTCGATGGCTCTCCTGCGGGTTACGCTGAACTCGATCGGCGGACGGCAATGGAAATCGAGCTGGCCTACTTCGGCCTGATGCCGGATTTCATCGGTCAGCGGCTTGGTCCCTATCTTCTTTCTTCCGCGGTCGATATCGCCTGGAGCCACGGTCCCAGGCGCGTGCACCTGCAGACCAACACCCTGGACCATCCCAAGGCGTTATCCGTCTATCAGCGCTGCGGTTTTAAACCCTACAATCAGGAGAAAAAGGTCTTCGACGACCCCAGGTTGACCGGGCAGTTCCCGGCCTGACTCCGCCTCGCCTGCCCCTCTGGCTTTCTTCCCTTGTGAAAGCGCGCGTCTTTGCCGGGTGTTTCTCATGACATAATATTGTCAGTATGGCCGAAGTAAGCTTGCACGGAAAAATCAAACCGGATGAGGAGGAGCGATGCGGCGGGCCGACCGGTTATTCGATATTATTCAGATCCTGCGATCCGCCCGCGCGCCGATCACCGCGGACCTGATGGCGTCGCGGCTGGAAGTCAGTTCCCGCACCATCTACCGGGATATCGTCACGCTGCAGGCCAGTCGGGTTCCGATCGAAGGAGAAGCCGGCGTCGGCTATATCCTGCGTGCGGGTTTTGATCTTCCACCTCTGATGTTCTCCACCGATGAAACCGAAGCTCTGCTCGTGGGCATGAGCCTGTTGCGGCGGACCAGTGACAAGGGGCTTCATCGCGCGGCTCAATCCCTGCTGGCGAAAGTCCAGGCGGTCCTGCCGAATGATAGAAAAGCGTCTATTGCCGCCCAGCCTTTCTATGTTTCCCATTACGGCGCTGAAGCTTCGCCTATCATCGAGCTCTCCGAAATCCGCAAGGCGATCCGCGAGAACAGAAAGCTCAGGATCGGCTACCAGGATGCGGAAGGCCGCAGCAGCACGCGTACCGTCTGGCCGATCGCCGTCGCCTATTATGTCGAAGTAGAACTTGTTTGTGGCTGGTGCGAACTGCGGGAAGATTTCCGCCATTTCAGGGCTGATCGTATCACCAGTATCGCTTTCCTGCAGGAGAGATTCGCGAACGAGGGATGCCATTTGATCGACAACTGGATGGCCGCGACCAGCGGCCGGATGTCCGATCCGCTGCGGGACTGAATTGGGGTATCGCGTCGTGACGTCGGTTTTCCGGAATCACTCCTGACATAACCTTGTCAGCAGAACTTTGTTTCACTCTGCGCGAACATACCCGAAAAACAGCAAGAAAGCCGGAGCAGCTGATGGACTCGACAACTGTACTACAAACCGGGTTCGAAACGAGAGCGATGCGGATGGAGCCTCACTGGCTGGTGACCTTTCAGGCGCCGGCCGAGGATGTTGACCGGATCTTCGAGGAAATCACCCGCCATACATCTTTGCGGCATGGAAAGACCGACAAGAATGCCTTCCGCAGTGTTGGCGGCCAGGAATACTACCGGCCGCAGGAAGGTACGCCGACCGGTGCCGAAGATGAGGTCCGCAAACGTCCCGGTGTCGATGAGATGTCTTTATTCATCCCGCGGGACCGGGCGGTTCTGACCCGGGTGATCGAGGCAATCTACGAGGTTCACAGTTATTACGAGCCGGTCATATTTGTGCGCGAAGTCCTGCGCAGCCGTTGCAAGGGATTGGACGATTCACAAAACCCGCACCGCTGGTGGAACAGAAACGGGGACTGGAAGTCGGTCTGATGAGGCTGCTTGAGCACCAGGGCGCCTGGGATCTACTGGAACGGCGGGGCTCTCATGAGGCCGCCGTCGATCCATAGGCTGTTCGGCCCCCGCTCAAGGGGAGTCGGTGTTTTTGCGCCGAAATGACGATCGTAAAGTTCGGCAAAATTACCGACAGTCCCGATAATCCTGTAGGCCCACAGGGGATCAAGACCGAGATCCTCACCCAGATGACCTTCCAGACCGAGTAGACGCAGGATTGACGGATCCCTGGTCGAAGACGCCATCGATGCCAGATTTTCAGAGGAAACCCGTTTCTCTTCAGCCAGTATCATCGCGAACAGACTCCAGCGCACCACATTCAGCCATGCCTGGTCATTGCTCGCGACCACGGGCCCGCGCAGTGTCCTGGACAGGAGCTCGGGCAGGATTTCCAGTTTCTGGAAGCCGCTGTCGACACTGCTCCTGAAGCGCGCCAGAGCCAGACGCTCCGACATCACGGCGCTGCAGTCGCCGGCACGAAAGCTGGCGAAAGCCTTTGCCGGAGAACCGCCGTTCGTCGCCGGCAGGGCAATTCGATTTTCCTGTGCGAAGTCGTCGAGCCGTCCCCTTTGCGCTTCTTCGCCGCCATAGCAGATCTGCTTGCCATCGAGATCAAGGGCATTTGCGATACCGTCCTGACGTCTGACCATCAGCGCCAAACTGTCGACAAATGCGTTTCCGGCGAAACTGACATCCCGCCGGCCGAACAACGAATCCTGATAAAGGGCAATGACGTGGATCCGGCCCCGGATCAGTTCAGCAAGGGCATCCTCGTCGTTAATGTCGACCGGGACGATCTGCTCTCCGTTTCCGAACAATGCCGCCGACCAGGCGCGACAGAGATCGATCTCGAAGCCTTGCCACTGTCCGGTTTCGTTCCTGGCAGCCAAACCCGCCTGACCCGCGTGAATACCGCATCTGATTTCACCGCTGGTCCTGATCGAGTCGAGGAGTTCGCCAGCCTTTACCGGTGACGAGACCCCGAGGCTGAACATCGCCACGAGTCCGGTGAGGCTGGAGACTATTCTCCGCATGTAATCGACCATCCGGTTGTTGCAACCAATGCCTTGAAATTTCTTCCAAAATCGGTCTTCAAGAGCCGGAATTACGAGTGCCGCGAACAAAGAAAAAGGGCGCAACCAGCTGGCTGCGCCCTCTCCCCTTGTTGGCATTTTAGTGCGCCAGGATCTGGCTGAGGAACTTCTGGGTCCGCTCCGATTGCGGATTGTTGAAGAATTCCTCCGGCACGTTCTGCTCGATGATCTCGCCGCCGTCCATGAAGATGACCCGGTTTGCCACTTTACGGGCAAAGCCCATTTCGTGGGTCACACAGATCATGGTCATACCGCTCTCTGCCAGGTTCACCATGACCTCAAGCACCTCGGCGATCATTTCCGGGTCGAGGGCCGAGGTCGGTTCATCGAACAGCATGATGCGCGGGTTCATGCAGAGCGAGCGGGCAATTGCAACACGCTGCTGCTGACCGCCGGACAACTGTCCCGGATACTTGTTGGCCTGTTCCGGGATACGGACTTTTTCGAGAAACTTCATGGCCTGCGCCTCAGCCTCGGATTTTGGAATCTTCCTGACCCAGATAGGCGCCAGCGTACAGTTCTCGAGGACCGTTAGATGCGGAAAGAGGTTGAAGTGCTGGAAGCACATCCCCACTTCCCGCCGGATCGCATCGATATTCTTCAGATTACCCGTCAGTTCGATGTTATCGACGATAATCTGGCCCTGCTGGTGTTCTTCCAGCCGGTTGATGCAGCGGATCATGGTTGATTTTCCCGATCCCGAGGGACCACAGACAACGATCCGCTCGCCACGGCGAACAGTCAGGTTGATATCCTTGAGCACATGGAACTGACCATACCACTTGTGCATGCCGATAATCTGGATTGCGACCTCGTCGGAAACAGCAGGTGCCGACACGGTCTGAACGGCTTCAGACATTATTTTCTCCTAACGCTTGTGACCGGTGTACAGCTTGGCTTCGAGCCAGATGCTGTAACGGGACATGCTGAAACAGAATACCCAATAGATCGCCGCAACGAAGGCGTAGGACTCGTGAATGAGGCCAAGCCAGTTCGCGTCGGTGACGGCGGTTTTCGCGATCCCCAGGAGATCGAAAAGACCGATGATCAGCACCAGCGACGTATCCTTGAACAGTCCGATGAAGGTATTAACGATACCCGGAATGACGATCTGCAAGGCCTGTGGAAGAATGATGAAGTACATCATCTTCCAGAAACTCAGGCCCATTGCCGACGCCGCCTCATACTGACCTTTGGGAATGGCCTGCAATCCGCCTCTGATGACTTCCGCCATATAGGCCGATGAAAACAGCGAAACGCCGATCAGACACCGCAGGAGCTTGTCGAAATTCACGCCTTCGGGAAGGAACAGCGGCACCATGACCGACGACATGAAGAGGATGGTGATCAGCGGCACGCCCCGGACGAACTCGATGAAGGCGACACACATTGCGCGCACAATCGGCATGGTCGAACGCCGGCCAAGAGCCAGCGCAATGCCGATCGGCAAAGAGGTGACGATACCGGTTACGCCGATGACCAGGGTCAGAAGAAGACCGCCCCATTGGGGTGTTTCCACCGTCGGCAACCAGGCGCCTTCGCCGCTCCCCGTACCGCTCAGCAGAATGAACCCGGTAAGCGGTAGCAGAGCGGTGTTGACGAACAGGAGGTTCCGGTAGGGAATCTTGTCGAACAACACCGGAAGGATGGCCAGAATCAGAAGCAAGCCGGTGGCGTAGACCCGCCACAGTTCTTCAGTCGGGTAGAAGCCATAGAGGTACTGTTTTCCCCGCACGACAATTAGAGTCCAGCAGGCGCCGTCGGATGTACAGTCTGTCCGCGAAGCTCCGGTAAAATCGGCGTCGAAGATCGCCCATCCCAAAATCGGCGGAATGATCGAAATCAGAATGTAAATCCCCAGAATCGTGAAGAAGCTATTGGTTATGTTTGAAAAGAGATTCTGACGCATCCAGCCGACGACACCGACAGTCCCCGGCGGCGGTGGCAGATCCGGGTGTTGCCCTGGTGGATAATGCCGCCCTGGGGCGGTGCCTTGGGTGATATCACTCATTTCCCTGCCCCTCTCATCGCTCAACAAGCGCGATGCGCTTGTTGTAGTAGTTCATCAACATCGAGATCAGCAAACTGATCCCCAGATAAACCAGCATGGTAATCAGAATGCATTCGATCGCCTGTCCGGTCTGGTTCAGTGAGGTTCCGCCAAAGGTGGCGACCAGATCGGGATAGCCGATGGCAATGGCCAGGGACGAGTTTTTCGTCAGATTCAGATACTGACTGGTCAAAGGCGGGACAATGACCCGCAGCGCCTGCGGCAGGATGATCAGACGCGTCGTCCAGCTTGCCTTGAGCCCAAGCGAGGACGCCGCCTCGGTCTGTCCGTGACTGACCGCCTGAATACCCGCACGCACGATCTCGGCGATGAACGAGGCGGTATAGATCGTCAGGGCAAACCACAAGGCAACGAATTCGGGACGTAACACCATACCGCCCTTGAAGTTGAATCCCTGTAGCGAGGGATAATCGAAGGCGACGGGAAATCCGGTAACGATGGCTGCAAGCAGGGGCAGTCCGACGATCAGACCGAAAGAAGTCGAGAAAACGGGAAAAATCTGACCGGTCGCTTCCTGACGTTTTCTTGCGGCTTTTGATATGAAGGGAATTGCGATGAGAGCCACGATCAACGCGATCAGAACCAGACCGGCCCCGTCGCTGAACTGTGGATCGGGCACATAGAGGCCGCGTTTATTAAGGAATACCGAGTTGCTGAAAGCGTCGATGCTGTCCTTGGGATGCGGCAACGTAATCAGAAACGCGTACCAGAACAGAATCTGCAACAACAAGGGAATGTTGCGCACGATTTCAATGTAGCAGTAGACCAGTCTGCCCACGAGCCAGTTTTTGGTTAGCCGCAATACACCGAGAATCACCCCCAGAATAGTCGCGGCAAATATTCCGGAAATTGCAACAATCAGCGTATTGAGAAGACCGACAACAAAGACACGCCCGTGTGTGTCTGTTGATTCGTAAGGTATGAGCGAGATGGCAATGTCATAGCCTGCCGACGCATCCAGAAAACCAAATCCGGTCTGAACCCCGAGTGTCTCAAGGTTTCGTGCTGTGTTGTGACCGATATAAAGGAAAAAAACGACGACCAGAAAAAATGCCAGAGCCTGGAATAGGATTGCTCTGGTTCGCTGATCACTTAGTAGTGGGCCCCGTTTCGGACCGTCAACCGTCTCTATAGCCATGCCGCCCCCTGCTGGCTGACTTAT
>Ga0214472_10002836_pt1 | contig 18439 bp, 18 predicted proteins | sample RVTome_6_FD_207662 | JGI IMG/M metagenome (GOLD analysis project Ga0214472, IMG submission 207662) | Soil microbial communities from uranium-contaminated site in the Upper Colorado River Basin, Wyoming, United States - RVT140D175 | ecosystem: Environmental > Terrestrial > Soil > Contaminated >...
GTACATCTCGTCGGACTCCTGCGACGCGCCGACTTGCGCGACGAGCAACTCGACTTCGTAGGGCTTCATCTGCTCGGTGAAGATCGAGCCGAGAGACTGCGCGTAGGCGTTCGCGATCGCGCGTCCGTTGACATCCTCACGGCCGTAGGCGAAGCCGCGCAGGTCGGCCAGCCGGACGCCGGCGATGCGGAAGTTCTCGAACTCGTTGTACTTTCCGACGGCGGCGAAGGCGATCCGGTCGTAGAGTTCTGAGACTTTGTGCAGGGTCGCGCTTGGATTCTCGGCGACGATCAGGATCCCTTCGACGCACTCGACGGCGATGATGGACTTGCCGCGCGCGATCCCTTTGCGAGCGTAGTCGGCCCGATCCTTCATCAACTGCTCGGGCGAAACGTAGTAGGGCATCGGACTCATCGATTGCGCTCCTCGCGCTCGCGGCGGTCGGCGATCGCGCCTTCGACCGCGGAGCCCACGAACGAGTCGTCGATGCGTTCGTAGCCGGTCGCGGTGACGGTGGCGACCACCGGGAAGATGTTGCGAATCATATCGGGGCCGCCGGTCGCGACGTCCTCTTCGGCGGCGTCGAACAGCGCCTCGATCGCCGCCAGGATCGCGTCTTCGCGATTCGCGCCGCGCCGCCAGCGTCCTTTCAGCGAGCCGCGCGCGTGCATGCCGCCCGAACCGTCCGCGTGATAGTCGCTTTCTTCGTAGCGGCCGCCGATGCCGTCGTAGCGGAAGATGCGCCCGGCTTGCCGGCGAAGGTCGTAGCCGGCGAACAGCGGCACGACCAGAAAACCCTGCATCGCGAAGGGCAGGTTCGCGCGGATCATGGATGCGAGCTTGTTCGCCTTGCCTTCCAGCGAGAGCCGCTCGCCTTCGACCTTTTCGTAGTGTTCCAGCTCGGTCCGAAACAACTTCACCATGTCGATCGCCGGGCCGGCCGCTCCGGCGATCGCGACGGCCGAGAACTCGTCGGCCGGAAAGACTTTTTCAATCTTTCGATCCGCGATCTGGTAGCCGGACGTCGCCCGCCGGTCGCCGGCGATCACGACCCCGTCGGCGTAGGTCATGGCGAGGATCGTGGTGCCCACGGGCTGCTCCGGAAAGCCGGCGCCGCCGGGGCGCTCGGCCGGCAGGAGCACCGGGTCTGTGCGCCGCACGAAATCGCTGAACGACGGGTTCGCGTCGAATCCGAACGCCGCGCGGGTCCAATCAGTCGGATGATCGCTCATAGGAAACGGAAGGCTACCGCAGCAGAAGGAAAACCGTCGGGCATGTCGCGACCGCCGCGCCCGAACCGGACAAACCGGTCACTGACCGCCTTTTTGCACGTATGACCGGATGAATTCCTCGGCGTTGGTTTCGAGGACCTCGTCGATCTCGTCGAGGAGCTCGTCGATCTCGTCCTTGAGCTCTTCGCCCTTTGCGATGACTTCAGCAGAGGCCTGTCCCGCGTCGTCGCCGCCGTCTTTCTTTTGGGTGCCCTTCTTCTTCTGCTCGGATCCGCCGCTCGGCTTGTTCGCCACGTTGCTCACCTCCTTTCCAGAACCGTAGTCTGCCCGGGCGACGCTATCCCTGCAGCCGTTCGACGAGCTCCTCCGCCGTCCGGCACGCATCCAGCAACGCCTTCGTGTGCGCTTCCGTCCCTCGCATCGGCTCCATCATCGGGACCCGCTGCAACGTCTCGCCCCCGACGTCGAAGATCACCGAATCCCACGACGCCGCCGAGATCTTCCCTTGGAACTGCGCAAGACAGCGCCCGCGGAAATAGGCGCGCGTGTCGCGGGGCGGCATCGTCATCGCCCGGTCGATCTCTTCGTCGGTGGTAAGCCGCTCGAGCTTGCCCGACCGGTACAGCACCATCGCAAGGCCCTTGTCGGGACGCACGTCGTGATACTGCAGGTCGAGCATCTTGAGCTTCTGGTCGCTCCACTCCAGTCCGTGCCGGTTGCGGTACGAGTCGATGAGCTTGTATTTGGCGACCCAGTCCACTTCCTTGTCCAGCGTCATCGGGTCCGAATCGATCGCCGTCAGGACGTGCTCCCAGCGCGCCATGACGCCGGCCGTCCAGTCGTCGGGCTCGTGGCGCGCGAAGTATTTCTGCGCCATCTCGAAATAGCCCCACTGGATGTCGGCGGCGCGCACGCTACGCCCGTCTTTGAGCGTGACGGTCCGCGTACAAGAGATGTCGTGGCTGATCGAGCGGACGGCCTGCACCGGGTTGTCGAGCAAGAACTCGGTCGAGACGGACTCGTCTTCGATCATTCGCAGCACGATCGCCGCCGTGCCGGTCTTGAGGTAGGTCGCGACCTCCGCCATGTTCGCGTCGCCGATGATTACGTGAAGCCGGCGATACTTTTGCGGGTCGGCGTGCGGCTCGTCGCGGGTGTTGATGATCGGCCGCTTCAAGGTCGTTTCAAGCCCGACTTCCACTTCGAAGAAATCGGATCGCTGCGCCAGTTGGAACGGCACCGCGAGCGAGGATGCGCCGCCGCCGAGCATGCCCGCCCCGGCGAAGATCTGGCGGGTCACCAGAAACGGCGTGAAATCGCGCACGATTCGCGAGAACGGACAGGCCCGGTCCACGAGGAAGTTCTCGTGCGTGCCGTACGACGCGCCCTTGCCGTCGGTGTTGTTTTTGTAGACGAGGATCCGCTGCCCGGCCGCCAGCGCGCCCGCCGCCCGGCCAATCGACTCGGCCAGAACCCGCTCCCCCGCCCGGTCGTGAACCACCAGCTCGCGCGGATTGGTGCATTCGGGCGTCGAATACTCGGGATGCGCGTGGTCCACGTAGTACCGCGCACCGTTGGTCAGGATTACGTTCGCCAGGCCGAGCTCTTCGTCGCCCGCCGGCTCCACGTTTGGCGCAACTTCGACCGCGGACTCAAACCCGCGGGCGTCGCGCAGCGGGGACTCTTCTTCGTAGTCCCAGCGCACGCGTCGCGAGGCGGAGGCAGCGTAGGAGTTGATCAGGATGGACGAAGCCAGCACCGGGTTGAACTCCGGCGCCTCCGGCACCGTGATGCCGTACTCGGTCTCGATCCCCATCACCTTCGGGATCGACACGTGGCCCCCTTCCGAGGCGGACGGCGCCGCCTCAACGGATCCGGGTCGGCCGACCCGACCGGCCCGGACATCCTACGCTTTCACCGCTCCAGGGAGCCGCTACAGATATTGGCCCGGCTGGATGTTCTCGATGTGCCGGCCGGGTCCTTCGTCCTGACCGAGCAACGTGCGGACGTAGACGATGCGCTCACCCTTCTTGCCCGAGATCCGCGCCCAGTCGTCCGGGTTCGTGGTGTTCGGCAGGTCTTCGTTCTCCTTGAACTCGTTGCGAATCGACTCGTAGAGGTCGTCCATCTTGATGCCCTTGACGCCGGTGCCCAGGAAGCGCTTGATCGCTTCCTTCTTCGCGCGAGCGACCACGTTTTCGATCATCGCGCCCGAGTTGAAGTCCTTGAAGTACAGGATCTCCTTGTCGCCGTTGGCATAGGTGACTTCCAGGAATCGGTTGACGTCGGTGTCGGCGTACATCGCGTGGACGGTCTTGCCGATCATCGACTCCACGGCGGCCTGACCCGATCCGTGAGCCGAGATCTCGTCGGGATGGATCGGAAGGTTGGCCGTCAGGTAGATCTTGAAGATCTCGGCCGCCGAATCCTCGTCGGGCCGCTCGATCTTGATTTTCACGTCCAGGCGGCCGGGCCGAAGGATCGCGGGGTCGATCATGTCTTCGCGGTTCGACGCGCCGATCACGATGACGTTCGACAGCGTCTCGACCCCGTCGATCTCGCTGAGCAACTGGGGAACGATGGTGTTCTCGACGTCGCTCGACACGCCCGATCCGCGCGTGCGGAAGATCGAGTCCATCTCGTCGAAGAACACGATCACCGGGAAGCCCTCTTCGGACTTCTCCTTGGCGCGCTGGAAGATCAACCGGATCTGGCGCTCGGTCTCGCCGACGTACTTGTTCAGCAGCTCCGGCCCTTTGATGTTCAAAAAGAAGCTGCGCGCGTCGGGGCGCCCGTAGCGTTCGGCGACCTTCTTGGCCAGCGAATTCGCGACGGCTTTGGCGATCAGCGTCTTGCCGCAGCCGGGCGGGCCGTACAGCAGCACGCCCTTGGGCGGCTTGAGTTCGTGCTCGTTGAACAGCTCGGAATGCAGGAACGGCAGTTCGACGGCGTCGTAGATCGCTTCGATCTGCTGCTTGAGGCCGCCGATGTGCTCGTAGGTGACGTCCGGCACCTCTTCCAAGACCAACTCTTCGACTTCCGGCTTGGGCAGTCGCTCGTAGGCGTAGCCCGACCGCGGATCCACCAGCAGCGAATCCCCGGCGCGCAGGCGTTGTGACGAAAGCGGATCCGACAGCAAGACGACTTTTTCGTCGTCGGTGTGGCCGACCACCAGCGCGCGCGTCGCGTCGATGATCTCTTTCAGCGTCACGACCTCCCCTTGCTGTTCGAAGGTTCGCACGCCGATCACGTTCATCGCTTCGTTGAGCATCAGCTCTTGGCCGCGCTGCAGGCTCTTGGGATCGATGTCGGGGTGGACCGCGACCCGAATCTTGCGGCCGCTGGAGGAGATGTCGATCGTGCCGTCATCGTTGATCCCCAGGAACACGCCGAACCCCGACGGCGGCGCCGTCAGCTTTTCGACCTCTTCCCGTAGCGCGACGATCTGATCGCGCGCTTCCTTGAGCGCCGATGTCATCCGCTCGTTCTGAGCGAGCGCCTGCGCCAGTTGCGTCCGCGCCTCGCCGAGCTTCTCCTCAAGTAGCTTGACCTGACCCGGCGAGTCCGACAGACGTCGCCGGAGCAGAGCCGTTTCCTCCTCGAGGAACTTCAGCTGCGATCGGAGGGTCGAGACTTCCTTCTCGCGTTCCCGATCCGCACCGGCCATGTCGAAACCTCCGTTGATCGATGCGTCCGGCCACTCGCCGGCCGCTCGGTTCAGACGCTCATTATCACCAGTCGCCGAGCGCCTCACTCGCATTATCGGCTTACGAAACCACCGTCATTTACTAAAACGCCTCAGAAGCGGTTTCGGCATGACGACTTCTGATGATTTCAGTAACTACTTCCCTGACTCACCGTTGCACCCTGCCCACCGACGCCGGCAGAATACGACAGACTGTCGCATCAGTCGTTAACAGGACGAACATGGGTTAACTGGGTCATCAAGCAAGCCCGAAGAGCCGGCCGGTCACGAGAAACCCGGTGTGGCCGACCATCCGGTGCTCCGGACGGACCGAGGCGCCTTCGATGTGCCAGGCGCGCAGCATGGTCTCGAACGGGCGGATCTCTTCGAACCCCGCTTCGCGCATCGCGCCGACGGTCTGAGCGATCTGGGTGATCGTGGGCAGGTAGCAGCACAGGATGCCGCCTCGGCGCAGCAGACGCGGCGCCACGGCAACCGCGCGCCACGGCTCGGGCAGGTCGAGCACCACCCGGTCGGCGGGCTCGCCCTCATAGGTCACGACATCGCCGATCCGAAGGTCGAGCGTGCTCGGGATCTTCCCCAGAAAGGACTCCAGATTGGCCCGCGCCTTCGCGGAGTGATCCTCGCGGAGGTCGTAGGAGATCACGCGGCCCGCGTCGCCGACCGCGCGCACGATCGCAAGAGTCAGCGCGCCGGACCCGGTTCCGGCCTCCAGAATGGTCGCGCCCGGATAGACGTCGGCTTCGATCAGGATCGGGCCGATGTCCTTCGGATAGATCACCTGGGCGCCCCGCGGCATCTTCAAGATGAAGTCGGCGATGCCGGGACGGTAGGCGATCATGGTCGCGCCGCCGGTCGAGGCGACGCGGGCCCCTTCGGGCTTGCCGATCAGCTCGTCGTGGGCGACCAGGCCGTGATGCGCGTGGAACTCGCCGCCGGCCTTGAGCGTGAGCAGATACCGCCGCCCTTTGCGATCGACGAGCAGGACGCGCTCGCCGGCCTCCAGCGGGGCGCTCAACGCGTCCCGCCGGCCGCGCGGCGTTCCCGCGTGCGCGCGACCTGGTCGCGCAGGCGGCAGAACGCGCACAGATCGCCGGTCGTGGGTTGCCGGCATTCACGACACGCGCGCAGCGAGGGCCGGTCGGTCGCGGCGAACAAGACCGCCGCCTTGTCGAGGAATCCGAACAGGAACTGCTGCTTCGTGCCGGGCGAGCGTCGCTCCAGATCGTTCAGGACGTCCTTGTAGCGAAGCTGCGTGTTGCCGGCGACGAGCGGACATTCCTCGATGACGTAGTCGATTCCGCGGATCACGCAGTAGGCGGCGGTTTCGCGCTCGGAGACGCGCACGAGCGGTTTGACCTTGCGCACGAACCCCCCTTCCGCCGAGGCGGGAAGGGCCGGCGCCTGGCGCGCGATGTATTCGGTGTTCCAGTGAAGGGTGTTGCCCATCAGCGTCGCCGCCTCATCGTCGAGGTTGTGACCGGTGACGAGCGCGTCGAACCCGTTTTCGGCCGCGGTGAGGTTCGTCAGGTAGCGCTTCGCAAGGCCGCACGCGGAGCACGGCACCCGGCGCGAATCCTTGGAGATCTCTTCGATCGTGAACCCTTCGTCTTCGGCGAGGTCGGTCACGATCAGCTTCAGGCCGCGCGCGTCGGCGAACTGCTCGCACATGCGACGCGACTCGTCGGTGTATTCCTTGCCGGTGCCGAGCGAGATGTAGTAGCCGGTCGTGTCGTATCCCATCTCGGTCAGGATGTCCCACAACGCGAGCGAGTCCTTCCCGCCGGAGACGCAGACCATCAGCCGGTCGGCCTTGGAGAACATCTCGTAGTCCTCGACCGCGCGCATGACCTGCCCGTTGACATAGCGCAGGAAGCACTCGTTGCAGAAGGCGGCGTTGGCGCGGGGCACTTCGACGCGAGCGCGGTCGCCGCACCGCTTGCACTTGGCGACGTTGCGCTGCCCGCCCGAGATCACCGGCCGAATCTCGACCTCATCGAGAGCCGTCAGCTCCTCTTCGCGGGTGAGCAGGTCTGCGCCGCGAATCACGAGCACGGTCTCGGGATTCAGCTCCAGCTTTTGCAGCAGTTGCCGGACGCTTCGCACGCCCTCGACGTCGAGCACTCGCTTCGGATTTCGCAGCGTCACCTTCATCGGTCTTCGTGGCTTTCCTGGTCCGTTGGGGGGATGGTGCGGCCGTCTTCTTCGCGGCCTTCCGGGCCGGCTTCGCGCCGGCCGCCTTCTTTGCCGGCTTTCGCTTCGGCTTTCGCTCAGGCGGCTTTCGCTCCGGCTTTTTCGCCGAACGGGCGACCGGTCCGGCCAGCGTAGTCGGCGCCGCCTTCGATGTCACTCGCCGCTTCGCCGCTCGCGGGACGATGTCGCGCGCCGGCGGAGCCGGCGGTGCGGCCGCCATGGCGTCGCGGCGAGCCTGCTCGCGGACCATCTCGCGGTGAACGTCCTCGCTGCCCGCGAACGAGGCGTGAGAATACAGGAACCAGCCGAGCGCGATGTACAGAACGCCGGGGAAGAAGTCTCCGACGCCTTGCGTCTGCCAGAGCAGATAGGCCACGCCGCCGGCCACGAAGCCTCCGGCGACGATCCGGCCGCCGTTGGCCGCCATCCGCGTCGCCCGGATCCGGTCGCCGGTGACCGCCCAGATCGTCGCGCGCAGCACGCGGCCGCCGTCCAGCGGAAAGCCGGGGATCAAGTTGAACATCGCCAGCAGCAGGTTGACGGCCGCGAGCGTCGCCCACACGTCCCCCGCGGCGGCGGCGTCGGTGAAGCTTCCGCCGCTCGCGACGGCCAGCATCGACAGAATCCCGGCGATTACGAGACTGGCGAGCGGGCCGGCGAGCGCGACGAGGTACTCCTGCTTCGGCCCTTCCGCGTCGCGTCCGATCTGAGACACGCCGCCGAGCATGAACAGCAGGATGCGCCGCGGCTGCAGGCCGAACGCCTGCGCGACGAACGTATGCGCCGCCTCGTGGATGAGCACGAACGAGTAGAACAACATCGTGAGACCGACCGCCATCGCGGCGCCGGCGACGCGGCCGATATCGACCGGGATCAGCTCGGACTGACGAAAGATCAGCGAGAGCACCACGACGGTGGCGAGCCACGACGGCGTGAACGCGATTTCGATGCCGCGCACGCGAAACAGCACGATGACGCGACCGATGAGTGGGTTCGCCGATGACATGGGCCCTCATGCTACCGGGACCCTCGGATGGCCGAACGGGCCGACACCCTACAGCCGGACGACCGTCCCGGTCCCCGAGTAGCAGGCCGACCCGGGGATGCAGAACGACACGGTGACCGTGGTAGGCACGCCGGTCGCCGGCACTGCACCGACGCACACGATGCCGGTGGTGCCGGTCAGGCACCCGCCGTCGGCCGGGTTCCACGCACCCGAGGCGACCGGAACCCCGGCGACGCCGCAGATCGAGGTCGCGGCCCCCGCGAACGCGACGGTGAAGGACCACGACGACGCTGCGACGGAGACGCCGGTCAACTGGAACGGCCCGGAGCAGCCGGCGCCCGTCGCGGTTCCGGCGCCGGCCAGTTGGCCGTAGCCCGCCGGAGCGGCGGATGCGGGCCAGGCCGAAGCGGCGGCTGCGATGAGCGCCGCTGCAAGAAAACGTCGTGTCGATGTCATGTCCGTGGTTCCCTGATCCCACGGCCGGGCCGCACTACCGGCCCGTCCTGCCGCGGAACGCCCCCCTGAGAGTTCTGGGCGTTCCGCTCCGATCCCTGTCTGTTTCCTAGCCTTTCGCCTGTGTTGTCTTTTTCCCGGGCGCCGTCGCCCTCTCATCGGCGACCTCATCGGCGGCGATGCGCGGCATCGGACACGATCCGCACGGATACGCGGCGCGCACGGCTTTCACGTCGCCGAGCGCGAGCGTGGCACCCGACGCGTCGCCGGCACGCGGCCGGACGAACATCGACTGCTCGGCCGCTGCGCCGTCGTGAAGGTGGTCCAGCCCGAGCCAGTGTCCGATCTCGTGCACGAGCACGGCTTCGATGTCGTAGCGGTTGATCGCGCCGCCATGCGTGGTCGCCCACGGCTGCGTGACGGTCAGCACGATGTCGGCCTCGACGACGCGATCCCCGACCCGCAGAAGATTGGCCTGCGCGAGCGAGTTGGCGCCGCCCGGGTTTCCCCAGCCGATCTGGTTGATGCCGTCCCCCAGCGTCGGCAGCGACGAGGTCGTGCCGCGATAGTCCACGCGCACGTTCGGGTTTGCCGACGACCAGGTGCGAGCCGCCGACACGGCTGCGGCCACGGCCTCGGACGGCGAAACCCACGGCTGCACCGGATTGACGACGAACGACAACGTCGCAACGCCGCCGCTGATGCTCCACCGGTGCCGGTCGAGCGCGTAGATGCCGCACGTCGATGCCGACGGGCAGCCCGCCACCTGCGACGCGCTCGGTGCCGGCTCGTCACGGGAGCCGTGTTCTTGAATCGATTCGGCCACGGCGCAGACCGTCCGGCCGGCGTTTGCGGGATCCGGCACGAGCGTCCCGAGACACGACGGGGTTGCGCCGCGGCTCCCGGGCGATTTTCCGTCGCCGGGCTCTTCGCCGCCCGGAACGCTCGGGTCGTCGGGAGCGACGGGCGGCGACCCCGGAATCGGGGCGACGCCGGTCGTTTGGCCGAGTGCATCCGGTTCGGCGGGTGCGGCGGGACCCTCTGCCGCGACGCCGTCGAGCACGGCGACGCCGGGCGCGACGGTCTCGGCCGCCGCGCCAAGCGCGATCGCGACGCGAAGCGACATCTCGTCGGCGGTCGCGATCGCATCGATGACGGACGGCGTCACGTCGGCCGACGCCGCGTCCAGCAGACGCGCGAGGCTGCCGGTTCCGAACCTGATCTGCGCGGCGAGACGGGCGAGCGCCGCCGGATCGGTCGTTGCCGACAGAATCAGTTGCGTTCCTGTCTGGATCGCATCGTCGTAGCGACGCAACGTGGACGGGACGAGCCGGTCCCGTCCGGTTGCGATGAGTTGCTCGGCTTCGCCGAGGCGCCGCTGGGCGTGACGCAAATACACGAATCCGTCGGCCACCGGGCCGCGGGCCATGGCCAGCTCGATCTGTTCCTTCGCCATCTTGACCCCGTACAGGGGCGATCCGGGAAGGGCGCTGCCGGCCGAAACGACCGGCAACGCGAACAGCATCGCCGCCGCGACGAATCCGACGACGGCCTTGCGGACGACGAAGCGGCCGCGCGGAAGCGCGACCACCTCGGCGATGGGTGTTTCGATGGATGCTGCGGTCGAACGACGGGGCGAGACGTGGGCTTTCGGCGGCGGGGAAGTTGCCGGTATGCGGCGCACCGAAAGCTCGTCGAGTCCTTCCGTCAGCAATCGCGCTTCCAGCCGGGCCGCGAAGTCTGGATCGACCTCCGGGTCGGGGACCGCCTGAAGCACTCGAGCAAGACGGACGAGGCCGCGAATCTCGCCGGACGGGGTTAGGGCAGCATCGTCCAACGCGTGCGCGAGGGCAAGCTGCACTTCGGCGATCGTATGGCGCATCTCTCTCCTCCTCCAAGAAGGAAAACGACGCCCCACCCCGCGTGTTCTACTTTTTTCGACCCCGAAGGGAAGTTTCTGCGAATACGCCGGTTGTCCGGGGGTTTTCGGCGCCACGCACACGACGAAGCGGACCTCGAAAGGTCCGCTTCGTCATTGTTGCCACCGATTGTTCGAGGGCGGGTCCGTCCCGATGAGCCGCGCCAGGTCCGGTCCTCATCCGTGGTTCGAACCCGCCCTCGAACGCCCGGTCAGGGATCCCCGCTCGACACCAGCATCACCGCTTGCAACCCGGCGATATCACCCCAACCAAGAACCCGTTGTGTTGCATTGTTCGGGTAGTACTGCTGATACATCACCAGGTTGTAGTCGGGCGCGTCGGCTGCGTCGGACGGCCACAGCGCCGGCGAACCGGGATTGACGTGGAGCAATCCGAGCGCATGCCCGAACTCGTGCGTCAGGATCGCCTGGATGTCGTAGCGCATCGGGCACGCGAGCCGCGGACACAGGGGCGCGACCGGACCGAGCGCGACCCCCGACGCCAGCGCCGCATCACCCCAATACCAATTCAGCGAGCTGTTCAGCACGATATCGACGTCTGCGATGCGCTGCCCGGACTGGAGAAATACGGCATAGCCGGGGGCGGCCGTCGCCCCGAGGCTCTGCCACACGATCGTGTTGACGCCGTCGGTGGGGTTCACGCCGCCGGTGTAGGCCGCGGATTCGAGGCATACGACCGCCGTCGTCTGATCGCAGCGGTTCGGCCGCGGGCCGCTTCCCCGGACGGGCGCGGCGACGTTCCACGCGAGCGCGGCGAGATCGGCCGCCAAGACGAAGTCGGATGCGATCGCCGGCGGCGCGCCGCTCTGGTTGACGCGGAACCGCACCGGAAGCTTGGACAGGCGCCAATGGTCCCCGCAATAGGTGAAGCCGTGGCCGCCGAGGCCGGTCAGCGGGGCCGAGCAGACCGCGGCGCCGGAAACCTCGTCTTTGGGAGCGCCGGTTTCATGCGACGTGGGAGCCGAACGGGCGGGCAGCACAGCGCAGACGGCCACCAACGCCGCCCCGAGCACCGTGCGTCTGCTTCGCGTGGGACTCAACCCCTCCGCCGTCTCACCCCGATGAAATCAACGTCCCCAATGCGGCGAGGGCCTTCGAGCGAACCCGTTCGATCCGCGCGAGCGCCTCGACCATCTTGAGGTCGATTTCTTGATGCGTTTCCGATCCGTCCAACGAGTCGCGGTGCGGGCGCGTTGCGGGAATCGGGTTCTGGATGTCCTTCCTCGGCTGCATGATGCTCGATCCTCCCTCGATGCGCCCTGGCGCGGCCTTCGCGGCGATGTGCTCCCTCTCGTCTGGTAAGAACGAACTAGTCCCGGCTTCGTTCCAGGACGAATACCGCAAATGCGGGTTGCGCGAGGGGATCAATGGGACGGAGCGGCGAGGCCGCCGTCAGGTCGAGGTGTAGCGGAACGAGCCGTTCACGCCCAGAACCAGCGATACGACGGCCCATTTCGCGCCGGCCGGAATGGGTCCGGCCTTGTTGCAGAACGGATCCTGGCTGGGGCACGCGTTGTAGATGGGGTTCAGCGAATTGCCCGGCTTTCCGCCAACTTCGTCGTAGAAGAAGATGTCGAACGATTCCAGGCCGGTGGGCGTGCTCGTCTTCACCAGCGAGAAGCTCGTCTTGGCCGCCAGCCGAAAGACATAGCCCACCATGCCGGTCGTTCCGGTTTCGCTGTAGAGCAGCCGGCCGATCGAGGGCGAGCCGAAATCGGGAAGCATGATGGTGCCGTTGACGGTCTCGGCGCGCGCGGGCATGCCGGACAGCAACAAGGCAACGAGCAATGCGGCCGCCGAAGTTCGGTGCATCCCTGTGATCCCTCCCGAGCCATCGGGAACGTCGTCGAGGGGAAGATTCGTCCCGGAGTCCCGGCTCTCCTGCTATGCGGGGTCCTCGGGGGCGGCCGAACCTAGAAAAAAGCGGGAACCCCGAAGGGTTCCCGCCTGATTTGCTCGCGTTCGTTACTCGGTGCCCGGATCGAGGTTGCGGACGGTGCACACGACCTTCGACGGCGCGGCCAGCAGATCGTTGGCCTGCTCCTGCGCGATCATCTCGCATGCCGTCCGGTCGTAGTAGTCCCAGTACTCGCGGCGGGTTGGGTCGGCCTTCACCGTGGGTGTCCCGGGATCCGACTTGGACGGTCCCTGCCTCGTCGGCTCGGCCTGGGTTCCGCTTCGGCCGGACGGGCTCGCGGTCGAATCGCCGGCGATCGTCTGGGCGATCGCGGGAATCTCTACCGTCGCGCTTTCGGTGCGAAGGCTGCCCACCAGCGAGCGAGTCAGGCTGGTCGCCGTCGCGATGGCATCGTGAACGGCCGGACGGGCCGACTCCGACGTGCGCGACAGCATCTCGCGAAGCCGCGTGGCGTCTTCGGCGAACATGCCGGCCATCGTCGCGATCTGCCGCTTGGAGCCGAAGCGGGCGATCAGCCCGGCGGCCTGCGTCTGCAGTTCGCCGGCGCGGAACAAGACCGCTTCGATGTCGGACGGATCGAAGTTCAGCACGGCCATCTGCGCGCCGTAGCCGATCCACTTCTGTGCGACCCGCTCGGACGTGAACGCCTTCTCGGCGCCGTGCGCGGACGAGATCGCGTGATTCTGACGCCACCGCTCGATCCCGAAGAACGGGCTGCCGGGCAGCGAGGAGGCGGCGGCCACGACCGGCAAAGCCGACAGCATCGCGGCCGCGACCAGTCCGGCGACTGCGCGGCGGATGACGAGGCGGCGCTGCGGCATCGCGACCACGTTCGGTGCGGTCCGCTTCTGGATGGTGGGCCGGGCAACCGGTTCGGGCTTGACGATGCGCAGCGGCGCGGGCGCGCCGAACTTCGCGTCGTATTCCGCCATCAGCGTCGCTTCCAGTCGTGCGGCGAATCGTGCGTCGATGTCGGGGTTCGGCAGCGCGTCGACCATGCCGGCGATGCCCGAGAGGCGCTTGATCTCTTCGGTTGCCGGCGTGGCCGCGCCGTCCAGCGCGAGCGCCAGAGCGAGAGTCGTGTCGGTCGTCGGCTTCATCGGGCTCCGTCCTTGTCTCCGAATCGAGCGGCTTCGGCTTCGGTACGGTCGCCGGTGCGACCGTTGGATTCCGCTCGGACGCCTTCTGGGCGCACTTTCAGAGCGGCCGGCGCATCCACGATGCCCCTAGCCACCAGGATCTTTTCGAGGGCCTTGAGTCCGCGGAACTGCAGCGTACGGACCGTGCCCTCTTTCTTGTCCATCAGCTTGGCGACTTCGCCGACGCCCAAGCCGTGCAGGAAGCGAAGGGTGATCACTTCCTGCTGATCGGGACGCAGCTTCTTGATCGCCTTGTAGACCTCGACGTTGGTGAAGTTCTCCATCGCGGCGCTCTCGGCGGCTTTGCTGTCGCCGGTGCGCTCCTCGGGCATCTCGTCGCTGACCACTTCCAGCCGGGCCCGGGACGACTTCGCTTCGTCGAGCACCAGGTTGCGCGCGATGCGCATCAGCCAGGCGCCGAAGTCGGCGCCGGTCCAGGTGAAGGTCTCGATCTTGCGCAGCGCGCGAAGGAAGACCTCGGCGGTCATGTCCTCGGCTTGCGCTTTCGTGCCCACGCGGTAGTACAGGAACTTGTAGACGTTGGGCAGATACATCCGGTAGAGCTGAGCGAACGCGCCTCGATCGCCTTCCTTGGCGCGTGCGACGAGCTGCTCGGCTTCCGGCGACGCCGGCGTCACCTGAACGGTGACCGACGATGCGGAAACGCTGACGGACAAGTCGCTTGCTTGCGGCGACTCCGTCTGCTGTGCGGTTAGAGCGTCGTTTTGACTCATCCTCGGCCCCAGCCGTCTCTCCCTCAAGAGACAGCCCCTCCGTTGAGGAATCGTTCGCCGGGTAGACCCGGCTCACCTTCAACAACGACAGAGTTTGCAACCCGTTTCGGGGGGGCCGGAAAATTTCTTTTCGCGGCGAAAGAAAACGGTTCGTCCTGCTTATTTGCCCTGGTCTGAGCGCTTTTTCACGACGGCGAGTCCCAAAAATATTTCTCTGGACAATTGTGCTGCGACGATCGGAGACCGACCCGACGGGTCCCACGCCGGGCTGACTTCAACCAGGTCGACCCCGACGACGCGGAGCCCTTGCAGCGACAACAGCGACGCGCGCAGCTCCTTGTAGGAGCAGCCGCCCGGCTCGGGCGTCCCGGTTCCCGGAAGCTGGCCGGGGTCGAGCACGTCGAGGTCGCACGAGACGTAGACCGGCCGGCCCTGAAGCAGCGAGCGCACGGAAGGCGTGACCTCGACGTCGGCGGACCAGTGCGCCAGCATCTTGTCGGCGTCGGTGAACTCTTCTCGCGCGCCCGATCGGATGCCGAGCGCGACGGTGGTTCCGGCCATCGCCATGTGACGCGTGCCGCACGCGTGCGACAAGTCGGTGCCGTCGTAGGAGGCTCGCATGTCCATGTGCGCGTCGTAGACCAGATGCACCAGGTCCGGATAGACGCGTCGCGCGCCGCGAGTCGTGCCGATCGAGACGCTGTGGTCGCCGCCGATCGAGACCGCGAACTTGCCGGCGCGCAGATGCTTTTCCGTCGCGTCCGCGATGTCGTCGATCGCATCGGCGGGGTCCTTGCCGGCGAGTGGCAGGTCGCCGGCGTCGTGAATGCGGACGTCTTCGAGGTCGGCGCGCAGGATCGGCGAGTAGGTCTCGATCGAGTCGGCGGCGATGCGAACCGCCGCGGGCGCGTCGCTCGCGCCCGCGCGCCAGGACACGCTTGCCGTCCGGCGCGCTCATCGGATCAAGCCTCCGGCAGGGGCACCGGGGGAAACACCGGCGACCCGGCCGCGACGGCGCCGAGGAACGCGGGGACGGCGAACGCGCCCGCCTGGATCTCGGGGGTCCAATAGCGAGGCTGCAGGCCGCGTTCGGCGGCGCGCTTTGCCGCGGTGTCGGCGTCGAGGTCGAGCCGCTCGCCCGCCACCATGTAGCCCCATAGGGTGCCCGGATAGGTCGGAACGGCGCCCAAATAAGGCTCCACCTGGGGGAACGCCTTCGCGGCGTTGCCGAGCGCCATCGCGATCTCGTCCGGGAAGTAGAGGGGCGAGCCGATCTGCGCCGACAGGGTGCCGCCCGGGTTCAGCCGCGCCCGGCACTGCGCGTAGAACTCCTCGGAAAACAGGACCACGCCGGGCCCGACGGGGTCCGAGGAGTCGACCACGATCGCGTCGAACGGCTCGGTGCCGTTCCGAACATACGCGGCGCCGTCGTCAAACAGCACCGTCGCCCGCGGATCGTCGAACGCGTCGCCGGCGATCGAGGGCAGGTGCCGGCGGCTCACGGCCGTGACCCGCTCGTCGATCTCGACCATGACGGCGTCGGTCACGGTGGGATGCTCGAGCACGCGGCGCAGCGTTCCGCCGTCGCCGCCGCCGATGATCAGCACCCGCCGCGGCTCGGCGCAGGCGATCATCGGGACGTGGACGAGCATCTCGTGATAGCAGAATTCGTCACGAGTCGTGGTCTGAACCAGGCCGTCGAGGACGAGCATCCGGCCGAACGTCGGATGCTCGTAAACGTCGATCTTCTGATACGCGGATTCTTCGGCGTGGAGCAGCGAGCCCTCGTAGGCCTGCTCCAGTCCGGGGGCAGGCGTTTCGTGGAAGCGCGTCACGCCGTCAGCCCGCGCTTGACTTCGACGACCTGGATCCGGCCCGGCGAGAAGTACTTGCGCAGCACGTCGAAGCCCGCGTCGGCGTCCATGTCGTGGTTGCAGGTGAACATGTCCACGGCCGCGTAGCCGAATTCCGGCCAGGTGTGGATGGACAAGTGAGATTCGGCGATGATCGCGATGCCCGAGCACGCTCCGTTGGGAAACGGAACGATCTTGATATCCAGAAGCGTGCCTCCGGAGACGCGCACCGCCTCGTTCAGAGCCTCTTCGATCACTGCCGGCTGGTCAAGATTGCTGGCTTCCCACAACTCGACGAGAAAATGCCGCCCGAGAGCGTTCATCGCCATTCACCCCCTCCAAAGAACCGCGGCCGCAACCGCGCTACCGATACGATCGACTCGATGCTCGGCCGTCGCGAAATGGAGCTCGTAGTCGCCGAAGCCGCGAACGGCCATGCCCTCGGCGACCATTTTGGTGACACGATCTTCGATCTGACCCGCCGTCCAGGGGCCGTGGGCCTCCATCAGGACGCCGCCGCGATCGGTCAGTCCGACGCCGATGCACGAGGCGATCGCCTCCCCGGGCGTTTCGGACACCATCTTGGCGTAGACGGTGGGCGTCAGCGTTCCCGTCGGAATGTCGGGAAGCGGCGACAGCGCGGCACCTTCGGGAAAGATGCTCGTCACTGCCATGAGGTTCAGGTGGCCGATACCGGCCTTGAGAAGCGCGTTGTCGAACGCCGTTAGCTCGGAGTCGCCTTCGGCGGCTCCCCAGACGAGACAGACCTTGGTGGGGCGCTCGTACAATCCACCTTCCCCTTGAAATCACCCCGCTGGAACGGGCCGTGACAGAGTAGTAGCGCGGCCCCTCGTGCGCCGCGCTGCAAGAAGCCTTTATACGGCACGCACCCCCCCGGCGCAACTGGCTTGCCTCTGGTCCGAAATGACCGTTCCGTCCACCGCAGAAGCGGGGGCTCTCGGCGGCCGTAGGGCTATTCGGACAGATGACCCGCAGGAACTATCGTGAAAGCCCGGTCTTGCTCCGAGAATATCGGTACGGAATAGGAATGGAGAGGACCATTTTGCCCGCCTCAGCTCCGGTGGCCGCCCTTCGGCGGGCCGCCGATGCGAAGACGCTCGCCATGGAGCGAAGCGTCTCGATCTTGCGCGCCGCGGTGGTCGGGGTGAACGTGGCGGTCTACCTGATGTTCATGCGAGGCCACACACCGCGGCCGGCGCTCGCCTGGACGATCATCGGAGTGGCGGTCCCCTACGCGATCTGGTCGTTCTTCTTCCGGCCCTACGAGCGCTATCCCCTGCTCCGCTTCGGCGCAGCGACGATCGTGAGCGACACCGTGCTGATCACGCTCTGGATCTTGGGAACCGGCGGTCCGGCCAGCGAGTTCTGGATCGTCTTCGCCGTTTCGGCGGTTTCGGTCGGCATGCGCTACGACTTGGGCAAGACCATAGCCGTCGGAGCAGGCCAATCGGCCGTCTATCTATCGGTCATGCTCTGGGACGGCGGATTGCCGGGCTCCAGCGCGATTCTTCGGCCCTCCTACATCCTGATCGCCGCGATGGCCGCGGGATTCGTGGCCCGGCAGGAGCGCGCAACCCGCGAGGAACGCGTCCTGTACGAGCAGATCGCGGGAGAGCACGCCGCGATGCTGGCCCGGGAGCGTCGCACCGTCGACGCGCTCCGCGAAGCCGATCAGATGAAGACGACGTTCATCTCGGCGGTGTCGCACGAAGTGCGCACGCCGCTGACGGCCGTGCTCGGCTTCGCCAAGACGCTGATGATCCGAAGGGAATCGCTCGGACCGGAGGAGCAAGCCGAGATCATCCACCGGATCGTGGCGAGCGGCGAGCGTCTGGAGCGCATCCTGGTGGACCTGCTGGACCTGAACGCATTCAGCAACGGCATCGCGCAGCTTCATCGCGGGCCGACTCGCCTCACCGACGTGGTCGGCCGCGTCCTGGACGAGATCGAAACCCAGGGGCGACCGATCATCGTGGATGTGCCGGCCCGGCTCTCCCCATCGCTCGACGCACCCAAGGTCGAGCGGATCGTGTCGAATCTGATTCGCAACGCGATCAAGTACACACCGGAGGGCACGCCCATTCATGTCCGCGCCCGCCGGATGGCGACCGCGACGCTAATCAGCGTCGAGGACCGCGGCGAGGGCATCCCCGACGCCTACAAAACCTCGATCTTCGACGTGTTTCAGCAAGGTCCCAGGCGCGTTGCGCACTCGCCGGGAACCGGCATCGGCTTGGCCTTGGTC
>Ga0214472_10002837_pt1 | contig 18436 bp, 6 predicted proteins | sample RVTome_6_FD_207662 | JGI IMG/M metagenome (GOLD analysis project Ga0214472, IMG submission 207662) | Soil microbial communities from uranium-contaminated site in the Upper Colorado River Basin, Wyoming, United States - RVT140D175 | ecosystem: Environmental > Terrestrial > Soil > Contaminated >...
GGAACCCTGCCATTAGGTCGCTGAAGGTCACAATAGCCATGGTCGTCCAATCCATCGTCTGAATGAGATTGCCCGCACGCACATCAGCCTGCAAAGTGTTCGGCAAGTCCGGCGGGGCCGCAAGAGCCACAAGCGGCGAGACGATACTGGGAGCCATGGGGCCTGGCAAAGGGTTGGTATTGGTAGGTTGCGGCGGCGGTGGTGGTGGATTTACATAAGGCGCCTGGGGTCCTGGCCCCAGGATCCCATTAAAAGAAAGCGGAGTGATGTTCACAGGGACCGTTGCGGGTGGAACGGGAACATTGATGACAGAAGGGTTGTCCACCCGCCTGGAAATAAGCAACATCACCTGCACATCATCGGCTGGCACAATTCCGCGATTGTCAACTTCCAGATACATCCTGATTTTTCGTCCTGCGGTGATGTTTCTGAATTCATCAACCACCTGTGCATCAAATTGGTAGAAATCAATGGCACTCTCGAAAGGAAACTCTCCCGCTGCATTGGCTTGGGTTATCTTTAACCCCACCCCATCGCGGTGGTTCACTTGAGGGCCAGGCAAATTCAGGGGATTGTCCTGCCCATCCAGCGGAGTAATATCATAGAGCCCGCGGTCCAGGACGTTGGCCCGAAGATAGAGCTGTACCGCCTGCCGGTAGCGTGGCTGATCGTCCAGAACCTTTTCGTAGATGCCCCGGCCATAAGTGGCCGCGCGAAGAAGATTTGGGCAATTTCCGGTGGCAGGATACATTTGCAAGTCCAGGACAGCAGACTCTGGCAGCCCCTGTGAAAAAGGCGCCCATGTATCACCACCATCGGCCGAATGCCAAATCCCCACATCAGCCGCTGCGTAGACATCGTTGCCTTGAAGCGCAATCGCATTGTATTGAATATTGAATAAATTGGTTTGTGTTGCAGGATCACCACTCTTGCAGGTCCACTCACCCAGGTTGCCATTCCCCGCAGGGTCATATTTCCAAACCCTGCGAAAACCATTGGGATCTGCCACCGGCGCTGGCGGGCCGCCAAAAGTAACAAACAATCCATTTCCTGCTGCTCGTGCCATTCCGGTCACAGGCCAATTAACTGGAAGTGCCAGCCCACCCGCCACATTTTTGCCATTGAGTTGTTCGGGTGTCCAGGTTCCCGGAGGATTCTCGATGATCCGAAACAAATCACCATTTCGCATGCCCACATATAAATTGGTATAGGAGGTGAAGCACATCGCCAGAATTTCATGTGCCTGATCCCCCCACCAAGCATTTGGGAAAAGTGTTTGGGTTGGAACGATCGCTGGTGCATTCGTGGAAATTGGGTACCAACTCATGCCGAAATCATTGCTGATCCACGGACGGGTGGTCCCGAAAGCAAGCCGATCCGCCTGATTCAATGTTCCCGTTACCGGTGTTGTGACCATAGGTGCGTAGAAAGCTGTGGGTTCGAAATACCCCATGCGTTGGTACCACGCGATGGTATCTGGAATCCAGCGACTAGGAACAAAAGTATCTTTCGCTCCAGCCGTTGCCGACAGGGAAATATCCGCATTCACATAGGTGAGAATTACTTTGGAAGGATCACGCCAATTTACAATCACACGCCCGCTGTCGCCTTTGAACACTACTTCCCAGGTTTGCTCGCCAGCATATTGGGTGCAGCCATTATCCTGGTTGGACGCAAACAGAACCGCATCCTGCGTGGGCCACTGCCCAATGTGATTGCACTGCAAGGTGGAAAGACCGGTGTTCATTGCTTTGAATAAGTGGATGTTCTCTTCAGCGTTGGTTGCAATCGGCTTTTTGGCGTAGAAGAGTCCACCGTCGCAGCCCACCCAAAAGCCGCCTTGGGGGTCGAATTGCAGCGTTTGTATGTCGCCATGAACTGAAAACCCGATGAAAATGGGATTCATCGCTGCCAAGGCTCCACTTGCAGCAACTTCACATCGGTAAAGGGAGGCGCTGTATTGGGGGCGATTGTTTCCAATGACCGCGGAGGTGGAGGTGCCCCCCAAATAGATTCGGTTTGGATTATCAGGTGCCACCGCAATGGACAACACATAGTTGCTGTTCAGATTAGCCGGCACTCCCAAAACCTGACCCCAGGAGCGGGTTGCAAGATCTCCCACGCGATCCATTCGGTATACCTGGCCTAATTCGGTAAAGGCGTAGAGAACAGAGATGTTACCGGGCTGAGTGGCAAGGGTGATTCGTCCCTGCTGCCTGGGAAAGAATCCCAGGCTTTTCCAGGTTTCACCTCGGTCCAGCGAATAATAAACCGGCCCCTGCCCCACAACCTCGGCCCCAGTCGGGGGATACCAATACGCCGCATACCAAACCGTAACGTCCCCTTCGCGGGCGACTGCCACACTGGAAACCCTGCGTTGTTCGACACCATTCGCATGCGGCAGTGGTTCTACCGATGCCTGACGATTGGACCATTCATAACCCATGAGAATGGGCATGAACGTCCGGTCGGGTGCCCACTGTTCTTTGCGAAAGGGCACCGGCCCCTGGTTCCCCCAGGCATAATGCACCGTGATGCCTTTTCCTGGATCGGCCGTTTGATAAGCAAAAAACCGGGACTCTGTTTTAGATGGCGATTTAAAGACATAGGGCACCAAGACTGAGTTTGCGGGAAGACCATTTGCTCCCTTGCGTTGTGCCCTGCGAGCCGTTGTCCCATCCCAAAGATACAGCGTGTAACTACCATCAACGCCATAGGCCAGCGTTGAAGTTCGCGAGGGTCTGGCATTGGAAATGTACTGAAACGAGAGAATCGTCTTGTTCGCCTCCCACACCTCGGTAGCAAGCCAGGCATCGACTACTGTCAAATTCGTCCGCCAGCGACGCAGCATGGTTTCGCCATCAGCCGGTTTGTATCGCAGGAACATAGGCACCTGGTCCAACACCAATGGCGACAGCACATAGCCAGCACCCCAATTCTGCGGCACGAGCCATTGGTCTGTAACAGCTCCTGCGTCCCCCCACTTCACCAGTTCTGCATTCCCACCGGCAGGATCGTATTTCACCATGTAGCTAAAGCCATTCATTTCGAAGGGCATCAACTGCAAATTGGCTGCAAAGGCACCATTGCTTACCTGAGCCGGTTGGGCATTTCCCGGAAATTGGTAAAGCACATAGTCCCCGGTGGCAGCGTTGTAGGTAAGAAAATGGGGTATTTTGTTCAAAAGCAGGGAAAAGAAGGCCAAATCCCCAGCCCAGGCGCCGCCTGCCGCACCGGTCCACGCATTTTTTAAGAAAGTCCCCTTGGTATCCCAATAATCAAAAGCGGGTCCGGTCCCCGGATTGTATTTAAGCAAATAAGATTGGGGCTTGATGACCGGAAGGTTGGGCGCATTTTGGTTGCGTGGCTGCCGGCGAAGAATCCCCTGGTTGGTGGCCGCCATTACGTATTCGGGATCGTTTGGATCCACCTCCAGCTTGAAAAATTCGGAGGGCAGGCTTGGGGAATCGGACGGTTCAGTCCGCCAGTTCAGGCCGCCATCTTCCGAGACCACAGGCCCAACGCCATAATAAGAATCGCCGGAGGTTGCGCCTTCACCCGAGCCCGCATAGATCCGGTTCGGGAGATTGGGTGGCACCGCAATGGCACCCATGGAAAGGGAGTCCGATCTATTCGCCATCGGGCTCAAATCGAAGCCATTCATCAAGGGATACCAAGAGGTCCCCATGCTATCGGACCGCCATACGCCGCCATTTGCTGAAGCGATGTAGACCCGCTGACCGTTGGCAGAAAACGCAATTCCCTGAATCCGCCCACTGACCGCCGGGTTGGTGGATGCCTGGCCGTTTTTCATGACCGCCGGCCCCAAGGGCGTCCAGTTCAATTGGCCAGGCTCTCCTGGCTGAGCTACGCGGGACTCGCGTTTGGAGCGCACCAGCTGGGGCGGTTGAACGTCATTGGCTGCTGGTTGAGGCGCGATTGCCATCTGTTGCCGACGCCGGAATTCCTCCAACAATGCAGCCCGGTGTCCTTCCACAGGGGCTGGCTGGCCATCTGCGCTTTGGAGACGGGTCTGAAAATGATCCTTTTTCCTGAGAGCACTGCCATCTTCAGGCTCACCCATATTGATTCTGGATTCATCCATTACCGCCTCCTTCAACGTCAATCGTTAAGGGCCCATGGCCCTGGATGGTGACAATCACCCCATTGGGAATGCGTTCCACCGTAATTCTGGCTGCCGGATTATTCTGGGGTGGATACTGTGGGAATTCACCCAGGACATTGCCTACTTGCAGGCCAGGTTTGGTGTCGAGAGAGGGGCTGTCAAGTGTCTGGCGCGGCACCCACCAGTACAGGCACGAAGGCCGAAGGACCGGCCGCGCGCCAACCATCGTCCATATTCCAGCCCCTTGCGCCGAGAGGGTGGAAACCCCGCCAAAGCTTTGCCACGACGCCGGTGCGGCCTGGCTGGTGGTTGGCAGCCACCAGATTCCCTCTTCCAGGCTGGTTACACCGAACCACAGAAATGGCGCATCCGTGAGCGCAGGCGTAACCTTCGACAGCGCGCCGCTGCCAGAGTCGTACTGCCAAGCGCTGGCGCCAGACCATGCCATGAGGGTTGTATCGGTGACGTAGAGGGACTGAACCATGGAACCCGCTCTCTCTGCGCAATTGCACCAAGTACCAAGATCAACCCTATTTTAGGAAAGGCACGCACCCAAAGAATTGGGCAGACCTACGGACTTCTCCCCAAAAACCCGTTCAAATCTGCGATTTCCGGCCAAAACCACGACTCCCCAGCTGGTGCACATACTTTCCCAAATACACCCGGTTAAAAATCAGTCCCCCTGGAGGTCGAGTACTGGAATAACCCATAGAGCAAAACCCAGAAATGGCATCCGCCTATGCCAAGGCTATGGCCGGATTTGGGCTATAAAAGGAGAAGGCCTCAAATCCCGAGGTCGGGATTGCGGCCTTCATGGCGCTGCATTAGGATCTCCTTTCGAAACTGTTCTCGTCCTCCGGCTGTTAACAGAAACCGATGTAATTTAAAAATCAATAAAAGGCCAACTGAGTCCCACCAAACCGGAAGCCCTTGAAGCGACATTTCCTCATCAACACTAACAAAAGTGAGGTGTCACATGTCGAGTCGTGAGTTTGCCTCAAGTTCGGGAACCCTAAATCATCCGGGCCACGATGTGAGGTGTAGTTTTCGGAATTCTGCAATCCTCGATTCAGAAGTCAATTGCACAACATAAGTCACAGATTTAGGTCTAACAATGCAATAGGAGCCGGTTTCCGTTGGCCCTCACAGCAAAAAAATGCCCGAAAGCGATCCATTTGTTTGATCCGATCGGTCAGAAGCCGTTCCTGATCCGACGTCGCCACGTTTTTCGCCATTGCTCTTGCATCTACTTCGGTGAGACGCAGGATGAGGTAGTTGGCAATCGCGGAGTAAAGCGAAATATGAAAATCGCGGGCCTCCTGCGATGCGAGCACCAGCGAAATTCCATATTTGCGGCATTCTTTGGCCATCGTCGGTATCAACTGCAGTCGTGCAGCTCGATGGGCCTCGTCAAAGATCAGCGCATGTGTAATGCGGTCCTGCACGCCTCGTCTGAACATGTCTTTGTAAAGCCCGTAAAAGACCAGGGATGCAAATGCCTTCTGAAGATGGTCGTTCTGGGTGGAGTGGATCCGTAGGACAACCGGCTCTTCACTGTCCCAAAGACTTTCCTGACCTTCGGAGGTCTGGAAGAAACCATAATCCTCAAGTTCCTCAAGTCGTGCCAACAGCGTTTTGAGTCCGCGATCCGGCTTTGGTTCTGACCGCAGGATTTCAACCCACCGTGAGAATTCCGGTTCTACAAGCTGGGCCGGATCTCCATCGCCCCAACCAAGTTCAATGAAACTGTCCTTGATTGCCTTGCGGATGCGTTCGCCCTGAATATCTCCCAGTTCAGGGAAGATGGCGACAAAGATATCGCGCAACGCCCCAGCGACATCGAGATGTGCCATTCTTGAACTACGGTCGATCACTTGCAGTGGGTTGAAACCCAGCCCATCGAGGTCGATGAACCTTACGGTTCCCACCATTTGCTCCAGTTTCTCGTCGATATCCTGATGGTAGGAGAACACGATCGGCCGAATACCAAGCCCAAGCATCTGCCGGCAGAGGTTCAAGAGGCAGGTTGTCTTTCCCATCCCCGGCAGCCCGGCGACAAGCAGATGCGGATTGCCTCGCACCGTCAATGGCCACCGGACTTCTGCCCCAGAATGTAGATTTGTACCAAGGCAAGCCGACGGAACAGCGTCGGAGCGTGATTTAGGATCCGATTCCCTCGTTGCAGTCTGCTCCTGATCCTGCTTCACAGCAGGCTTGACTGCTTCGGCATCCCGAACGCTCGACTCAGATTCATCAGCTGACGCAGAGGAGTTTGGTTTGAATTCGTCGTCGGAAGGTGGGCTGGGTCCCCCAGCAGGTTCGTTCAGCCCACCCGGTACGGGAGGCTCGTTAGAGGGCTGTGCCGCACCTCGTCGGAAATCCGAATCGGGACCAAACATGAAAATGCGAGTGTCCCAGCCCGTTGGCGTGATCTCCAATGGACAGTTTCCTACGTAGTCGGGACAGAACACCCAACCGCGATCAGGTTGCTCCATCGTTTCAAAGCAATAATCGCCGCCCTTCTCAATCAGCCGGTAAATCTCGGCGACCAGAGCATCGTACTTTTCGCACGTTAGTCCCGTTACGCTTTCGTCGTCCGCATGACGTCTGGCCTTGTCAGCATAAAAACGAAGTACGCGAGCCAGTTTTGCCCGCCTGACGGCGCGGAACGATGCGCAAACATCGCCTGTGCCGAACCAGTCTTCCCACCGGCGTCGAAGTGATTCCACCTGTTCACGGATCCCTTGCAGGGCGGCAGGGCTGCGAGCGGTGCGCAGGTGACGACGGTACTTCACCTCAGTGAACCGGAAAAGCAGTCCTTTTCGCGGGATCAGCGAAACGTAGATCATGTCCGGACGAGCTGCTTTTTCGTCCGCGCTGCCTTCCCCGTTTGAGCCGGCAGGTTCCGTGTTATTTCCCCTCTCGGCAACGGGCGGCAAGAGGTCCCGAATATCGTCAACGGGCACAAAGAAGCCATTCCGAAGTGACGTCCAGCAGGTATCGTCCTCGACTGCCCGCAGACAGTTAGCATGGGACATCGCAAGTGCGATGAGCTCGGCAGTTGGAGACTTCCGGCCAGTGAGTCGGATGGCCAGTCGGCCACTGAGGGCTTTCAAATGTTCCAGGACGAATTCCGCATTGCGGCGGCTGCGGCTGAGGCCCATGCGGTCCAGTGCGCCGTCCAGCAGGTTCCGTACCTCCTCCAGATTGCTGGTCGAGGTGATGAGCTGCAGACAACCGAGATCTTCTCGTTCGGGAACACAGTCGATGACGTAAGCTTCATAAACGTCGCGGTTATCACGTGGGGAATCGAAATACTCAATGCCCGCATTGCGGTCGAGTGTAATGACCCAGTCGCACAGGCGGTGCAGCTCGCGCAGTCCATAGGCCTTTTCCGGAGAGATCTCAGTCCGCAGAACTGGCACGCCGGCGTCCTCTTGCAGGTGACGCACCACGCAGCCGGCAACGGCCTGCTGCAGCTTGACGAGCCTTTCCGTATGAATTCGGTCGGCAGGGTGCTTCTCGCCATCGGTCGAACCGACCACCGTACTTCGCCAAAGCGGCGTCGGAAGACTGGCGTAGTCACGTTCGAAAAACGACATCAACGCAAACGCGAAGAACGGACGACCGCTCGCGCTGGCTTCAGATGGCTCTGCAGCGACGCGCGACTCGAATGTATCGAACGCGACTGCGAGGTGAGCCGAGGACTGAGGATCGGGATCGTTCTTGCGAGCCCAGCGCAATCGCGGCAGCGTCAACCCGCCCGGCAGGCTGGTTGATTCCAGCATCCACTGGTCCTCTTCGAGAACCACGCCTGCACCACTGCGTCGCTTTTCGCGAGCTTCCGCAATGAACCGGCCAGCAACGCCACGTTGACTCGCCGAGGGATACAGTTCCAGTACGAATGAAGGGGACGTCGGCTGCGGTTCGTCGTCCGATTCCTCTTCGGTGGCAACGCGGAGGCTTCGTTTCTGCACATGCCCCAGGCTGCGTGCGACGGTCAAACCATCACCGGGTCGCAACGCGTGAATGTGCAGGAGTTTCGACGTGTCGTGACATTCAATGTACTTCAGAATCTCGTTGCCCAGAACCTGGGCACTCTGTCTGCCAACGGTCGGAGCAGAGTCGGCCGACTCGCTTTCGCCGAGCGCCTTCGCCAGGATCGCGATTGCGGCCTTCGGTTCCGAGTCGTCGTCGGACACCATTCCGACGACGTGAAACCCGAGCGTGTCCGCAAACACGAATGTTTTCCCCGGTTGCAGTCCCGGCAGAAAAGCCGGGAACGCAGCCCCGTCCAGCAGTTCCAATTCGTCTCGCAACTGCTTGGGGGTTGCACCCTGTTCGAAACGGGTATGAAGTACGAGATTGTCGTAGCCGACGTGCCATGCAACGCGCAGCGGCTGCGCGGGTAGCACGACCATTCCGATCGTGCGGCCCGACAGCGACTGAATTTCGACAGTATTGGCCAGAGCGAGCGCGGGGTCAGCCACGTCCAGCAACGCCGTCCAAGCCCGCAGGTATTCCTTGACGACTGTGTCAAACACTTTGGCGTTCTGGTCATAGATCTGTCCCACACCGCCACCGCACGTACCAAACCGTTCGGCCATGCGTCGGCTGGCGTTAACCGCGCGTTCCCAGAGGGACTGCCAAGCTGTTCCGGACGAGGAATCACTGGGCTCGATTGGAACGAACTCTGGGACACCCGCGCGAGCCCCGGACGCCCGTACCTTGACTCGCCAGCGCCCGATTTGTCCGCCGCAAGCGACCCAGTCCTGTTCCACCTCATGAATCAATGGCGGGCGGAACACGCGGAAGCTCTTTCCACGCTGAGGTGTCCGCAGCACGACGTACCCCTTCGAGTCCAGCGGGAACGAATCCGTCGCAGAGGCGAGCGCCGTCACCGTATCGCGGTCGTCCAGTTCGATCAGACCCTCACTGAACGCCCGCATGATCTTTCCGACGCCGCCGGTGCCTTTGTCCGGCGGTGTCCCGAAGCGAATGACGAACTCGTCGCTGTCCTGCTCCTCAATCGCGTCGTCCCCAATGACCGACACCACGATTTTCGCATTGATCAGCGCGTCGTCGCTGAGCATCGAAAAATCATAATCGGTAAATCGGCACTTCTCTTCCTTCTTCGCGGAGTGCGATACGTCGCGAGATGCAAGTTCCTCATCCATATCGGTCACAATCTTGACCTGATATTGCACCGCATCTTTCTGGAGGTTGTCCGGACGGGTCGTCCAACGGATTTCAAGCTTGGCGTAGTTTCCGTTGGCATCTGCTTTAGGATCGAGGATTAGGACGGGGGGATCGCCGTCTGCTTCTTCGATCAGCCCGCTCCACTTTGCCAGCTTCCCCTGACGTGTCCGCCACGGGACCAGTTCAATCTCCTGAATGACATGCGCCGCCCCTTCGAGCTTCAGTTCATTCACCCACAGATGCCTGGAAGCGGCCACGTCCTCCAACGACGTGAGCAGAGGGCGGGTTGCAGCTGAGTGAAGAAACCGTTCGAGGTCGACTCGCTGTTGTTCCGCCGGACGAAGCAGTCGCAGGGACTCAATCCGTTGCGATGGGGCCTGACCGGACGTCGCCGTTCCCAGCAGACGGTCAACAAATAGTCGCGACACATCGAGTGTGTCGGAGTTGTATGGATCGTCGTGCTCAGCACGCACCGGCCACAGGCCCAGCAGCCACAACAGCGCCCCGGGATGGCATTCCTCAGCCACCACACGCACGTAATAATCGAATTCATGCCAAGGTGAGACGCTATACCGCGCCCCGAAACCGCGAGCCTTCTTCACCGCTCGCTCGGCGAATTCTCGCGCCGTCTTGTTCTGTTGGTTCGTGATCTGGCGTGCGGCCAGCCGCAGCGATTCCTTAAACAACCCCGCCTCCTCAATTTCGCGGGCCGCACTGTAGATGCCGTCCATTCCCGCACCGGCTCGCGACGTGTCGACGAGCAGCAGGATGGGATCGTTCTTTGACTCACGAATCTCGACGGCCTGATCGGCAGTAATCGTCCGCGACTCCTGGTCATCGACATCGGCCACGCGCCGAATCGTCCAGCCCTCCGGCGTAAAATCGGTCGAGTGAGCCAGAGACTCAACCACGTCCGGCATCAGACATCGCACAAAGGCCATTGTGCCGGAATCGGGACGACCAAGCACTTTTTCAAAGGCTCGCGCGAGCAGCGTGGAATGAAGTGTTGTAAGTGTCATTGGTCATCCCCCTGCGTGGGTTCAAACCTCGGCCTGAGATACTTCATCGATTCGGCATCGTTGACCCCGACCAGAAGTCCCAGATCACGCAGCCGACGCTCGAGAATCAAGCGGTTTTCGCGGAGCACATCATTGGAGACCGTGACCCCGGGCGGGGCGGTATCGACACAAAGCCCATGCCTTCTGTGCAAGACCTCTAAAAACTCCGCAAATGCCAGAGGTCGGTATCCATGCGACTTCCCATTACGCAGCACGTGAAGATGAACGAGATGATCAAGGACCGCGTCTGTGAGAACGATGGAGCGGACGTCTCGCATCTTGCGCCCGGCACCAACAACCGTGCGAACAAGTTTCCGCTTAGATGCGATGCCGTTTGGTCGACTGATCATCAGACTCGAATCAATCATTGAGAGCAGATTCCCTTGTATGTTCCGACGTCCTTGCAGAAGCGTTAATGCTTCGGCCATCCGCCAGACTGGACTCGGCTGATTACGGTCATTTCTGAGGATTTCTGCGGCTTCGGAGTAGTCTTCCTCGAAGGCCTCCAATAGACGATGGGCGTAGCGTTCCAAGTCGCGATGGACGTCACGGGCTTCATCGCGGCGCTCCTTGAGGAGATCACCCAGCAAATTGACCCACTCAGTTGCGTACGGCCTGTATTTGATGTTCAGGCCCTTGAGACCGGGGTCATAACGTGCCTGGTAATCCAGTAGCCGGAGTGCCATCAGGACGACAGGCAATCGTTCGATGCGGCGCATGAAGTCGTCCATCGACTGTTCGGCCACCGCCCGCAGGGATCGATGGACCCCATTGGAGCAGTCCACAAAGAGCGCCGCGGGGGATTGGCCATTCTTCTGTCGTATCGTGCCGGTTTCGACCCATTCAAACAGGAGCTCGACGACGCTGGTAACGATCGTGGTTAGCCCGACTGCCATGCAGGCCTCCAGCATTTCGACAAATGAATGCCGGGGAATCGACTCCGCGTAACCGCGGATAAAACGTCTGAGGTCTTCCGAAAAATGCCTTGCTGCGAGTTCCGCAATAGGTCGCTGATTGGAAATCCGGTCGCCGCCGCTTTCCTTGCCACGCAACTTGTCCGGGGCCTGCCCGAGCTGCTGGGCCAAACGGATCATCAGCAACTGGTCGATCCCAACTTCCACGGTTTCGTCAAACCGGTCTGACGTCCGGCTGCCCAGTTCGCCTTCCCGGACAACTCCCTTGTGAAACACTTTCAACAGCAGGTTGTCTTCAAAACCGCGACCGACTGCGAACCACGTCTTATCACCATCCTTGTTGTGCTCGACGTAGTGATCCTGCTGGTCGGCCAGCATCGCCACCAACATTTCTGGTACGTAGCGCAGGTGAACGACGGGCGATGGCAAGTCGACCCAGCTCGACATGTAGTGCGCAGGAGCAACACGCAACACAGGCTCTTTTCGGCCAAGCGCCTTATTTGCATTCTCAAGGCAGAAGGAAAGCAGTAGATCTCCAAGAATTGCTTTTTCGACTTCTGCTTCGAATCCCGTAAATGCTTCGCGTTCGGCAAGCACAGAGGCGACTCGATCAATTGTCGCCGTAAGTTTCTTCTGCCGTTTCGAGTCTGCATCACCTCCAAAAGTAGGGAGAAACTTCCCAGTGCCCCGGCGATGACCATAGCGAAACATGTAGAACACCGCCGGGAGCACTGCCGTAAGGTCGAATAGCTGCAACGAGATCGGCAGAGCTTTGTCGTAGTTTCCCGTCCACACCGCTTTCGTCATCCCGCGACCGAGAACCTCATCGACAATGGCGCGAGCGGTCTGACCCGAAGAGGCTCTGCTCATGATGCCACCTCCGACGAAATCTCGTGAATCTTGAGTTCCTGCTTCACTTCGTCCGGCGTGTCATGAACGACCGCGGACACGCGATAGAGCCGCTCGTCCTGCATCGGATTCCAAGCCAGCAGTTCCCGCTCATCTTCACGGACCAGTCGCTGCACGAAGATCGACAGATGAGCGAACGTGTCGTCCGTGGACACATCGCCGAGTTGATAGCCTTCAGCCAGTTCCAGCAGCAGATGGAACAGCTCTGCCCCAAGCAACAGTCGCTCTTCATTGCCGTCGCGATACTGGTAGATTAGAGCCACCTGCCGATGCAGCCGTTCGATGCCTTCCGTTTCCGGCGGCAATACCGATTCGAGCCGAAAGTTCTCCAGCGGCTTTTCCACCCAGAATGCCGTTTCGGTCGGAGTTCGTGGAGTGATACGGAGCGGCACCACACCGGGGCGGTCGAACGCCTGCGGCGGCAAATCCTCCAGTCGCGAGATTCCGCCACACAACCGGCGAGTGATCTCGGCCAGTTGGTTTGCGTCCCGAATCAAGGGGACACGTCGAAACTCCCGAATATGATTGCCTCGGGCAAGGTCGAGTGCTTCGGTCGGCTCTTCCGCATTTCGCAAGACCTGACGAAGATCATCCTCTGTCCATTCAAAGAATGCCCGCCGCCGCCCCGATTCCAGCGGCAGCCCCGGATAGCGTGGCGTCGAACGCGAGCTGTCAATCAACGGCTGGCTGAGCAAATACCGATCGATCTGCGGATGCGATTCGAGCCCCGGGTCAAAGCGAGCCAGTTCCCGCAACACTTCGCCCTGCCGCGCAACGGAATCCGCCGCAAACGCCCGGTCCCAGTACGGAAGCGGTCCTCGTTCATCAATGTATTCCCCGGAATGGTAGTCATCACAGTAGTGTACGCCGAACAGAACGTAGACCAGTGCTGCACGCAGCTCTCGAACCGTGATGTGTGTCTCTCCACGCAGATGGACGGCTTGCAGTGCCTCGAATAGCCGCTGCCGTGCTCGCTGCCGGACATCGACCGGAATGGCTGACGGAAGTGAATCCGGTCCAAATACCTTCGCCGCCTGAAAGATGCGGCAGCGTTCCTTTGCAGAGCACGCTTGGCACGGAGACCAGATTTTCTGAGCTTTTCCACCTCCATATAAGTGGTCCAGCAGACGCTCCAGGAACTCGGTATCGATGTCCGTACCGTCTGGCGTAATCCCGCCAACCAGCGACCGTTGATTCAAACTGATGAAACGGATCTGTGAGTCTTGCTCGACGGCTTTCCCTTGCAGCAGTTCATAAAGCTTGGATGTGAGGTCGGTTTCTTCACCCAGTCGCCCTTCCACGCCTTCAATCCACTCAAGCAGTCGGCCGTCATTAATGGCCAGCAGGTGCACGATGTTGTCGCGCGGCGGACCCTCCTGAAACGGTGCAAGAAACTCATCCAGCAGCTCGTCCGCTGATTTGCCCTGCCATGCTGCGGAGCCATCAAGATTCATCCGGACTCGAGGACCATTCGGAACACACCCTTCGAGGATGCGGTCGACGGACCGATGCCGACCAAGGCCAAGTTCCAGCGCCAAGTGCTGCAGCAATGCCGTCTTGCCGTCACCGGCGTTTCCGCACAGGATGACCAGCCGTACGCGCGCCGTTCGAATCGCTTCGAGCAGCGACTCTTCGAGGGCCGTTGGGACGTACGTGTCGGACGCAAACGTCGTGTCCAATCCACGGGTTTCGCGGTTTCCCCAGCGCGAACCGGGATACGACTGCAGCAGCGATTTTAGCCAGTCCACACGCTGTTCGCTCAACCCGCCACTGACTTCTATTCCATCTGGACGGATTGCTGCGAGCTCCGTCGCGCCGGCTGGTGATTCCTCGCGTTTGCCGGGTTTCGCTTCCACGCTCTCCTGCGATTGGCCAGATTGAGAGTCCTTCTGGGCATCATTCCCTTGCTTCAGTGGGGAAGAGAGTGCCTGCGACATTTCTGCCGCCGATGGGAACCGCTTTGGTTGATCCCTGTGGGTGGCCCGATCAAGGACGCCCGCCACGATTGGAAAATCATTCCGATCGACGTCGTCCCAATTCAACCCCCGCTCCTTGGCCAGCTCACCGCTAAAGCGAAACGGCTCTCTCTCAAACAGGACGTGGAAGAAGCTGGCCGCCAGTGCAAACAGATCGTCGGCCGCCGTTGAGGGTTTCTTCTGTTGTCGCTCCGGTGAACAGTAACTCACTGTACCCGCTGCTGACGCAGGGTCATCAAGGCGCGCGACGAAATCGTAGTCGGTCAGCACCAGACTGCTCCCCGACACGATCATGTTGCGGGGACTGACGTCGCCGTGGGTCAGGCCATTCCGATGCAGCACATCCAGTGCGTCGCACAGATTTCTGAGCCATCGAATCGCCAGCGATTCCGGCGTCGGTTCGTCCTGATCTTCAAAACACGCCGGTGAATTCACTCAGCGGAGTTCCGTCGATCCAGCCCAAAAGTGAGACGAACTCGTTCTCCTGCCATTCCCTTGCCACTTCGAAGATGGGGGATAGCCCATCCTGACGACCAAGATGAGATCGTGCGAGGCTGTAAGATTTCAGCACCCGCCTTCCGGTGTCGCCGTCATGCACAATCTTGGCCACATAAGTGCCCAGCTCTTCCTGCGAAGTGCGATCCAGTTCGACAACTTTGAAAGTGGTCCCGATCCCCCCTGAACCGAGGCGGCTGACGATGCGGTAATCACGTCCGTGGAACCGGACGATCTGATCTTCGGTCCAGAATCTCGCTGGAGGCGCGGGAGGCGGGGCGACCGAGTCCCCGAGTAATTTGGACAACGATCGCTCCAGTTCCGCAAGCTTGCAGCGCTCATCCGGTTTCGAATCCTGCCCGGCGGCCAGAATCTCAATCGCCGCTGTACTCACGGCGTCAGTCTGGCCGGCAAACAGTCCGCTCAGGCAGATGCACAACGAGTAGATGTCGGAACGCTGGTCCGCGGCGCTTAGTCCCTGCGCGACGACTTCGGGGGCGGTCCATGCTTCCGTGTTGTCATCGGGCAGATTGCTCGATGCCACGCTGATATCCGACGGAATCCGCGTTCGGTCAAATCCCGTGAAGATAGGGGTGTTGTCGTAGCGGACAAGAATCGTATGCGGCGTCAGATTGCGATGGACAAGAGCGTCGTCTGCATCTCCGGCATTGTGCAGTTCAGAGAGAGCGCGGACGGCTTCCCGAGCAAACAATACGCGAGCGCTTGGACTCCACTCCTTGTCGCCGTTGCGGACTTTCAGTGTTGGAGCAGCCGGGTCCACAATCGTGAAAAAGGACATCTCCCCCGCATAACCCGGAGCGTCCTGGAATGAGTCGAGAATTCGTGGTGCCCATGGATAAAGCTGCAACCGTTGTAACGCTTCGGCTTCGCGGCGAGCTCGGGCTTCGGCTTTGGCCTCGTCGGTCGCTGACAGGTCGTAGAGGTGCAAGATGACCTTGTCCCGACGTGTCGGATGGCTGCCACGATAGATGCGGTGGAAGCGTTCATCTTTGGGCGTCTGTTGCTCCAGATTGACGTAACCCGCAAGACGGCGAAGGGATCCTTCCAGTCTCACGGCAATCTTCGGCCCAAGCGACTTCGCGAGCGATCGGACCTGACTCGATGAGAAAATCCGAGGCCCTTCAAAACCAATGACCTCTTTCCACTGGTTGAGTGAAAACAGGGAGACGCCCCGGACCTGGCCACGTTCCACGAGCTTCCGGACTTTCGACGGCTGGCGTGTCAGCAGGATTGTGCCGTCCACCCGAGGCAAATCCGCAGCGACTCGCCGCAATGTCGTGCCGATCTTTCTGGCCTTGTTCGTGAGCTTATCTGCTTCCTGTTCCACCAAGTTACGATTCGCATCGCACCATCCAACAAACCAATGCTTGACTTCGACGACTCGCACGCCCGGCGGGCCGATAACGACGATGTCGATGTCATCAGACTGAAACTGGTGCGTGACGGAGAACGCTAAGTTCGTCAGCAGAATCCATTCGTCGTCCGAATCCCAACCAGGAGGCGTAGCGAGGTTCCCCAATTGGCCCTTCAGTCGGTCGATGGCCATTGCCTCACTGTTATTTACCACGTCGCCACACGGGATTACGCGAACTTTCATGATTGCTCCATATTCATGTTATTGATCCCGCTGACTATGCTGTCAATTTTACAGGACAAATAGCCTTATCTGCGAATCACAAAATGCCTGCGTTCCTTATTTGGTCGGTGAGATTGTTCGATTCTACCATGCGTCCTGAATTCTGCCTTGAAATTTCTGACATTCACTTATAGCTGGGCATTGTCAAGATCGCTCATTTCATCCAGTCCTTGGTGAGGACTTATGCCTGCTCAAGCAAAAGGTCGGCCGGCCGAGGTTGCAGGTTGGGTGGATGGTCGAATTCCTGCAGAACACTTTTTCACCAGAACTCGAATCTTCGGCTGGCCATTCTACCGAACCAGGCAATTTATGCTGAAATTCAACTCAACTCGTTCAGCAAGTTCTTGAGTAGAGAACGATTGCTTCTCGTCACTCAACACTTTCGTGGTGCTCTCATTTAAAGTCTAAGGATCCACGGCAAGTGACCTCATCAATTGTTAACACTAGAATTTACCCTTGCAATTTAGCCTTTCGCATTTTTGAGGCAAAGCGGGTTAGCTCCTCGATTACCAGAGCGGCTCCAATGACATGGTTCTGGTGGGTTCAACCAGTTTTTTCTTTATGCGGGTTTGATTCCGTGGTTGAAAAGCTTTTTCAACATAGGGCACTAGGTTGTGCTGGGAAAGGCCTTGCACGTCCACAAAAGTCTCGTCTGTGAGGATCGAAAAGTGCACCTTCGCATCGAGGATGTCCACCAATAAGCCTTGGAGATCGACCACATAGAAGAAGGAATGGGAATTGTACACCGAGAAGCTGAAAGCCAGAAATGGCGTCCACCTTTGGCAAAGCTGCGGCGGAATAAGGGCCAGAAATGGAGAAGGCCTCAAATTCCGTGGTCGGGATTGCGGCCTTCAGGGCGCTCCGCTTCCGCGGAGACTCGAATTCCGATTTCATCGGAACCTCCGGCCGCGAACTAGGTGGTTAATCCCGACGCTGTCGGGACTCGTATTCCGATCGCATCGGAACCTTCGGCCAACTGAGCCAACTTCACCCGGCTCTTCCACGATTTCAACTGCCGCTCCCGCGACATGGCTTCTGCTCGGGTTGGAAACGCTTCGTGGTAAACCAAGCGCCACGGTCCTTTGAACCGCTTGGTTGTCTTACTTCCATGGTAACCAGGATCATTGTGCTGGCGCACACGACGACTCAGATCTTCTGTGCTTCCAATGTAGTAACGACCACTTTTTTCCAAAAATGGAGAAGGCCGCGAGCATTTCTGCTGGCGGCCTTCATGGCTCCGGTGCACGGACTCGAACCGCGGACAAGGTGGTTAACAGCCAAATTTAAATGGGGTAGTTGCACCGACGTAGAGCACTGATTTTATTGGGATTACCTCCCACGGTCAGCGGGAAAAATCAGATCAGAATACCTCATTTTGGACACTCTTTTGGACACTTTTTTGGAACTGGCTCATCCCAACCTGATTTCATTTGCGGTTGCTGTTGGGTTTTAAGAAAAAGTGAGCAGAGAGTGTCCTCGATCTGTTCAGTAATTTTCCGACTCAAAATAGTTCCGAATGGCGTTCAAAGTGGCGTACCACACTGGAACCAAGCGGTTTAAATCGCCCTCAGACAGCTTGTTTAAGCCCTTTTTCGATGGTTCGAGCCGACCTAAAATCTCCTGCTCCCCCTTCACGGTCTTTTGGAAGACATCGAACGGGGAAAGCCAGTCCAGAAACACTTTTCCATCCATCATTCGCAAGTTCGAGCCGATGTGTTTGAGCAGGGTGTGTTTTTCCTCGCGTGTCCCAATTTGGAAGCTCGGTACCAGTGACGACCATTGATCGAAACGTCGGTCTTGTTCCTTCTGATTGCGTTTGACGTCGGTCTTTTGAGTGAGGCGGTCAGACAGTCGCAATTGTTCTTTGCGATAGCGTTGGTATTGGCGTTGGTAGGCTTCCTCACTGATGGAGCCTTTGAGAAATTTCTCGGTCAATTGGTCGAGCAGGTGTTCGGTTTCGGCGAGTTGCACGGTGTTTTCCCGTTTGCGTCTTCCGAACTTGCGTTTGATTTCGTCTTTTTCTGAAGCGAGCTGGTCTTTCGCCCACTCGACGAACTCGGGGGAAAGCTGAACTTGGGACAACAGGCTCGTGATTTGTTCCT
>Ga0214472_10002840_pt1 | contig 18422 bp, 22 predicted proteins | sample RVTome_6_FD_207662 | JGI IMG/M metagenome (GOLD analysis project Ga0214472, IMG submission 207662) | Soil microbial communities from uranium-contaminated site in the Upper Colorado River Basin, Wyoming, United States - RVT140D175 | ecosystem: Environmental > Terrestrial > Soil > Contaminated >...
TATGTACTGGTTGACCCACTTCTGCCACCAGGGCAAGGATTCGCGCTGTGAAGGTGGCAGCTGGTTCGGGTCAACATAAGGTATCTGGTGTAATACTTGCGAGATTCTACCTTCCGGGGTGTCGGGGTATTTCATTTTATTCCAAACGAGAGTGGGCTTAACAGTAATGGCCTTGATCAATTCTTGATCTTCTGGGTTTGCCAGTGAAAAGGCTAACGTGGAGAATGTGTCCATAGCCTGCTTGTCTTGGGCGGCCTTTTGTCTCCTGGAATTTTCTGCCGGGTCTGGGGTCCATTCATAGCTTGCGGTCGGCAATGACTGGGACAGCTGGAAATATGAATCGGATTCATATGCACCAGAAGATTCGAGCTGTCTTCGGAAGTCATCGAAAGGGGCAGAACCAATCCCGCCTCCTGGGTTTACAACAGGGGGAGTTTCACCTGTCTCTGGTGGAGTACTTGGGGGGGGAAGGTCGAAGTCTATATCACCAGGCGGTTGAGTATTGCCGCCGCCGGTTGGGGGCGGGGTGCTCCCTACTGGGGTGTAGCCACTTCCGGTTGGGGTTGAAATGCCGCTTCCCCACGTCATATCAACATTATAAAGAGAGTTTAACATCTCCATTTGGCTTTGAGTGGAGCGGTTCAATATGTTTATCGCGCGGATTTTGGCGGTCTCATCCATGATGCTGTCGGCTGTCTGCTGGATCTCCAGGTATTTCTTCTGGTATTCCTGCTGGATGCCGGATGCGAGCTTGGTATATGATTCCTTATCCTGGGTCGCGGTGGCGCTGCCTTGCTTGAATTGTTCAAGCTCAAGTGCCTGTCTCGCATCCTGGGCCGAAAGCCCGGAGCTTACTTCGCCCCGGAATCCCTCTATGGTCCCGAGCTGTCTGGCCTCCTGGGCCGATTGTCCGGCTGTCCCGTAGGTCTGGGCGTCCTGCTGGGCGATTGCCAGTCCTGCCCTGATCGCCTCACGCTCTCCCGCTCCCGCCGCGATACTGGAGTTCTGCAAGTTTCTTGACGCGGCATAACCGGCTGTTGATTGGCGGGCCTGCTCTATATACTTGCTGTTGCCGCCCAAGAGATTGTTTAATCTCCCCTCCACCGTTTCGTCGGCTGTGATTGCTCTCGGCTCTACCGTTGGCGGTACAGGGGGGATATACCCATTCGCGCCCTCTGAATTAACGGTGGGGCTGCCGACCTCATTCATACTGTTCCCAATGTAATTATCAGCGTTCGGGTCGGTATACATTGTGCCGCCCGGGTTGATGCCGCCGTACTGCCCGCTTTGACCTGGAATAGATGGGATGCCGGGGAAACCATTAGAAGCGGAAACTTTGTCAACATATGGTTTTACGGTCATGGTGGTCTTTGGGGGCTCGGGAGGCACGAATCCTTTTTCGCTTGCTGGAATTTCAATGAATCCTGGAGTTTCTGCCATAATACCCCCTAAAATTTAACCTTAATTCCAAGATTGTAGTTATTGCCAATTGCGATAGCCTCAACGGCTACGACTCCGGTTTGGTAATAGCGGAGATAAGGCTCTGGTAAAACTCTATGGATAACGGTGTTTACAACCAAGCAAGTAGCAAAATAACCGTTTACTCGCCCATCACCTGGATGTTCCCCAAGATATATGTTTGTCTCATACCACCCCTGATCTGGGCTTCTGGGTATTTGCCTGGTTTGTGACCAGTCGGCGATAAGCAGAGCATCAGTTGCCGCCTCCAGCGCAGTGAATTTTTGGCTACACCCGCAAATCAATAGAAAGATTAGAGGGATTATTTTCATGTAATTGCCGCCTTCTTTGCTGCCCTTACCGTTTCTAGTTCTGTTCTTACCGCCGAGATATCATCTACTATTTCGGCGGTGTCGCCTGGGTTATCGTTTCCGTTGGTTTTATCGATAACCCCAGATGCAACCAATTTATTTTCATCGCTGATCGGGAACAGTGAAATATAATTACCAGCTGAGTCCTCTCCTTGGCAGGAAAAACGGGAAACCTTTGTAATATCGAAGCCGCACCCGGCCCAGTCTATTTTACCGCTTTTCTCTGGAAATAACCCACGAACAGGGCAGTTCACTAATTTCAAGTATTTCATATTCTATGTCTCCTTTTATTTTACCCCGCCTATCCCGGCAGGGTCATTCAGTGGCGCAGCAACCCCGGCTCCCGATAGGTTGGCTAGGGTATCGGGGTCTAGTTCGTATAACTTACCCGATGTACCACTACAATGATAAAGGCGATCTATCGTTCCGCCTATACCTCCTGGATCAAGTGCTGGCGCAGCAACCCCGGCTCCCGATAGGTTGGCTAGGGTATCGGGGTCTAGTTCGTATAACTTGTCGGAGAGGATGTCGCAGTGAAAAAGCCGGTCTAGTGTACCACCTATCCCAGCTGGAACAGAGCTGGGGGTTGAGGTCCCTAACCCCGATAAGTTAGCAAGAGTATCAAGGTCTCGCTCATATGCCTTGTCAGTATTATTATCTGTCTGATACAACCGAGAAAGAACTCCTCCTACTCCATATAGATTGGGTCCAACTGAGGCAACCCCGGCTCCCGATAGGTTGGCTAGGGTATCGGGGTCTAGTTCGTATAACTTGTCAGAGAGAGGATCACCATTGTATAATCTTGATAATACTCCACCTATCCCAGCCGACCCAAGCCCTGGAGCTCCAACCCCAGCTCCTGATAGGTTAGCTAGGGTATCGGGGTCTAGTTCGTATAACTTGTCGGTATAATCACTATGATACAACCGCGAGAGTGGTTTCTCCCAAACAGTCACAGAGTCCATGATGACTTCAGTCAAAGAAATCCCATCCATGATTATAACGTCGGGGTCTGTGCCCCCATCAAACAATATTGTCATGCTGGGCTCGTAATGGTTAAGACCGTGCCGTCAAGGCTGAAGGTCGGCACTGAGGCCGCCGATGCAGCCGCGTTGGTTTCAGCAAGTTCTGCTCCGGCCTGGGCTGTCTCGGCCAGACCCTGGGCCGTCTCGGCGGCGCTAGCGGCGTTCTCGGCATCGGCGGCATACCCGGCCGCCAGCAGAGCATTTGCTCCAGATGCGGCGCTCATGTCAGCCGCAAGCTGAAAGTTGGTGCCGTCATAAATAATTCTTACCATTGCGCCCGCTGCTATATCACCTGCGTCAAGGGCGGTACCATCGCTGTGTTTAATCGCCTTCGCACCCAAGGAATTGACGTTGACGGTTGATGCTCCGGTATTGGCGCTGGTGGCTTTAAAGACTAACTCCATGCCTGCCGCATAGGCCGAGGGTACTGGCGATAGGGTCACCACATATGCGTTCGCGGCCCCGGTATCAGCGGCGTAGGTTGTAGTCCTTTTCAGGATATCGCCATGCCTGGCCGGGTGGGCGTCTGCGGTCGGCGCGACAATCTCAAACACTTCCCCAAAGCCCTTGGTAGTCGGGGCGTCGTCGTCGGCGTTCGGTAGTAACGCTAATGAAGTTTCAAGTGCCTGGAGAATGGCGTTTATCTGCCCCGCTCTGGCCGTGGTTCCTGCGGTCAGGAGCAGGGTTGTATTGTCGAAGTAGTCTTTACCGGCCATTGTTATCTCCTGCGGTTTTTGACTGAATATTCAACTCGTAGTCCATGTAAGGTGTGGGGCTCTTCATATGTCGCATTGTGGATGATGAGCAAACCAAGATTGCGCCCTAGCCCGTCTATATACCCATCTGCTTCCCCAATTGGCGAAGCGCTCCAAACGAAGCTGCCCCAGATTGCTGCATCCCAAAATCCTCCCCCGCCTGTGAAGCTGAAATCTTGCGCTATTGAACTAGGAGCGTCTGAATCAGAATACGCGAAATCAGGGTAAACTGTCAATGATGTGCCTGATTTAGCAGTTAATTCAACCGTTGCCCGGAGGAATCTTTTATTCAGGTTAGGCGACCCGTAATGGTGGAAAGGCAATCTGATCGAGGCTGCAATCTCCGAACCGTCAAAGCTGGTCCCGGAATCAAGCCGGTATAAATATCCGTCCGTTGACCCGAAGAGAAGCACTTCGGTGCCGTCTGAGTTTTCTCCCGACCAGCAGCAGTTTACTTTCACGCCAAGGTCAATAACCGTCGCGCCCTGGAGTTTATGTCCGCGAAAGGTTAAATAAAGCGCTGTGTTATCTTCAAAGAAGACCCGGAATTGGCTCTTCTCCTTGACGACCATCGACGCGGTAACATTACTGGTTCTCTGCTCAAGGTACGGCTGGACCAGGACTGAGACTACATTGTCCTTGAAATCCCCGAACTCTTGCGCTGCCGACAGGGTAGTTATGCCACGGTCGTCGAAGTAGATTGGCTCGGTGAATCCTTGGATGCTACGCTCTATCGCTCCTGATTCAAAGGAATGGCTTGATAATACCCAATCGTCAACTGATGTCCCCTGCAATATAGCGGTTGAGTTGCGCCCGAAAATAGCCATCTGCCCGCCGGGGACTGATTCGAATCCTGTTATCTCGTCACCCAGTCCAATTTCAGCTGCTCCGGTTAAGGCAGAGAATGTAAGTGGTACTCCAAGTGATGAATGTTGCACCGACCCGCCGGAGAATGAATAGAACAGGTGATTCTTATGCGCCTTGACATGCTGCGGGGTGTCGGTAGTCATACCGGTACGGATGAAGATTACCGAAGAACCGTCGAACTGGAACCCGTAACCAACCCCGTTTACCCCGTATAAACACCTAGTTCCTGAGTGGCCGCCGAAGTTGTAGATATCGAACTCGTACAACCCTCCGACGGGCCAAGATACGGCTACCGCTGTTACGGTGACTTCCGCCGAGGTAGTTGGCGAAAGCCTCGTTGTTCTCAGCACATCTCCGACCACGAAAGACCCGTGGTGCGTGGTGTAATGGATCAGCCCTGCCGCGTCCCCGCCTGCCCATGTACCTGAAAGCAGGTCAACGTGGTTTACTGTGCAGGTTGCGCCGGAGGTTAAGCCTATAAGGGTATCACCTGATACAATTGCATTATTTCCTGTGTCAAATTCTATTGTCTCGCCAAGGTCCACTTCGACAAAGCCGTTGGCTGTTGATTTGTGCATTACTGCCGCCGAGCCGTTGTTTCGCCAAGCGTAGTCAACCCCGTTGTAGGTCACGCACCCGAGAATACTGCCGGAACCAGGCACAGCAAGAATATGGCTGCGCCACATCTCGATTGCCGCCCGGATGTAGGTTGTATCGTCGGTATCATTGTCAGCGTTTCTCTCAACAGGCGCGGCCGACAATATGGCGGTTGAAATAAGGCCCATTTACATGAACATCCCAAGTGCGAAGAAATAGCACCTTTCAAGGGTTGGGTCGTTGGTGCCAGTTTCGTTCCTGACGAACAATTCAAGGTAGTCGTCGGTTGCCAGCATCACGTCGCCATGCAGGGCTGTACTCTGAATGTTGGTCGTCCCGTCAGTAGTGCAGATAGTTTCGGTAGAGTCGATAACCGTGCCGTTCTTGGCAAGCTTGAAGTGCAGGATTTGTGCTGCGGCCAGGGCCACACTGACCGAAATGGTGCAGGCGATATGCGAATGGATAGAAGGCTCGCCGGTGTAGGTCAGCCTGCCGCTGGTGGCTACGGTGAACCGGTGCGGGGTGTTGGTCTGGAGTCCACCGGTGTTCCAGTTGGTGACGTAATAAGTATCCGCTGCGGCGATGGTTGTCGCTGCCGGAGTACCGCCTTGATATACCCCCCCGTAGGAAGGATGGACGCTTTCCATCAAGTCCCGTAAATCCTGCGGTGAGATTCCCCCTGCGACGTTATCCGCCAGTAATGTTGCCAGTGCTGTTTTTGTCCGTGCGGTATCAGCCATTATGCGAACCCGTTTGAAAAGCCGCTCGAAAATCCACTCCCGAGCGAGGTTGATTGATCGGAGATAATGTTAATCGTCTCCCCTGACTCGAATACTCCACTCACTCCAGAGACAACCACTTCGGCCACGGCGTCACCTCCCGCCCAAGTCCCTGAAGTAAGGTCAACGCTGACCACATGCCCGTAAGCTCCGGACGTTAGACCCTCAACCCGGTCGCCGGATGCCGGGGTTATTCCGTCGCCTGTGTTTACGGTGAAGATCCAATACGACGCATCTGACGGCAGGCTTTTCCCGTCTGTGCGCTCGAATCCTTCTATTCTGGTGTACCCGCCGAGGTTGCCCTGTTCGTAATTTGTGCAAACTATCAAACGCCCGGGTGGAATATCAATAGGCGGGGTGACCATATCCAGCCCGCCGGTTAACGGGAAGTATTTTTCTTGAACGCTCATTCGGTAATAATCACGTTGTCTTCAGGATAATCGCTGTTGGTACGGACCGATTGGCCTGGCAGTTGCGCGGCCTCCAATTTAACCAGTTCCGCTTCGTAATCTTTTTCGGCTGACTTGTATAAATCCCAATCCTCGTAATATTCGGCGTAGAACATTTTCGCCCGGTAGAGGATGATATTCTCGAAGGTGGCAGGAATCGGGCTGGTATCCGTATTGGCCGCGAGTCTGGTAGGGGCTGAGTAATATGAGGCCCAAACCGTATAGGTATCGTTTGGCGGGCCGACAAAGACCAGGGAGTTATCCGGCTTGATTACTATCCGGTCTGGCTTTACGTTGCTAGCTGTTGCCCCTAGCCGGGCATCACTGTCCAGCCATTCGGAGTAGTCGTATTCTTTTAACTTCACAAATCCAGCTGCACCAGGTGACAGGACAAATCTTTTCCGGTCCCAGGTGATCAGGTCGGTTATCCCCAAGGTCGAAAGAGAATACTCACTGGTCCCGAGAGCCAGGGTAATCACTTGCCCGTCGGTCCTCAAGAAATTCCAGTTCTGATACAGCCCTTGAATCGTAGTGTCGGCGTCGGCAACCCAGTTGACTATCTTCTGGAGTATTCCGGTCTGCCCGGTTACAGCTTGCGGGATGTTCCCGGCTACTCCGGTGACTACAGGGAACTTCTGACACAGTGCAAGGAACGTGCTGCTCATCGCTTATCCCTCAGCAGGTCTTTGATGATCTCGATTATCTTCTCAGGATCGGTTGCCGCCGCGCATTTGGCGGTTCCGGTTTCTTCGTCCCGATTGCAGGTGGCGAAGCCATAATGCAGTTTGTGGCACGGGTAGCAGTCCACTCCATCCGGGATAAGCTGATGGGTGTTGACCCAATGCTTGCCGATATTGTCTTTAGACGAATGGGAGAGCATAAGCACCTTTGGCATTGCCTCGAAAGATACAGCGTTCATCACGCCTGTTTCGGGGCCGATTACCATGTCGCATTGCTGGGCCATGCTTAACGACTCACGGATTGACCACTTGCCGCACTTCCTGATTACCCGCTTTTCGTTGCGCCAGTCATATTCAATGATTGACGACAGCTCATCACCGACCAGGATAAACCTGACATTTTCGTGCTCGTGCAGAACCCTGGCAATAACCATGTCTATATGCGGGTAAACTTTATGGACACTCGACCCGGCGATACTCCACATAATGACAGTATTTTTCAGGCCCAATTTGGCCCGGTACTTTACTGCCCAGCCTTTCTCCTGCTTCGATGGGTAGAACTTTGGAGCAGGATTAAATGGCACTCCGGCGATGGCGTGGGTGGCTTCCATGTAGTTTACGTTCATTACCATGCGTCTGAACTCTTGGGGCCAGCGGTACGCTCTCCGGCCAGGAAGGGCGAGAAGTGAACCCTCTACCGACTCGGACAGGATGACGAACTTTTCAAACTTACTCGACAACAAGGCCCAAAATTTCCAGAGATCGGCATTTGGTATCTGGTTCTTCTCCTGGATCAGGAACTCATCAATGTGCGGATCGTTCCTGACTATTTCCAGCCCTGATGGTTCGGTATTGACGCAGACCGTGTACCCCTGCTCTTTCAAACCGGGCAAGACGCTGGACATCTGGAGCATATCCCCGAAAGCACCGTACCGGGAGACACAGACGGTCTTCCCTTCACGTTTTGGGATATCCTGTTCATCCCATGCTTTCTCGGGGTTTATGCGCGATATTTTCAACTAAGAGCCTCAATCGCCTGATCAATCATCATATCCCTGGTAGAAAACGGGAGCATTACTCGGCCGTTGGTTCGGTTCGCCACATAGTTGCGGACCTCTTCGGCTGTGTAATTGTCATAGAATCCGGGATAAGATCCGGGGTCTTTCTCGATTACCGCCTGCCCGTGGACTTCACCGCCTTCCGGCATCTGGTGGTGTCGGCATCTGGTGGAGCCTTTCTTAGCCGCACCGTTACACTGCGAGCCGTCTGGTTTGCGATATCCGCATCTCATCAGAAGTCAGCCGCGTCATGGAGGGGGAAATCCGTCCCGGTGGTATAGTCGGCGTGCAGTCTGCTCTGCCGGGTGGTGAAGTGCTCGTTATTCGGCTTGCGAGGATCGCCGACCGGGTGCTGATTCGGTGAGCCTAGCGGGATATACCCACATTCCAAGGCGTGTTTGTCGGGTTTCTTCATGGCTTAACTCCTTGTACCGGGGGCTAGAGGATAACCCCTAACCCCCGGCGTGGTTTAACAGATGTTGAAGGACATCCCGTTCTTGCTGACCTTCTCACTCGGGTTTGCCATCGGCTTCTGATCGCTGCCGGTGGTGTCCATGCCCTGAGACTTGGGGGTAGGGCTGATCTTGGACTGCTCGCTCAACCCGGTCTTTACTGAACCGCCGCTTTCTTCTTTCATCTTTGTTCTCCAGTTTTGGTAGATTAGCCTTACTCGCTCCTTGATCTTCTCTTTATCCATGTAGACCGACATGCACACCGGCAGGCCGTATTGGCTGTCCAGCGGGCAATCTTCCCGTTCGTGGATCATCTTGTGGCACGGCGAACATGGCGCGTCTGATTGAATGGAATAATCGTTGATAAAGTGCTTGGTAAGGTTCTCTTTGCTTGAATGGGTTAGAAGCCCAATCTTGGGCGTGTCAAATGCGCCCGCTGCGTTTAATACCCCAGTTTCGGGGGAAATTACGCAGTCAACGGCGCTGGTGATTACCATGGCTTGGCGTGGCCCCCAAACTCGGACCCTGTTCGCCAGCCGTGGGTGGTCGAAGGATAACAGCGTAATGTTGTCGCCCCCGGTCATAAAAACCTTCAGGTCGGGGATTTCGTCAAGAAGCTCTTCTATCACGTCGCTTGAATGCGGGTAGATCTTGTGCCAACTTGACCCGGAGAGTTGCCATAACAGATTGAACGTCCCCTGGTTTTTGAGCTTGAACGCCTGGGTCAAAACCTTCTCTGTTTCCGTGAGGTACAGTTCAGGCTTGCAACCCCGTTCGTCCAGCCCGGCTAATTCCATTGCATAGTCCGCATAGTTCCGGTTAAAGCGTTCATGCCGCTCGCCGTGAGACAAAGACCACAACTCCGGATCTTTATCCTTTTCAAGGAGTAACGTCCGTTCCATGCTCTCGCACAGGTTTATCACCTTGCCGTACCGTTCGCGCATCGAGTCGAAATACTCTTTCAGCTGCGTGGTCGGGATAGCGTAGCGACTTTGGACAATGAACTCATCAATATACGGGTTGCCGTCCAGGACGAATTTGGAATCCGCCGAGCAGTTGGCAATGACGTAATATCCCTGCTCTTTCAGAATCCGGTAGATGGGCGCAACGATGACCATATCGCCAAACCCACCATACCGGACAACAACGACTGTCTTGCTTTTGTCGTACTGCTTTTGCTCTACTTCTCCAGCGGTTTTCCTGAAGATCAGCTCGAAAGAATACTCGTCGTCCTTATCTCTGACGGCGGTCCTCTCCATAAAAAAGCCTTTGGGCATGGCTCCTACGATGTCTTCAGGCAGGAAGTCATGCTTATGGCGCGGATTGGCCCCTTCTTCGCCGATGTTCGGGTAGAGGTGCTTGTGCGGCAGGTACAGGATCAGAACGCCGTCAACCTTGACCAGCCGGCACATCTCAGCGAGCATCCCCTTGAAGTCAATGACATCTTCCAGAAAATGGCTGGAGAATACCACGTCAAAGGATGCGTCGCTGAAAATACCGAGTGAATCAGGGTTGGTTATATCCATCTGGATATTCGCGGCCTCGGACATATAATCCAGCCCAATAGCCTCGCAGCAGACCTTTTCCCCACCACAACCGATGTCAAGGATCTTGCCGCGCAAATACTCGGCGATCCGGTCCCTGACCTTACGCACCTCATTACCGTTGGAGGTTTCGAGCGCCCAGGCCATTAATCGAAGCTCTCCTGGTAGGTAAGGCCAAGCTGTCCGATGGCGCTGTTGGCATCGGAAGCGGTGGTCGTGCTGATGGCGATTACCCGAAGGTAGTCGGTTGCCACCAGGTCCACGTTCATGTCGCTGGCCGACTGCGCAACCGCCAGGGCTGCTTCAGCATTGACGGCCAGGGTGCCGACAGAGGTCGTGTTCTTGTAGAGGTCAAGGGCCAGGGTGTTGCCTGTTCCGGTCTGGGCGGTTTTCACCTGATACTGCAACTTCTTCAGGGTAATGGCCCGCCCGGGGAACCAGGGCTCACAGGTGGTCGTGTGCGCCTTGGTGGCGGCACCGGTCCCGGCCTGGGGGGTCAGGAGCATGGTCGCGGCATCGTTGCCGGTGAACATATGCTTCTGAAGGGTTGTGAATCTCGCGTCATCGTAACTCATATTCGTTCTCCCTTAATGGGGTTGAAGGTTAAGCAGCAGAATCCCAGAGTATGATCCGCGCCTGAGCCGCCTGGGTATGGACCAGCCCGTAACCGAGCAGCGCGTACCAAGCTACGCCACGGCTACGCCCGAAGTCGGTCGGGATCTTGCCCCGGATTTCCTCGGGAATGGCAATGGCCTCGGCTACCGTATCCTCGCCCATGAAGTGGATCATGTCGGAGACTGCATTGGTCCAGGCCGCGTTGGCGGTCGAACCGGTTCCGGCGGCGGCGTTGGTCTGCTCGATGAATCGGCAGCCTTCAAACCGGCCCACTTCACCGTTCATGATCTTGGCGAAGCCGGTTTCAACGTACTGCTTGATCCCTTCCAGGTTGTTCTTCAGGGTCCGGAAAGAACTCGGCCGGCCGATGGCGTAATAATCGCCGCTGGCATAGGCCGGGATGTTCCGTTCCTTCATCAGGTCGATGATGGACTTGACATGCTCCTTGCCCAAAGCGATACCGTTGGTCAGGGTGGCGGTGCCGTTGGTGGTCAGGGTAACGGCTGAAGTATCGGTCCCGGAAGTCGGAACAACCCGAAGCGGGGTGTCATCGAACTTGGACTTCGCGGCCAGGTCGATACTCTTCACTGCGTGGTTTTTGAGTACCTTGCGGATAATCTCCTTAACCGGCTGCTCGGAGAGGTCATCGAGCTTGCCGGTATAGGGAACGCTGCGGCCGAACTCATTGATGGTCAGGGTGCCCTGGGCAATGGTGAAATTGTCTTCCGGCATCACGTCGGTTTCGGCGATTCCGGTCGAACCGGCAGTCCCATCGTCGGAAAGGTCGGAATAGACATTCCAGTGAAACGTCTGGCCCTTGCCCAACCCCTGAAAGGCCGCGTCCTTGGGGTCGCAAAGCTGCCGGTACTTGCAAGCAGGCTGTACGGCGGTCCGCAGTTCTCGGCTCAGGTTGTCTGAATACATATAACCACCAAGGCTATTGGTGGCCCAAATCTGTCCTGTAGGCATAATGCCTCCTTATTGCCGGGTTTAAATCCGGCCTGAGAGCATAGCGGATCGTTCTGCAACCATATCCGCTACGACCTGTTGTCTTGTTTTCGGAGTCTCCGTTTTCGGCCCTTCGGCAATCTTGCTTGTCTTTACCGTGAGGGTGTGGGCGGCGGCACCGCGTTTCTGTTCCAGTTTCTTCTCAATGTCGGTCTTGGTCTTCACGCCAGCGGCCTTCAGGATCGTTTTGTGAACGGCTTCCGCCGCTTCCAATAAGATTTCCTTCGGGCTTTTCGACTTGTCCTGATTGAAGATTTCAGCCGACTTGGTGTTAATGGCAGCTTCAAGCGCCGGGTCGCCCAGTAGGTGACTGTACCGGGCTTTAACCTCTGCTTGACCGGCGGCAAGGTCTTTCTTGTACTCCCGCGCCGCAATTGCGTTATCCGCTGCTCTGGCAATCTCCGCCTGTGTTATGGGCTTCGGTGCAGCTTGCGCCGGGCCGACTGCGTTCTTGATGATCTGCGTCAAGAGTTTAGTCGCCTCTGCGCTGTCGTCTACCAAGAACGCTTCACCCAACTTCCCGACAAGTTCCGGGTCCAGGTCTTTCGCCGATTCACCAGCAGGCGTGGCGCGAAGTACGGCCAGCTCAGCCTCTTTCGTTGCCAATTCCTGCGCCCGGCGCTCATTATCCTTGCGCTGGGATGCTGCATCTTCCAGCCGCTTATCGGCCGTCAGGTGCTTCTGGTATTCCTTTACCCGTTCCGGGGTGATCTCGCCTTCGGTCCCGAGCCGTTCATTAATCTGGTCGGCTGATACTTGACTGGTCTGGCCGTCGATCTTTACTTCAACGGTGACATCGTTCTCAACCTCTTCAGCTTCCGCCACAACGGGTAGGTCGCTTTCCTTCTCAATTACGACTCCTTCCTCGGCAAGTTCGTCCATCCGGCGCTTGGTGGCCTGGGCGAAAATCTTCTCGCGGTCGGTGAGTTCCTTGGTTTCTACTTCCTGCACTTCTTCAATCGGCAGTTCCTCGCCGATCTGGTTTTCTTCCGATACGCCTTTATTGGTAGCATCGTCTTTCATTTGCCCATCTCCTCAAGTTCAATTGCCACCCGCTGATCTGCGTCAGCGAGTTCTCTTACCGCGTCCCTGAGCCATGCGAATACCAGTTTCGGAACCCTGGCCCGTTCCTGGATCAGTCGGATAGCCTTAGCGTCCTCCGGGTCCACATCGAGCCATTCCTTGAAGGCTTGTTCCTCTTCCAATGATGCTTGTCTCAGTAGATAGCGGCCTACTATAGTATCAAAGAAGCTTTTCGCGGCACTGCCAACTTCAAGTGTCTGGCGTAGTTCCGCGATTACTTCCGAGTACTCTTCTTGTTCGCTCAAATCCCTTGTCTCCCCGTGCTGGCCTTGAAGTTCAGTTCATCGCGCTTCAATGCCTGGTCTTGTCTGCGCCCGATTTCTTTCAGAACTGAGAGTTCATGGTTCTTGCCCTTAAGGTCAAGCTCACCGGCTTTTACGCCAAGGTTTTCATATAGGGCTGAAAGTTTTATTTCCTTCTCCAGTGCCATCTTGGCAAAGGCTATTTCCCGGTCCACCAGTAATTTGTTTTGGTTGAGTCGGGCATCATCCTGTATCTCAATCTCCCGGAGTTGTAGTTCCTTCATCTTGATTTGCTCTTCCGCTGTCGGCGGAGGTGGGCCTTGCTGCTGTTCTTCTTCGCCTAGCCCGTTGAAGAACCGGTCACCGTTTTTGTACCCGGCGTTGCCGAATACCTCAGATACAACTTCTTCGCCTTTCAGTTTTTGGATCAGACCAGGGATAACAGCTACTGTGTTGAGGGCCATGGAAAACTTTTGAATCTTGCGCACCGGGTCGGTAGCTCCGTACCCGACATCAATTGTCACTTCAACCGCGTGTTTCAGCAGATCGTTGGTAACTTCAATATTTTCTGGAAGCTTGGCCCGGTCTTTGGCTAGTTGCAAAACCTTCGGGTCAGTTTCGTATGCTTTCTCCAGCGCCACCAAATGCCTGACTACCGGCTCAATGAACGTCTCGGCGTAGGTGCGGATGGTGTATTCGGTCATTACATTGGCGTTGTCTTTCACCATGCCCATACCGCCGACCGTTTCGCCAAGCTTGCGGTTGCTCATCACGCTTGACTGGCTGAATGAGCCCATTACTTCGTCAAAGTCGGTATTGATCCGGTCCTGGTCGGCGTAGGATGAGCCGGTCACGTCTCTTACGTCAATCGGCTTAACGTCTTTGTTGATATCACTGACCATTACCAATCCGCCAGGGACGGAGCGTTTCAATGCTCTTAAGTCAACCGAAGCGGCGCGACGGACAAAAGACCTGTTGTTCAGAGCCAGCTTGATATTGTCAAAGCGTTGGTTGAAATTGTCGTTACTTGCAGCCTGTAGCTCCTGCCCCAATTCGACCAGGCCGGAAGGGTTGCTGCGGTGCGTTTCAATGACGCTGTTCCCGATTACATACGGGCGCATACCGTGAAGCACAACTTCTTTCAGCGGCACGGGGTCGGTTAAGAGATGACCAACTCCCAAGGTGAACCACTGCATGTCTTCGCCGTCGATCTCCATGATATTGCGGTGAACCCATACAGGCGTATGCCCTGGGATAGGAGAAGACGTGTCGGTCGGGTCTTGCCTGCCGCCCTCTCTGGTTTGCCGGGTGCTGTCGTTTGCGTTCTCGGAAATAGCGGAAAGCAATTGACTTTCATCGAGCTTCTTCCATTTCGGGGCACCGGTCTTGGGGTCGAGCTTGGTCATCTCCGCCTGCACGTCTTTGATGTGCATCGGGATTAGTTCGATTACGTAAGGGCTAGAATTGATCGGGTCCAGCCAATCAGCGGCCGGGTGGATTCTCAGGTTCTCGTTCGGCACCAGAGAGACGACTGGCCGGTCATCAACTACTTCGTAAACCGGCTCATAAACCAGTGAACCGTCTTCGTTGCTGCCTGCCAGTCGTTCCTGATCTGTTTTGCGTTCCTCGTACTTCCATTCGATTCTGGCGATTGCACTGCCGTACACCTGGGCGTCTTGGAATCCACCGATAACAATCTTGAACCAGGGGATTGAGCTGCCAGTCAGGCGATAGTTGACCAGCTCCATCAATAAGTCGGCGGAATTCCGGGCTTCGGGGTTGTTGTAATCCTCGGCCTGGATAGAGACTACATCCTGGGTCGAGAAGAAGGCGGCGACGGCGGCGGCTTCGTTCTGGCGGACTGCGCTTCTGGTTTTGGGTCTGAATATCCGCGAGCGGGAAAGATATGCCGCAGAATGGTATTTGCTCCCGGCCGGATGACGGGACATGAAGTTAGAGATATTCCGTTCCCACTGCTTTCGCAGGTTGGCATCTACATAATTGGTCGAGGTCGAAAAGGCATCACTGGCCAGTTGCAGGAAGTCGGTTCCCTCGGCTTGTACTTCGTCTTCGAGCGGGGCGATGTCGTTCATTTGCCGATCCAGTTCGGGACACAATGCCCGTCAAACTTGGCGTTGCCCCTGATATCTTTGGGTAATGCCAGGATTTTACTTTCGAGCCTGCTCTTGCTGACTGTTTCTCGGGGGAGAAAGAACCGTTCCAATATCTCGCCGCCGACCTTTGCCAGTTTACTGCGGAGTACTTTCTCAGAATACAGGACTTCGTGCAGGTGGATAACAAACGGAATAGTCGAGTCCATGAACGTCGGCTCAACGATTTTGATGATCCCTTGCCTGGCGTCAACACAAGCAGACCATGCGTAACCGGGATATGCGGCGGAGAGAATTGTTACTATCGAGGATGCCAGCTCGAATTCGCGTTGCTGTCTGGCGGAGAGTGCCCCGGTGAATTCCTGCATAAAGAAATGGCCCGCAGTTAGCTTTCGCTTTCTTCACGGGCCATTTCAGGAAGTCCCGGCACACCGGGGGCTGATGGTGCCTGGTTTATTTTAACACACGCTCGGAGGCAATCTTAACCTGTCTAATGCCTCCCTCATTGATTGTTACACTGAAATTCAATACTTTGGTAGCTTTTTTTTCAGCCGCGTCAAATAATTCTTGTGCCAGGGCTGCCTTGACTTCTTCCGGTTTCAAAGTTTCCCCCTCAATCCTCTTTATAAACCCCTGTTCCTTCCTGGTTCGCCTTTTCAGTAAACCCCAGCTTCTTTGTGTCTTTACGCTTGAACTCATACACCACGGGGTCAGGCTCCGGGCCGGCCACTTTGTCACAGATATCTTTCCAGCTCTGCTGCCCGCTCATTAGTATGTTTCCTCCATGTCAGGATTAGACTCTTGAGCCGTCATCTCTTGGACTACACAATTACGACAGGCGGAGACTTTTTGCAATCCATTTAGTTGAGAGTACTCACAACCGATACAGTAGTCCCTGGTGTGTTCCCGGTATCCTGACAGCTGATCTTTGACCGGTTTAGGGAAATGGTTCATTCGTACCCCAACATTTCGGCAAACTCTGTCATCTCCTCAGTTAACACAAAATCCCGGTCTTCGGCCAGGAGATCGGTCTTCCATCTTCCCGCCCGCCCGTCGGTGATGTGGTTAGAGTGGAACTGCGTGTTTTCTTCCACCAGATGACCGTCGGCGGTTGCCGTGGTCGCCATGTTTCGGAAACAGGCCGTGAACTTCTTGACTTCCTTCGGGCTGGTGTTTCTGCTCATGATCTGCGCTTGGGTTATTGAGATACCAGCGCCCATGTACTCGCCGATGCTTTGGATAACGTGCGCCGGGCTGCTAATCACATCCTCGTACCGGATGATCAGGGAGCGGTCGGGAAACGATAGAAACACTTCGGCGTAGGGCTTGGCGGCCATGATCACCGATAGTGATTCCGCCGGTGTTTCGGTTGGCACAAATGCCCGCCGGCTTACATAGCAGTCTCGCGGATCTCTGATGGTGTAGATGTTTCTAAACCGACCCGAGAGAATCCCGACCATCGCATCTCTTGACGGGTAATGCGCTTTAATTACCATTGGGCCAGAGGCGTTTGCTATCACAGCGTCGATATCGCCAATATTGCAATATTGCGCTTGCACATCTCCGTATAGCCCTTGGGATATCATCCGGGCTATATTGAACGCCCATGTTGAAGCGGAGCGCATCATGCCGGAACAGATCGTAATCAATATGCGGCCTCCTCTTCCGGTTCCATTTCCTGCCGTGAGTATTCTTGAAACTCTGAAAACCCCCTGGCTATTTGGATAAACGCGCTTGATGGATGGCTGGCCCAATTATGGAGTGGCCTTTCCCCTGGCTCCCCGCGCTTATCGTTCCATTCGAGTTGGTAGTTCTCCAGAGCAGCCAGACCTTTGTCGCACTTCTCCTTGTCGAACCAGCACTTAGGCAGGATCATCCGCACCGAGTCAATCCCCTCCTGGTTGCGGAGATCGGTTTCGCGCTTGACCGTGATTATGTTCGATACCCCCAGCGATTCCAGGACTTGCTTTCTTGACAAGTTGTTTTCCTGGGTCAGGTCGGTCACGTCGATATCATGCGGCAGATAGTGAAAACCATAGTTATATCCCAACTGCTCGCGCTTCTCTCTCATGATTCTGACGTAGTGAGTCAGGGGAACACCTTGATTCTCGTAAAAGTCAATGAACCTGAACTGCCCGCCGTAATACTGGAAGAACCAGATCGGGTTTGAATCGTTGCGTCCCAGATCCCAGCCAGTATGAACCAACAACGCCGGGTCATGAGGTACGTTTCTAATCCGGCGCTGTTGCCGTAATACTTGGATCTCTTTTGCCCAGAAAGCGCCACGAACAGCCGCTTCAAATGCTTCATCCGGGGTGCTTGGGTGCTCGCGCTTCATCTTGTCGCCGAGCACGGCCGCTTTCTTGACATACCAAGACTTCTGGCCCTGGTCTAGTTCAATGCCGAACTGGCGTTTCAGGTCTTCAAAATACTGCTGCATCTCGGAGACAATTAGAACATCTTCATCCAGCCGGTAGCTCGGCTCCTGAAACCACGGGAAAAAATGGAACTTATAGTCCATCTGGGTCAGTTCGGCTTCCTCGTCCTGCAACTGACGCGCTGTCTTGACCATTGCCGCGAAGTCACCGCCGCGCCCTTCCGCCGTTGACTCGACAAAAATCATCTGCCCGGTTGAAACTGCCTCAAATGCGCCGGTTTTGATCTCGTCTGCTTTCTCCGGGTATTTAGCACAGATTTTACCGTACTCGCTGACCAGCAAATATTGACAGGTGCCGGAACGATACGAGACACCGACTGAGATTGTCGAGCCATTGGAAAACTGCATCTCGGTTTTACTGTCGGTAGTCGGCCAGACCAGCTCTTTGATATCGGCCGGGAGCCGGGAGTATGGGAATTGGATTTTACGGCGGAAGATCTTGGATACGTCTTCCAGGTTATGCGCGATGATGCCAGCCTCAACCCCGGAATTAAACAGGCACTCGTCCAGGAAATAGAGGCAGATAAACGTGGTCATACCCAACTGCCGGGCCTTGAGTATGATGTTCAGATACCAGATCGCCCTGAACAGCTGGCGTTGCGCCCAATTCATCTTGAACTGGACTTCCTTTCCCCGCTTGTCCCTGATCCGGTAGAGATTGTCCATCCGCCACCGCTTGTTGCCAAGCAATGCGGTTTTCTCTGGGTCGGTCAGCCCGGCCCAACCGACCTCTGCGCATCGAGCTTTGACTGTTTGTATTTCGCTACTGGACACGGGGGTATTTCGCGTTGTAAAAACAACAACTTAAAAAATCGTGCCTAACATTCATCTTCGCCCTCTTCCGACTCCGGCAGCCCTCTGGTTTTGCCATCGACCGCCTTTAACAGCTCG
>Ga0214472_10002841_pt1 | contig 18421 bp, 14 predicted proteins | sample RVTome_6_FD_207662 | JGI IMG/M metagenome (GOLD analysis project Ga0214472, IMG submission 207662) | Soil microbial communities from uranium-contaminated site in the Upper Colorado River Basin, Wyoming, United States - RVT140D175 | ecosystem: Environmental > Terrestrial > Soil > Contaminated >...
GTGGTGACCATGCTCAATTAATAGCGAACCTGACAATTTTCGAGCGATGGTTTCATGCTTATTCAACCAGAATTCCGGGATTTCGACTTGCGTTTTGAAGCTGAATTTACAATGAACGCTTTGGACTGATGACATGGACATTGTAGTGCTGAATTCTGGCTCGCCCCAACCTGTGTTGCGCACACTCGCCATTTCCAGGTTTTGCAATGTTTTGAAGTTCATTGAGACGGGGACAAAATCGAACAACCATGCATTCCTTGAGAACGCTGGAGTTCCGGTTGAGTTCGTTCTCTCAACCGGAAACAGGGATATGTTCCATCTCGTTTCACTCTTGAGGCGCGAGCACGCTGATGCCTACGTTTGTCATTATGCGGCAGGGAGCCACGTTTATGCTGCGCTGATTGCTGGTCGAAGGCCGTTAGCTCTGGTTGCGATGGGAAACGATGTGCTCTATGATGAGGGCGATAAGCCTGTTTCTCCTTTGGCAAAAAGGATTATCAGAACGGCCATAAAAGAAGTGGACTTCATCAGTGCGAAATCTCTTTTGTTGAAGCAGCGACTAAGGAAATGGGGCGTGAGTTGTCCAATTGATGTCAACTATTGGGGTGTGGACCATACTGTTTTCACACGTGCAAATAAATTTGAATCACGCCAGGCACTTAGCCTTCCTCTTAACGCGCGCATTGTGTTGAGCATGAGGGCCTTTGAACCAAGATGTAACGTTCATCTTGTGGCAAAAGCTTTCGCTGCCGTTGCCCAGCAGACTCCAGATCTACATATTGTCTTCATTGGGACGCCAAGCTTTCCCACCTATGCAGAGACTGTGCAAGGCATTATCCGAGACGCCGGTCTTTCCTCACGTGCACATTTCATATTTGGGGTGGGAATACATGACGTTATCACATACTATCGAGCGGCCGATGTTGCCATATCGGTAGCAAGCGCTGAGGGCTTTCCAAACTCTGTGTTGGAATTGCTTGCCTGCAAGACTCCGGTCATTGTTGGTCGGATTCCACAAATCGAGGAACTTCTGGTTGATGGAAAGAGCGCAAACCTGTGCAACATCTCGGTCGATGGGATCGCTGGGCGGCTGAGGTGGATGCTTGATTCGGTAAACGCTGACGAGATCACTAGAATGGTTGAAGCAGGTTACTTTGTTTCCACGGAGTCCGCCGACATCGGAAGAAATAGTGATCGATTCGTGCAACATCTTGAACAGCTTGACAGGTCACGCAGGCATAGATTTCCGCTATTGCTATTGCTGGAATTACTATTGGATTTCATGCTTCGTAAGGTCGCGAGGCTCGGAAGCCTTGTTTCTCAGAAAGTGACTTGATGCTGAAGCAGTTCATCAAAGACAGTATGATTTATGGCTCCAGTGGAGTATTGACGCGTGCTATCTCTGTGTTGCTTGTGCCATTCTATACACGAGTATTCACTCCGAACGATTACGGCGTGATTGACTTTATTGGGATTGTCGGTGCAGTTGTGGCTGCGTTCGTTCCATTCGAGATCACACAAGCCATTGCTCGATTTTATCCCGATTGTAAAGAGGAATCTATTGCAAGAAGCCTTACATCCACTGCGTTTCTGTTTACGCTCGGGATGTTTTCGATTTTTCTTGCAGTAGCCCTCGTGTTTGCCGTCCCGATCACGCAACTGATCGCAGCTGGGAGTGTCAGCCCTGTCGTGTTTCGGGTAGCTGCTGGAGGGATGGCAGCCACCGGACTTTTTTATTTTGTCCAGAATCAACTTCGTTGGATGCTGTTGCCCAAGAAGCATGCAATCGTATCGCTTGTATTCTCTGTAACCACCCTGCTCTTCACCGTGTTATTCGTTCTCGGATTCAAGGCAGGCGTCGTTGGTGTCTTCTGGGCTCAAATCATTGGCTCCACTGTTGGATTCCTTATGGGGTTCAAATATGGACGGAAGAGCTATGAACTCAGTTTTGATAGTACAAGACTCAAAGAGATGCTTTCATTCAGCGCCCCTATCATTCCATCAAGTCTGGGAATACTCGCACTGGGATATGCAGACAGAGTAACGATTACAAATTATCTGACAATGACCGACCTCGGAGTGTTTGGAATTGGGTACAGAGTGGCGAGCGGAGTAGGTCTTCTCATGATGGGCTTCCAGAGTGCTATTACGCCGATAGTATACTACCGATACGCGGAAGCCAGTGCTCCTGCTGAACTGGCCCGTGTATTCAGGAATTTCGCGTTCGTTGCTCTTTTGGGAGCGACTGGACTCTCGATGTTTGGAAAAGAGATACTCACCATTCTGACAACCCCCGCTTATTATGGGGCGGTGACCGTAATTCCATTTCTAGTCCTCGCTGCATTTGTTTCAGGAATGCACGTCTTTGCTCCGGGACTTGGAATTGCCAAGAAGACCAAACACATTGCAGTCATCAATATCATAGGGGCTTTATTGAATGTTACGTTGAACATCCTTCTTGTTCCAAAACTTGGCATTCTTGGCGCTGCGACTGCGACATTGGTATCGTCGTGTTGTGTGTTCGGCAGCTTCATGATGTTCTCACAAAGGCTATTTCCAGTACCTCATGACTTTAGACGCCTGCTTGGCGGGATGCTTGTAGTGATCATCCTCGGAACTGCTGGATTCAGTCTGAACGGTTTTGGTCTGCTGATGTCTTTGTTGATGAAGACAATAATCCTTGCGGCATGCTCCGCATGCCTTGTTGCCTTGAGAATTGTGAGCACTGAAGAGCTAAGGACATATTTATCCAAGTTAACACTTCGGGTCAATTGATGTGTGGGATAGCGGGAATAGTTTCCTTTAGTGGTTCTATTGACGCGTCGCTCATCGTTGGTATGACTCATCTAGTCAAGTACCGTGGACCAGATGACCATGGCTACCTTGGATATCAGTCGACTCACAAGTCAGCTAATTTCTTCATGGCAGCGGAGCAACTGCAGTCTGATGAGCGACAACATGACGTGCTGCTAGGTCACCGTAGACTCTCGATAATCGATCTCTCTGAAAACGGTCGCTGCCCAATGTCATGGAAGGATGGCATTTACTGGATCACCTATAACGGAGAGGTTTACAACTACGTTGAGTTGCGATATGAACTTGAACAAAAGGGGTATGGTTTCTCGACAAGGACAGATACTGAAGTTATCCTCGCAGCGTACGACTGTTGGGGTGTTGAATGCTTAGACCACTTCAATGGTATGTGGGCGTTTGCAGTGCTGGATACGAGGCAATCGGTTCTGTTTTGCGCAAGGGATAGGCTTGGTGTAAAACCCTTCTACTACCACTTTGATCAGAAGAGGTTTTCTTTCGGCTCGGAGATCAAACAGATCGTGGCACTCCCATGGGTAAACATGGAAACGCACCCGGGGGTCCTGTTTGACTTCATTGCATTCGACACCTATGGATGCAATTCCGAGCATACATTCCGGCGCGAAGTAATGGATATGCGTGGCGGACACTATATGTTGGTACCTTTGGGAAATCAATCACCAGCGTGGCGGCCGCGCCCGATAAAGTGGTGGGATATCGATCTCAGAAAAAAGACGTTTGGTTGGTCCGATGGTGAATATGCTCGTCGATACTTAGAGTTGTTTGAAGATGCAGTCAAGCTCAGGCTCAGGAGTGACGTGCCAGTCGGCTCGTGTCTTTCAGGTGGACTCGATTCGAGTGGTATCGTCTGCATGGTAGACAAGGTGCTTCAGAACGCGGGCGCTACTGGCCTGCAAAAGACATTCACTGCAAGTTCAGATGTCGAGAGGTTTGACGAAACCTCTTACGCAAAAGCTGTAATCAAAGAGACTCATGTTGATCCGTCCTTCGTGCTCCCAACACCCAAGCAACTTCTCGAGGACCTCACCCGACTTATTTGGCATCAGGACGAGCCATTCTTGAGCACAAGCATTTTTGCCGGATGGTGCGTTTACGGTCTGGCACGGAAACATGGAGTAACGGTCACATTGGATGGCCAAGGCCCTGATGAGATGCTCGGCGGGTACATCCCTTTTTCCTACAAATCGTTGCTCGCTGATGCTCTTGCGCACGCTGATTTCGGAGGAGTCATGCGCGAAGCCCGTGGCCTTTCGGAAAACTTCGGGCTTGGGTACAGGCAAATAGCGATGGGGCTACTCCATGAGCTCCTGCATGGCAAGCTTCCTGAGATGCTGATGCCTTCGATGAAGAGGGCAAGAAGTATTTTCAACAAGGACTTTTATGAGGAAGGTCGAATGAACTCTGTTTTTCTTCGTGAGTTATCATCGCTTCCTGAATGGAAATCCGAAGTAGGGGGGTCGCGTTTTGATCGCCATTTGTATAGACTGACAACAAGGGACTCACTCCCCGGCATACTTCGTCAGGTGGACAGAAACGCGATGGCTTTCTCAATTGAAGCAAGACTTCCCTTCCTTGACTACCGGCTCGTTGAGTATACATTTTCACTTCCTCCTGAGCAACGCCTTTCAGCCGGAGTGGCGAAACAAGTTTATCGGCGCGCATTGAGCGGAGTCCTCCCTAATCTTATCCGTGACCGCGTATCGAAACTTGGATTTGTCACCGCTGAGCCAAATTGGATCAAGGGGCCGATGCGACAGGCGTTTGAAGAACGATTTGAGAACATCGCGACGACAGGGCCGTTCAAACGCGAAGCAGCGCTGGCTGGATTTGCCAGATTCGTTGAAGGAACAAAACCCTTTACAACTGCACCGTGGAAGATTTTTTGCACTGAACTATGGCAGCAGAACAACATACCCATGCCACAAAGATAGTTTTGGCTAAGCAGTACCAACTGTTCACCATGAGGATTTCGCCATAGATCAACTGGGTTCCAGACAAAGACTTAAGGTTGTTGTGCAGCAACAGCTGCTCCCTCCATATCGTATTCCGTTCTTTACGGAACTTGGAAGAAAAGTTGACCTTACTGTTGCGATTGCGCCAAATGTAGAAATACATGGGGCCAGCACGGTGCTGCCGACGTTCCAAGGTGAAACATTTACGGTGAAGTGGTTTGAACAGAGCAAATTTCTTGGAAGAATACATCAGAAAGGTTTGATGGAGTACATCTTAACCATAAGACCCGATGTTCTTGTTGCAGGATCTAGCTATCTGTCGTATTACTTCTGGCATCTCCTGACTCTTGCTAAGCTGAGACAGATGGGAGTGAGGCTATTTACGTGGGGGTGTGATGGATATGAGTTCCGACAAACAGGAGATTGGGACCGTTTCCGATCGAAGACGCTACGGAGAAAACTCCACCATTGGTATCTCGGCACTCAATACAAAGTTCGCGTGGACGGATTCATTGGGTACTCGCAACATACAGCTGACTTCTGGAAATCCGCGTTTCAGATTCCTGATGAGCGGATATCGGTTGCGGAAAATGCAGTCGATACATCAACCATGGAAAACGAATACAAGAATGTTCAGTCCGGCCAAACAAAGAAACATCTAGGCCAAGTGATCTTTGTCGGGAGACTCATCGAAAGCAAGAGAGTACACATACTGTTGCGCGCCTTTGCCCGAGCACGTCTCAAAGCCACCGACGCACATCTTCTCATCGTAGGCGATGGACCGGCTCGCTCTTCGTTAGAGGCTCTTAGCGAATCGCTTTCTCTGGCTGGGAGTGTGGAGTTTAGAGGAAATGTGGGTGAAAAGAAACCACTTGCGAAGTTACTCGCTAGTTCAGGCTGCTTTGTTCTTCCGGGTTATGGGGGGCTGGCGATCAACGAAGCGATGGCTGCTGGATTGGCGATCGTATGTAGCCGGGGCGACGGTACGGAGAAGCATCTTGTTCGCGATGGTGAGAACGGCTACTTGATTCCGTGGGAGGACGAAGATACAATGACAAACAAGATCATTACACTCTTATCAGATCCAGAGCAAACCCGTCGCATGGGCGAACAGTCATATCGCCTCATCACGCAATCGTTCTCCCTAACGAACATGGTAAACAAGTATGTCTTGGCCCTATCGAGGAACGCCGAAAGACACACATAATTCACTGGAGAAGATTTGAAGCGGTACCTCCGTATTATTGTGATAGGCTTCACTATCGTCGGCCTGGCCCATTTCTTTTTGATCGAATATCTCGGTTGGTTGACTCCCATAGCGTTCATCGCAATCGTTGCAATTGTGTTCCGCCAGTTCAAGAATGAGGATTCCGTTTGGGATCTTGTTCTCATTCTGTTTGTGTGTCATCACTTCTGGCTCGGGGAGAACAGGGGAGGGACGCTTTCGTACATAGTTCTGTTGGCAGGAGTTGTATATATATTGAGGGCAGGGATTTTGAAAAGATTTCCGGATGGGCCTGTGCTCAAACTTGTTCTATTCGTCATCGCGATAAACGTGATCGCAGGATATATACACACGGGATTTGCCTACATCGACCAGGTGTTCTATGGGCTGGTAATTCTATTCTCAACATTCGTGACGTTCAAAATGGTGTCGGGATTTGAATTGAGTGAGGAGCGACTAAAGGACATCGCTGTTGTTGGAAGCATCATGATTGTATATATGGCTCTTGTCACGATCAACCAACGGTTCTCCTTTATTGCCCCAAGTTCCTATGTGGCATTCCTTCCGCCGAGCAATCGGGATCTCGGACCGATGGGAGAATTATTGCCGGCGCAGTCAGATGATGCCGGCGCTTTGCTCTCTGCCCTTGTGCGCCCCCTTGGTACTTTCTATCATTTTGAGCTAACGGGCGAATATGGATTGCTGTTCTTCCTCTTTCTCCTCCCATTCTTCTTTTATCGCGATCGGATTATGCGAGCAAGGACTATAGCGGTGGTTGCTTTCTGCTCCTTGTTCATTGTCTTTAACACGTTGAATCGTGGCCCCATTCTGCTTCTTCCATTCGCCTATCTTGGTGGTTTGTTGCTCACAAGATTCCTTGATCATACAAAAATGAAGCTGCAAGTATTCTTTGTTCCGTTGTTGTTTCTCATGCCATTGGTTCTCTTTCCGGAGTTTGTAGAGCTTACAGGGGTGTATCAGAGGTTAACCGGAGGCGATGCTTTTGTAGGCGGCGTGCCAGGTACCCGCATCGGTATTTGGGACCAGGTGATCCCAAAACTATCAGAGATTCCGCTGACAGGCCTTGGCATGCGCCCGGGCTATTTCATGGAACAAAATTTCATTGGCGTTGCACCTCACTCTTTATATCTTGCGCTCCCATTTTACTATGGTTGGATTGGAGGTATCCTATTCGTCTCTCTCATCGTGGTTACAACATTTCGCCTCTTCTCGGCAGGGGTTAGGAAATCTGTCGCGTCGCACCTTCGTTTTGCATCTGTGGGCTTGTTTCTATTTTTCGTAGCCTTTCTAATCGATCAATACAAGATTGACATATTGAGGCAAGTGCAATACCAACACCTGATTTGGTTCTACATCGGATTTGCGGCAAGCGTGTTAAAAACAGCACGACGAACAAGAAAAGAACCATTGGTTCCTGACACAACCTCTCAGACCGGTTGAAATCAATCAGCGTGAATCATATTTTCCACCGCCGATGAACTTTGACTACTCGACAGATTACTTTGATACTCTCAAAGGCTATTGGACAAAAGTCTCGTTTCCATGTATCTCGCCGCTTCTTCGCGGGAGTATTAAGAATGTGCGCGCTGCGAACGTGTTGGACCTTGGATGTGGAAATGGCGTGTATGGCTCAATTCTCTCCGAACTTGATAGACGAGTGCATGGAGTAGATATTTCTGAGGACTCGGTGGAAAGATGCCGGGTTCTTGGCATATACGACTCCGTTTCTGTGAGCCCTGCCGACCGGCTTCCATTCGACGATAACTACTTTGATATTGTTTTTTCGACAGAGGTTCTTGAACACATCGAAAATGTGTCATCGGCGATAAGGGAGGTAACCCGGGTTCTTAGCACAAACGGAATATTTGTGTTAACGACAACACTTTACTCGGGTTCTATTTGGACGTATTGGGGCCAAAGCAAACTCGGATATCATTCTATTGGTAAGAGACTGCATGAGTTATTGCGTTACATGCTAGGATTTGTGAGCAAGAAAGAACAAGAGCGTTTTGTTCGAACTTGGTGCTTTGAACCTCTTGGGGGTCACTTTCACGGGTTTCATGTACGCCAACTCAAACGGCTATTGGCATTACATGGGTTGGAAACAAAACGAATGAAGAAGTTCTACTCAATCAAACCAATTCCACTTCTTAATGGTGGGCGGCTTGGATATGTGATGAAGAAGAGATTTCCAATTAACATGATACTGTTGCCTGTATCAATTGCGATCGAGATTGCTAACTTCGTTCTACAGTTCTTAGGCGTAGGGGCAAACAATATTTTTCTTGTTGCAAGTAAGGCTTGACCAGTGAATTCTTTGCCAAGTGGTGCCGGTTCATGATCAAACGCGTGAGAGTTACGCAAATCAATACCTTTGATGAAATTGGAGGGGCAGCATTGGCGGCTCTCCGGTTGCATCAACATTTCATCGCGAATGGCGTCGACGCAAGATTCCTCTGCTGGAGAAAAGTAGGCAATGAGCGGAACGTGGGCCAGATAATTGAGAATAAATTTCTTTGGACAATGGACACTAGCATTGGGAGGGCCGTCGATGCATTATCTTATCCCTACCTTGGGTATGCTAGTTCATCATTCCTTGGCTATGACGAGCGAATTGCCAACGCTGAAGTCATCCATCTTCATAACCTACACGGAGGTTACTTTTCTCTTAGAGGGTTGAAATCTCTAAGCGCCAAGCGAATCGTCTGGACTCTTCACGATATGTGGGCATTTACGGGAAATTGTTCCCATTCGAAAGATTGTCAACGCTGGTTATCTGGATGTGGAAAGTGCCCATATCTTGACGATTATCCAAAATTGCAATTCGATACAACTAGGTTTCTTTGGAAACACAAGAAGCGCATCTATAATGATTTGAACATATCGATTGTTTGCCCCTCGCGATGGCTCTATGAGAAGGCTGTGAGAAGTCCTTTGTTTAGGAATTTTCAAAAGCATCATATCCCGAATGGAATCGACGAAACGGTGTTCTCCCCCGGGCCGAAAGAGTTGGCGAGAAAAAAGCTGGGACTTCAGCATTCAGGCCCGTTTACCATATTTGTATCAAACTCTTTGGAAGATCCGAGAAAGGGAACTGCTGAGTTCATCAGGATCTTAGAGGGACTTGAATCGGATGGAGTAGAGATAACAGTGCTACTAGTTGGCAAAGGCAGGTTGCGGCCACCAACAGGATTCCGGCACGTGAAGTTCGAGCATATAGGAGACATCAACAATGTAGCCAAGATGGTTGATGCTTATTCAGCCGCGGACTTCTTGTCCTTTACTTCCACGGCAGAAAATCTCCCTAACGTCCTGATCGAAAGTATGGCATGCGGAACGCCAGTAATTTCCTTCAATGTTGGGGGTGTTTCTGAGATAGTAGACCATAATAAGAATGGGTTTATTGTGGAGAACAGGGATTGCAGCGCATTCCAGCACCGCGTGAAGCAGCTCACCACAGATATGCCCCTGCTCCGCGAGATGTCAGAACTGTCTGTAGAAAAGGTGAGGCGAGAATTTACCATTAAAATGATGGCAGATCGGTATCTCCAATTATACATGGATAGATGATTAATATTTGCATTCCGGTTCACAACCGAGTTGACAAAACCATCAGTTGTATTGAGAGCATCAAGAAGCAGGCATACAAAAATGTTTGTGTTGTGATCTGTAATGATGGTTCCACTGATAATACCCAGGGGATTATCACAAAGCGATTTCCCGACGTGGTTGTTCTTTCGGGAGATGGCAATCTCTGGTGGACAGGTGGAACCAATCTGACTGTGAGTTATTCTCTTTCGCACGCAGGAAATAATGACTTCATATTCACACTCAACAACGACACGGAACTGTTGCCGGACACGTTGCAGCGTTTGGCGCAGACCGCGGAAAAATACCCGCATGCCATTATTGGCGCCTTGAATGTGTTCTTCTCGGAACCTGAACGCATTGAGCCTTCGGCTTATAAAGTCAAAGGAGGTATATTCTTCAGACGGATGCACCACAGAATCAACGAATGGGGAGAAAAGCTGCAGGACGATCTGGATGTAGTGGAAGTAGATTCACTTTCGGGCAAGGGTGTGCTTTTTCCAGTATCGGTATTCCGGGATGTTGGACTATACAATGCTGGGAAGCTCCCGCATTATCACGCAGATACCGAACTGGTATTTCGGGCGCAGAGAAAAGGCTACAGAGTATATCTTGACTATAAAGCAAAGGTGCTCTCGCACCAGGAACTTTCCGGTCTAGGTACAGTGACATCAAAGCCAACTGTAAGGGGATTTGTTAGAAGCTTTTCGTCGCTGAAGTCGGCTAATCATTACAAGTCGCTGAAGAACTACTGCAAGCTTCTCTATGGGAAATCTTACAGACGCTACCTTTTGTTACACCTGGCAAAGATTATCCTTGGGTTTGTTAGGAGATTTGTTTTCCGTTAAACTATGATGCTATTCAACAGGGGTAGCCTGCGAATCTTGTTTTCACACTATGGCATCAAAGATGGTGATGGCTTTGGCAGGACATTCATGCTGGCGAGAGAACTAGCAGCTCTTGGCCATGATGTTACTCTCCTCACCAGTCAGCGAGGAGAGTTTACGTTTCCTCTGAGACGTGAGGAAAGGGACGGTGTTGAGATTGTTTCGTTTCCGGATGTTGTCCCTAGGTCCATTCGCAAAGGCGGCATCGGCCCTCTAAATATACTGCTAAAGTCTGCCTACGTTCTCTTTCATAAATATGACATTGTACAGTCAGACAGCGGTCACAGGCCATCGTCTGGTATCCCATGCACGGTTCACCGCTTCTTTAGACATTCGACCTATATCTCAGAATGGTGGGATTACTTTGGCAAAGGAGGAATACAGGATGATCAACAGTGGTGGTATCGCGCCATTCTCGGAATCTACGACTCTTGGGCGGAGGTACATAACAAAAAAATCGCTGATGGAGTTATTGCATTATCTGAATTTACGAAAGGGCGAGCACAGGATATCGGTGTCCCTGAAGAACGAATACTCATACTCCATGGCGGGGCTGACACAAGGACTATTCAATATGTTCCTGATCGAAGGAACAGAAAGAAGTTTGGTATTCCCGAAGATTCCCTTGTGTTTGGCTTTGTTGGAATCAACGACCACGAGCTTCTCGATCTTGAACCGTTTCTCCATGCTGTTCGAGTGCTAAAGGAATCGAAATCAATTTGCTGGTTTAGTACAGGGAGAAGACTAAGCCTTGAAGCACGAACAAAATACTCGCTTGGGTCTGAGTATTTTGAATTCGGCTGGATAGACTATGAACAGTACTCCGACCTTCTGAGTTGTGCCGATGCTTTTGTTTTGCTTTCAAAGGACACTCTGGTGAATAAAGCAAGATGGCCAAATAAAGTGGGTGACTACTTCGCGGCTGGACGGCCTGTCGTTGCAAATCCATTCGGCGAGATAGAATTCTATATGCGAGCATCCCCGGACGCCTTCATTAACGTCGAGTGGTCGCCTCAATCAATTCAGAAAGAGTTTATCGCTTTAGCTCAGGATCGAAGCAAATTGAAAAATGGAAGAGCCAATGCGAGGCGATTAGCAGAAGAACTGATATCCTGGGAGATCCAGGCTCAAAAGCTGGACTCATTTTATGGCTCACTCCTTGGACGAGCATAGATCATTTTATGATTGACTACGCGAAAACTTCTCAAATGATTGAATACCAGAAAAAGGGGCTTTGGCCATTGGGAAAGTTCTCGCCGTCCGCGACCAATCGAGTCCGGACAGTTGTTGAAGACACAGCGCGAATTATTCTTCGAAAGGGTCCCATCAAATCTACGCATATGAAACAGGTAGTACCTCTTCCCACAGAAGTTTTTCGGATGGGAACACGTGGGTGGGAGTATCCATGGGTTGCGGAAAACCTACAGATCGCGCTCCCTTCGGGAGCGAAGGTGCTCGATTGTGGTTGTGGTGTAAACGGTTTTCCGCTGGAAATCAAGAAAATGGGCTTTGCAGCCTACGGGTTGGACTACTTTGTTGGGAAGAACCCACAACGAGTAGGCTATGGCATTCCAGATTCCTATATCAAGAAACACGCAAAGCAGATGAACTTCCTCAATGGTGGAATGGAGAAAATAGCGTCAGAGGCTGGATCATTTGATGCAGTGACATGTATCTCGGTTATGGAGCATGTCGTTATTGAGCACAAGGAGAACCCCTCATTTCATATCAAATGCCTAGACGAGATGGCTAGAGTGCTCAGGCCGGGTGGACTGATGATTTGTACCTATGATACGATCCTCGATGCAAATGTTGTTTACGGCGGCAAATATGATTGGGGAAAAGAGGGCTGGTACTATAAGGACGACATCGAATACCTAATAGCTCATGGCATGGAAATGCAAAGTCCGGGGATTATCCCGTCTCGTGATGATATACTGTGCGATCAAGAAACCTTCTTTGTCCCACCTGATTTTTATTTTGCCTTTGGATATGGTTCAGGATTTGAGGATTTCGGGAAATTCCATCGTCTCACTTCAGTCGGTTTTGTGCTTAAGAAGAGATAGTATGCCTTTCTCTACTATGTAAGCAATGTATTGCAATCAGATGTTTTAGGCAAGGAATTACACATTTATGGTAATACTTATTACGGGTGGTGCGGGGTTCATTGGCTCGAATCTTAGTGGGCATTTTATTTCGCGAGGCCATAGCGTTGTTTGTTATGACAGTTTTGACTCCTATTACTCTCCTACTATCAAGCGGAAGAATATTCTCGGCCTGGTCCAGCATCCAAAGTTCACACTTCTCGAAGGGGATGTCCGCGATGAAAAGGCATTGGAGCGAGCCTTCTCTCACCAGAAAATTGATGTTGTTGTTCACCTCGCTGCTAGAGCTGGTGTGCGTCCTTCGATCGAGCAACCTGCGCTTTATTATGATGTGAATGTAACCGGCACTCTACGGCTTCTAGAAGCCATGAAGCTCGCTGGAACAACAAAACTAATATTTGGCTCTTCTTCGTCCGTTTATGGTAATTCGAGGAAGGTTCCTTTCTCGGAACTCGATTCTGTTGACGAACCGATCTCTCCTTATGCAGCTTCAAAGAAAGCGGCGGAACTCGTTTGTCACACATATTGTCATCTATATGGATTTGATATCTTTTGTCTTCGGTTCTTTACCGTGTACGGTCCTCGGCAGCGTCCCGACATGGCCATTTATCTGTTTGTTCAGAAAGTACTGGACGGTCTCCCGATCACTTTATTCGGTGATGGAAGTTCATGTCGGGATTACACATTCATTGACGATATCGTACACGGTCTCGAAATGGCGACAACAAAGGTTACCGGATACGAAGTAATCAATCTAGGAGAATCCTCTACGATCAGGCTCATCGATCTCATTCACGTTATCGAAAAAGAGCTGGGTATTAAGGCTAATATCCAGACGCAGCCAATGCAGAAGGGGGATGTTGAGGTCACATTTGCTGACATAAGCAAGGCGCGATCAATTCTCGGCTACTCTCCTCAGTTTGAAATAGAGGATGGCATTCACCGTTTCTGCGAGTGGGTTCGTGACGAACGAACGGCATCAATGAACTAGTGGTTCAGGAGAGGCATGTTCGAAAGCAAGAATATGATTGGTCAGTCCGTTGAGGACAGCACGGGCTTGATGGATACTTTGAATGTTTCTATTAGTTCTTTCTTGCGATGGCTTCATCATCATGGCATTGCTAGTCATGATCCGTACGATCTTTGGAGCACTACGTACGGGAAGTTTGTAAGGCGTTTGTATTATCGCAACCGCATCCTGGGGGTCCTATTAGTCGTCCCTATTCTTGGGATTGATTTGCTCTTCCCTCGAGCAGCACGATTGTTTCTCAAGAAGAAGATTTATCCAATCGCTAACGCGCAGCTTATCATCGGGTATATTAATCTCTATGAGACAACTGCTAATGAGGAATACCTAGTCTTGGCAAAGAATCTCGCAGCAGAACTTGAGAAAAGTAGCATTTCTGGTTACTCGGGCAATGCTTGGGGCTATCCATTCGACTGGCAGAGTGTGATTGGTGCGATTCCGAAGGACACTCCGCTCATTACAACTATTCCATATTGTTACGAGGCATTCGCCAGACTGCACGGTGTTACGAACGACAAAAAACTGCTTGATATCCTTCACTCAATTGCAAATTTTGTCGCGAATGATCTTCATGATACTTATCTCTCCGGCACTGCATCAGCGTGTAGTTATACTCCTCTTGATAAGAGTATGGTGGTCAATGCAAATGCCTACAGGTCAGCGTTGCTTCTCGATGCTTTTGAACGGTTTGGTGATGAACGATGGAAGAAAAAAGCAATCAGAAATTTACAGTTTGTTCTGGGCAAACAACATCAGGATGGTTCATGGTTTTATGAACCAGGGCGCCAACACAACGAATTCGTAGATAACATTCATACCTCCTTCGTGTTGAAGAATCTTTGCAAGATAAATGAGCACATGAGAGCTCCCGATATCGGGAGAGCGATTCAAAAAGGGTACGGGTTTTATCGTGAGAATTTGTTTGATACTCATGACATGCCAAAGCCCTATGCACATGTGCGACGAATCAGCCTAGTGAAGACTGAGTGTTACGATTTCGCTGAAGGGATATACCTGGGAGTTGTGTTAAATGATGCTATTCCTGGAGCATTAGAATTTGCCATGCGCCTTGCCCACATTGCTTGCGATTCCTTTCAAATGCCGGAAGGAAATTTCACGAATCGAGTTTACGTCTGGGGTGGGCGCAATTCAGTGCCGTATCTCCGGTGGCCACAAGCACCAATGTTCCTTGCCCTTACATCATTGTTTAAGAGAATGTCGGAAAAATAGATGTGTGGCATTGCAGGAAAATACAATTACCAATCCCGCCAGCCGGTGGATCCCAATTTGCTCAAACGAATGTCCGCATGTATTGCCTACCGGGGGCCGGATGATGAGGGCTCATTCCTGCACGACGAATCCGGACTTGGGTTCGTCCATCGACGGCTTAGCATTATTGATCTGTCTACCGGGCACCAGCCGATGTTCGATGAGACCGGTAACTATTGCATTGTCTTCAATGGTGAGATCTATAATTTTCGCGAACTCCGGCAAGACCTGGAGACGAAGGGGCATACGTTCCAAACTTCTTCGGATACGGAAGTAGTCCTCGAACTCTACAAAGCTGATGGGGACAAAGCCTTCGCCAGATTGAATGGCATTTTTGCGTTGGCAATGTTTCGTTTAGAGTCACGAGAACTCATACTGGCAAGGGATCAGTTTGGGGTCAAACCTCTCTATTATCACTTACAAAATGGTTCTCTGGTGTTCGGTTCTGAGATCAAGGCCATTCTCGAAGACAATTCAATTAAGGCTGAGATAGATTACGAGGCCCTGAATTCGTTTCTCACCTTCCGTTACAACCCGGCTCCTCAAACTTTGTTTAAGGGTGTCTGCAAGCTCGTTGCCGGCCATTACCTGAAGGTCGCTTCTGATGGAAGCGTATCAACTGCAGCCTATTCCGATTATTCTCCGCAGACCGACACGGTCATTTCTGAAGAAGACGCTATCCGCAAGTATCAACTTCTCCTTGAGAATGCAGTCCGACGGCAGATGGTGAGTGATGTTCCTGTTGGCTTATTACTAAGTGGTGGAATCGATTCGGCGGTGATTGGAAGCCTGATGAAAGCTCAGTCCAACTTACCTGTGAAATCATTTAGCATCGGCTTCGAAGGAAACGGTGAATTTAATGAACTGGAAGATGCGAAGAAAACGTCACACCTTATTGGATCAGAACATCATGCGATTACGATATCGAGGAAGGATTACCTCTCTTTTTTTACCAAATCGTTCCGCCACATCGAAGAACCAATAGCAGAGACTTCGATCTCAGCTCTGTACTACGTCTCCCGCCTGGCGCGAGAACATGTCAAGGTCGTTCTTGCTGGACAGGGCGCGGATGAACCCCTGGCGGGGTATCATCGATATATTGGCGAGAAATATCTAAGCAGATTCGGAGGAATGTTCGCAGCGCTTCCACTTAAACAACTCGTTTCGTTGTTTGGTCGTAATGAACGTCTGAAGAGAGCCGAGTTTGCGTCTAGATTCAGCAACGAACGAGACAGGTTCTTGGCTATATACACGATATTCACACCAGAAATGAAGTCGCGTCTCTTGAACGAAGAAACAAAAGCGCTTGTACGTTCAGCGGATCAGACACTAGTTGAACGTCTGTACTCTCAAACTTATGGGATGAAGGAATCTCTGAACAAGCTGCTTTTCATCGATACGCGTTTAAGTCTGTCGGATGATCTGCTTCTCTTTGGAGACAAGGTGACAATGGCGAATTCCATCGAAATGCGAGTCCCGTTCCTCGACACCGACATCATTCGATTTCTTGAGACCCTACCGTCGCAGTTGAAGCTGCGCGGTAGGACTGGGAAGTACATTCATAAGAAAGCTCTGTCAAAATGGTTGCCGCCGGACGTCATTAATCGAGAGAAGAGAGGCTTTGCGACGCCAATGGACACGTGGCTCCAAAAAGGGCTTGCGACCTCTGTCCGCTCCCTAATCAATGATAGCAATTCCGCATGCAGACGTTATTTCAGTATTCCATTTCTGAACGAAGTTCTTGACTCCCACGAGAGTCGCAAAGAGAATTACCAACGACACATTTTTTCGATAATGTCATTTGAATTGTGGCATCGGACATTCATCGACAAGCAGCCAATTCCCGATCTAAATTATTTGGCGGATTGAGCATGCTCTGGTTTGATCTCGATAACTCACCCCATGTCCCGCTATTTCGCCCGATCTTCGTTGAGTTGGCAAAACGAGGTGAGGAATACCAGGTTACAGCCCGGGACTTTGCGCAGACGAGGGAACTTCTGGATCTCTGGCAAATTCCGCATACGATGATTGGCGCACACGCGGGGGCAAGCAAAATAAAGAAAGTGCTTAATCTACTCACCCGGTCATCCGCACTGGTAAAGCACTTACGCGGGAAGCATGCAGCACTTTGTGTCAGTCATGGGTCACGCACGCAGGTCCTGGCGGCGAAGCGACTCGGGATTCCATCGATCGTGATGCTGGACTATGAATTTACGGAGTCACGGATCTTCAACACGCTTGCGAGCCGTCTGCTGATACCTTCATTCATTCCGGATGAACGTTTGGCTTCAGCGGGCTTCAACCTGAAGAAGGTTGTCCGGTACGGAGCATTTAAGGAGGAGATCTACCTGCAGGACTTTTCTCCCGAGCCTGGGTTCCGGAAGAAGATTGGAGTTGGAGAAAACGAAATTCTCATTACAGTCCGCCCCCCGAGTACAACGGGGAACTATCATGACTCGCGAAGTGAATTGCTTTTCAAAAAATGCCTTGACCACTGCTCTTCGATTCCAAATACACATTTGCTCGTCATCAATCGAACGAAACGGGAAACGGGATTGTTCGCCGATGCACTGAAAAAGGAAAATGTCCGCCAGTTAGAGAAAGCGGTCGACGGTCTTCAGCTCCTCTGGAGCTCTGATGTCGTGATCAGTGGCGGCGGAACGATGAATCGAGAAGCGGCATTGCTTGGCATTCCGACATTCAGCATATTCACTGGCAGACGCCCATATCTCGATGAGTACCTCGCGGAGAAGGGAAGACTCTCGTTTCCTGAATCTGTCCCGGACATTGAAAAGATACCAATTCAGAAGAGGTTAATTCCGGAAGTATTTTCGCCGTCGAACCCGGGTGTTGTGGAACGAGTGGTGGGTCAAATTCTGGAACTTCGAAACAGCTTGCAGGAATAGTTGGAGAAGAAAAAACACATACTGAATATCGTGGGTGCGCGTCCGAACTTTATGAAAATTGCTCCACTCATGAGGGAGTACACAAAGCATCCTGAACGTGTTCACGCTACACTGGTCCATACGGGTCAGCATTATGACGACGGAATGTCGTCTATTTTTTTTGAGGAACTCAAGATTCCCAAGCCGGATGCGTTGCTCGGCGTTGGTTCAGGGAGCCATGCAACACAAACTGCAAATGTGATGATAGCGTTTGAGAAGGTGGCCGAAGAACAACGCCCCGATGTGGTGCTCGTTGTCGGTGACGTAAACTCGACGATGGCGGTGACTCTTGTCTGCGCCAAGATGGGAATTCCTGTCGCCCACGTCGAGGCAGGAATGCGGAGCTATGACCGCGGCATGCCGGAGGAGATTAATCGGATTGTCACTGATGCCCTGGCGGAATTTCTATTTACAACGAGTCGGGACGCGAATGCAAACCTCGAGAAGGAGGGAATAGCACCCTCCAAGATACACTTTGTCGGCAACACGATGATCGATACGATGACCATGATGAAGCCACTTCTTCACAAGTCATCCATCAAAAAAGATTTTCACCTGGATGGGAAACCG
>Ga0214472_10002842_pt1 | contig 18418 bp, 17 predicted proteins | sample RVTome_6_FD_207662 | JGI IMG/M metagenome (GOLD analysis project Ga0214472, IMG submission 207662) | Soil microbial communities from uranium-contaminated site in the Upper Colorado River Basin, Wyoming, United States - RVT140D175 | ecosystem: Environmental > Terrestrial > Soil > Contaminated >...
GGCCACGATTCATTCGGGCTTGATGCCAGCCAGTTTCACCACGTCGCCCCACTTCTTGAGTTCAGACTTCATGTAGGCGACGAATTCCTCCGGGCCGGAGGGGGTGGGAACGGTGCCGTCGGCCAGCATTCGTTTGATGACATCCGGCTGGGCCAGGATCGCGTTGATTTCCTTGCTGAGACGATTGACGACGTCTCGGGGCATGTTGGCCGGCCCGATCATGCCGGCCCAGGCGTAGGCCTCATATCCCGGCAGGCCTGACTCGGATATCGTCGGGAACTCGGGGAGCGAGGGGACGCGCTTGGCGTTGCCCACGCCGAGCGCCCGCACGCGGCCGGCGCGCACGTGCCCGAGTATCGGCGGGATGCTGGCGTAGAGAATCTGGCCTTCTCCGGACACGACGGACACCACCGCGGGCGCCATTCCCTTATACGGGATATGCAGAATCTTCACCTTCGCCATCGAATTGAACAGTTCTCCCGAGAGGTGCGAGGAGTTGCCGGAACCGGGCGAGGCGTAGGAAACCTGGCCTGGCTTCGCCCGCGCGAGCGCAATCAACTCCTTCACGTTTCTTACCGGCAGCGATGGATGGGAGACCATCAGCAGCGGGAAATTCACCATGTTGGCGATCTGCGTGAAGTCCTTCAGCGTGTCATGAGGAAGCTTCTTATAGATAAACGGGTTCACCGCCAATGGGCCGGCGGAGGCGGCCGCGATGGTGTAGCCGTCAGGCGGCGATGCCTTCAGCGCTTCGAGGCCGAGTATGGCGTTGGCGCCCGGACGGTTGTCGACTACCACTTGCTGGCCGAGGCGCTCGGACAGGCCCTTGGCGACGATGCGCCCGATGTAATCCACCCCCCCGCCGGCCGGGAAGGGGACGATTATCCGGATCGGCCTGCTGGGATAGGCCTGCGAGAAAGCGGTCGGCGGAAAAAGACCGATGGCGCCGAACAGCGCGGGAAGCAGTACTATGATATTGCGGCAGGTGATTATCACTTGCATCCTCCATCGACAGCGATGGGAGCACGGTCGCCGAAAATCGGGCGTTTGTCAATCACCGCTGTCATAATGCCGGCGGGATCGCAGGGACTGAGCGAATGAGAGCGATGAACCGTTGTTGCGTAACAGGCACGCCGCCCGCACATGTCTGACGTTCCAGCGACCGCCACCGCGCGGGACATCTCACGCCCGTCTCCGAACCCGTCGCATTACCGGTTTGGCGACCTCGCCGGCGGCGCGGCGGCGGCGATGGTCGTGCTGCCGCAGGCGATGGCCTACGGTGTCGCGCTCTTCACGCTGGCGGGTACGGATGCAGCGAGCGGGGCGCTTGCTGGACTCATCGGCGCGGCGTGCCTGAGTCTCATCTCCGGGCTCATCGGCGGCGCTGTCGGCGTGATCAGCGCGCCGACGGGACCTGCGCTGGTACTGTTGGCGGGAACGCTCGCCGCCCTGACCGACGCAGGTGTGAGCGGAGAGCGCTTGGCGGGCGCGCTCGCGGGGGTCATCGTGCTGGCCGGGCTCATCCAGATGGCGATTGCCGTCTCGGGCGGCGGCCGGCTGATCAAGTTCATTCCCTACCCGGTGGTAGTGGGCTTCATGACTGGCGCCGCGCTGCTCATGATTCAGTCGCAGGCGAAGCCCATATTCGCGCCGCTCGCCGCCGACGGGGTGGATTTGACTGCCTCAATTCCGCTTGCAAGCGCGGTGGCGACATTCGCCGTGATGTGGGCATCGGCCAAATGGTTCGCAGCGGTGCCTCCGGCCATCACCGGGCTCCTGGGGGGCGCGCTCGCGTTTCATGTTCTGATCGGGCTCGGTTCCGGTGTGGCGCCGGACGCGTGGGTGGTGGGTGCTCTGCCCGATGTGACTGCGATTGAGTTCGCTTTTTCGGTTGCGGCGTTCAGGGAATTGCCGATTGCGATCGTGCTCTCGGGCGCTCTCGCGTTTGCGATGCTGGCGAGCCTCAACACGCTGCTCGCATCTGTCATTGCCGATCTTGCGACCGAAACCCGGCACGACGCCCGGCGCGAACTGTTTGCGCAGGGCATCGGGCAAACGCTCGCCGGCCTTGCCGGCGGCATGGGGGGATCGGCGACCACGGGCGCAACGGTGGTCGCGGTGCGAACCGGAGCGCGGCGGTGGGCGGGAGCCACGGCAGGCGCGGCGTTTCTCGCACTGGTGTTTTTCTTCGGGCCCGCGGGGAAATTGCTCCCGATCGGCGTGCTGGCGGGAATCATCATCTATGTCGCGGTTACCATGATCGAACGCGACATGTTCGACTGGCTGCGCAGCGGCCGCACGCGCAACGACGCGCTGGTCGCGCTGCTGGTGGCGACGGTGACGGTGGTGTACGACCTGGTGACGGCGGTCGGCGTGGGCGTCGTCATCGCCATCGTTCTGTTCATCCGTTCCCAGGCACGGACGTCCGTCATCCATCGGCGTTCGAGCGGGGCGCAGCGGCACTCGGTGCGCCTGCGCACGCAGGACGAGCGCGCGCTGCTCGCGCAGCATGGCGAGCGCATCGTCCTCTACGAGCTGCGCGGGAATCTGTTCTTCGCCACCGCGGACAGTCTGTTCGAGGAACTGCTGCCCGACCTCGACCGCCCGACCTGGCTCGTTCTGCATCTGCGGCGCGTGAGCCAGGTGGACCTGACGGGGATCAAGATCCTGCATCAGATCGCGACGCGGCTGCACGGCCACGGCGGACAACTGCTGTTCTGCGAGGTGCACCACGAAATCGGGCTCGGCGAGGACGTGCGGAAGGCGTTCTCGCGCGTGAGTCAGAAGGCCGCGGGCGGACGCGACGTGCTTACGTTCGTCGGCTCCGAGGAAGCGCTCGAATATGCGGAGGATGCGTTGCTCACCGAACTGGGCGGGGTGCTGGCCATGTCACACACGCGCGTCGAGCTCGCGGAAACCGACCTGTGCAAGAACATGAAGCCTACGCAGGTCGCCGCGCTGGGGCAGGTCGTGCACGGGCGAACGGCGGAAGCGGGCCAGAAGCTGGTGTCAGCCGGCGAGCACGGCGACGAGATGTTTCTCGTAATGCGCGGCGAGGCGGAAGCACGCCTGCAGACGACAACGCATCACTACAAGCGCCTCGCCAAGTACGGACCGGGCACATTCTTTGGCGAGATCGCGTTTCTTGATCCCGGCCCGCGAGCCGCGGACATGTTTGTCACACAGCAGACCGAATTCCTGGTGCTGGACCGCGCCGGCCTGGAGCGCCTCGAGCGCGAGAATCCGGGCGCGGCGGTGGCGTTGCTGATGGCGCTGGGCAAGATGCAGGGGCACCACCTGCGCCATTCGGCCGAAGAGGTGCAGCGCCTCGCGCAGTGGTAGCGCGGCGGGCGCGCAACGTTGCCTGCAACGGGATTGCCACGCAGACCGCCACGCTGCGCTCGCGGCTAACGGCTCACCGCAATGACAGCCCCAGTTGTCATCGCGAGGATGCGGCACTGACGAAGCGATCCCGCGGCGGGCGCGGTTATGTCTTGGGCAACCGGCGCTGCGTTTCCTCGACGAGCTTCGCCACCAATTCCGCGGCCGGCAGCGCGCGCGACATGCCCGCGCCCTGGCCGGCCCACATCGAGTAGTATTCCATGCGGTTCTGCTTCACCGCGGCTTGTCGCAAGTCGGCGGTGAGCGCATTCTGCACCGGGTAAGCAGGCACGTCCTTCTCGAACGGACGCATCCGTTCCATGAAGTCGTTGACGATGCCGCGCGCGTAGCGGCCGGAAAAAGTCCGCGTCAGCCGCGTGCTGTCGTCCGTCGCCGCCAGCAGCCTGCGCTTGTATTCGGGGTGTATGCCCGATTCGGCGCAGGTAAGAAACGCCGTGCCCAGTTGAACCGCCTCCGCGCCGAGCGCAAAGGATGCCGCGATGCCGCGCCCGTCCATGATGCCGCCGGCGGCGATGAGCGGGATCTTTACCGCATCGGCGATTTGCGGCACGAGCGCCATCAAGCCGATCGCGGAATTCTCGAAGTCGCCGAGAAACGTGCCGCGGTGCCCACCTGCCTCGAAACCCTGCGCGCAGACGAAATCGGCACCGGCGGCTTCGCACGCACGCGCTTCGGCGGCGGTGGTGGCAGTCGAGATCACGATGCTGCCGGCGCGCTTGAACAGGGAAATGGTCTCCGCATCGAGCAGATTGAACGCAAAGCTCACCACCGGCGGTTTCGCTTGCAGCAGGGCATCGCGCTGCGCGCGGTTGTCTTCGCAGAAGCGGGGAGGGAGCGCGGCGGGATCGAGTCCCAGCTCCCGCTTGAACGGCGCGAGGCGCTGCGTGGCCTCGGCCAGCTCCGCTTCCGCGGGATGCGGGGTGCCGAGCACGAAGAGATTCACATTGAACGGTTGATCGGTGAGCGCGCGTATGCGGGCGATGCTCTCCTTGATCGCCGCCGGCGACGACATCGCGGCGCCGAAGGAGCCGAGCGCCCCGGCGTTGCTGACCGCCGCAACCAGTCCAGGCGTCGTCGCGCCGCCCGCCATGGGTGCCTGGATGATGGGGTACTTGATGCCGACCTTCGATGTGAACCGCGCTGGAAAATTGCTCACGACACCCCCACCTTAATCCTCCCCCATCAAGGGGGAGGGGAGTTTTTTTGCTATTCCACCATGCCCAGGCGCCCGTTGTGCGAGCCCATGTACCACAATCTGCCGCTCGCGTCGGTAATCATCTTGCGGATGCCGACGTTGGACGACGGCAGCTGCACCACGCGCATCTGCCCGGTCTTCGGATCGAGGCGCACGACGGTGTCGGTGTTGATTTCATTTGCCCACACCAGGCCTCCGCCATCCACCGTGACGGCGTAGGGGCCGGCGTCGCCGGCGGGCATCGGATACTCCTTCACGATCTTCATCGCGCCGGGATCGATCTTGGCGAGTTTGCCGTTGCCGTAGTAGGTGACCCACAGCATGCCATCGGGTGCGGTCGCGACACGGCGCGGGCGCGAGCCACGACCTGTGTCTACCTCGCTCACCTGGCCGGTCCTGGGATCGAGCTTGCCCATTTTGTTGTCGCCCATGCGGCAGACCCAGACGTTGCCCGCCTTGTCGAGGGCGAGCCCATATGGGCCGCCGGGCATCGGATATTCCTTGATCGCGCCCGTCCTGGTGTCGAGGCTTGCAACCTTGTCGCCACTCTGCATCGTGAACCAGATCGTGGAACCGTTGTCGGTGATGATCAGCGTGTGCGGGCCGCCGCCACCGGATGGGGTCTTGTATTCCACGATCCTGCCGCTTGCCGGATCAAGTCGGCCGATGGTGCCGTTGCCGTTGCCGGTGCTCCATGCGATGCCGGACCTGTCCACCAGCACCCCGTGCGGGCGATGGCCGGACGGCATGTCCCATTCCTTGAATGTTTTCGTCTTCGGGTCGAAGCGCGCGATCTTGTTGCCGCTCATCACCGCGATGAAAATGCTGCCATCCGGCGCGGCAGCGGGATCGCGCGCGAAGCGCGGCGTGGGCACCGGCCATTCGGTGACCTTTCCGGCGAGATTGGGATGCGAACCGGGGGTAATCCCGTAGTTGGACCCCCCTGCGAGAGCCGCCAGCGGTGCCAGAGTCAGTATCCCGATCAGTCGCGTCACTGTAGTCACCTTAGATCAGTCATCCTTTCCACCGTGGCGTCCGCTTCGCCGAAAACGCGTCGATGAACTCTCCGGTGAGCAGCACCTCCAGCGCGCGATCGCCGGTTGCGGCAGACGCGTGAGGTTCACCATGACCCGGCTGCAGACGAGCCGGCGCGCGATACGAACCGGTTCCCATGCTGCTATTATAAGTTGGCTGGTGTCCGGTGTTGGAGAAAAGCTTGTCGACGAACCGCATCACCAAGGTTTTGGAGGTCTGCTGCGGCCTGGTGCTGACGATGGCCGTGTTTTCGGTAGTGGTGGCGCACGCAGCCGAACGCCGGCTGGCGCTCGTCATCGGCAACAGCGCGTACAAAAACGCCCCCCTCGTCAATCCCGGCAATGACGCGCGCGCCGTTGCGGCGGTACTGCGGGAGTCGGGCTTCACTGTCATCGAGCGGCGCAATGTGAATCAGGCCACGATGCGGCAGGTTGTCCGCGAGTTTGGCGACGAGCTCGCGAAAGGTGGACTCGGACTGTTCTATTACGCCGGTCACGGCGTGCAGATCCGGGGCAGGAACTTCCTCATACCGGTCGGCAGCGATATCCAGCGCGAGGACGAAGTGCGGGACCAGGCGGTGGACGCGAGCCTGGTGCTGGAGAAGATGGCGAGCGCAAAGAACACGGCCAACATCGTGATTCTCGATGCCTGCCGCAACAATCCGTTTGCGAGCAGCTTCCGGTCGGGGGCGGCAGGACTCGCGGTGATGGATGCGCCGGCGGGAACCCTGATCGCCTTCTCCACCGCACCGGGTCAGGTCGCCGCCGACGGCACCGGCGACAACGGGCTTTATACGCAGCACCTCGTCACCTACATGCGCGACCCGGGGCTCAAGGTCGAGGACGTGTTCAAGCGCGTGCGTGCCGCGGTGCGGCAGGGATCCGGCGGCAAGCAGATACCGTGGGAGAACACCTCGCTGGAGACGGATATTTACTTCAGGCTGCCCGATGCGACGGCAGTGGCGGAGGATCAGCAAGAGCGCGCCCGGGAACAGCAGGCGGCGATCGATCGCGCCGTCAAGGAGGCGCTCGCGCGCCAGACACAGCAGGCATCTGCGACCGACCGGGCGAGCATCGAGCGCGAGATTGCACAGCGCGTGGCCGCGGAGCGTGTCGCGCTGGAGCGCGCAGCGGAGCAACGCATCGTGGCGATCGAGAAGGCGTTGCACCAGGCTACTTTTGCGCAACCAACGGTGGATACGAAAGCGGCGCCGCAAGCGGAGCAGCGTACTGTGGCTGCGCCGAGCGGCGCGACCGCGGGCGCCATCGAGCGCTCCGCGGTACTGCCAAAAGTGAAGGATGGATGGCTCTACAAAATAACCGAACGCGAGTACGGCAAGGCCGAAGAGCGCCAAGTCGGGCAACGGGTCGAAGCAGTGACGGACCAGGAGATCCATCTGAAAAGCGGGCGCAAAGTCTCGCTGCGGCTTACGTCCGCCTGGAACCCTTTCTACATAGTGCCGCGCGACGGCGTGCCGCGTACCTTCGACCCGTTCATCCCGCTGTACTCGTTCCCGCTCGAAGCCGGCAAGTCGTGGGAGGGAAAATACGTCCAGACTCGGGAAAACGGGCGCACGTTCAGCCACGACGCGACCGTGACTGCCGTGGCGTGGGAGGATGTGACGGTTCCTGCAGGGACTTTCAAGGCGCTGAAGATGACCGGTATCACCTGGTACCGGCGTACCGATGCAGGGAAGGGCGGCGCGGGGAAGATCGTCTCGAACTACTGGTTCGTGCCGGAAGTGAAGCGGCCGGTCAAGCTCGAGATCCTCAACGTCGCGAGCAACCGCATCGTCCACCAGGACCAGACGTGGGAACTGCTCAAGTTCCGGGTACGGTAGCAATGCCGTTGTCGCTTGCGTGGATTCTGAATTAATCGTTTCGCAAGCCTTCGCGCGCGCTGCGCTCTGCTAAACTGCCGCGATGGTCAAGCGGACGCTTGTCGCGGCTGTTCTGACGGTGAGCGCCGTGCTCGCGGCGCTCGGCGCTTTCGAACCGCTGGACGCGAAGTTTCTCGATTTCCAGTTCCGCATTCTCCGCTCGTTGTCACCGCAGCCCGCGGCGCGCGAAGTGGTCGTGGTGGGCATCGACGAGGAGACGATGCGCCGGCTGCCGGAGCCGGTCACGCTGTGGCACCGGCACCTCGGGAAGTTCTTCGGTGCCATGGCTGCGGCGCAGCCCGCGGCGGTCGGCGTGGACATCGTGTTTCCCGACCGCAGTTACGAATCCGTCGTGGCGGGGTCGGACAAGCTGCTGCTGATGGGCCTGCTGCAGGCCCGGCGCGCGTATCCGCTTGTTCTGGCGCTGACGGTCGATCAGTCGGGCAAGCCGCGCGCGATCTATCCACCGTATCTCGCGCTCGCCGGGAGCGGCTACGCGCTGCTGCCGGTCGATGGCGATGGCCGCGTCAGGCGCTTCGACGAGCGGCTCGGCAAGGCGGGCGAAGCGTTGCCCACGATTGCGGGGCAGATGGCGCGGGCGATGAAGGTCGAGCCGGGCCGGGGCTACCTCGATTTCTGGCGCGGAGCGCCGTTCGACTACATCCGGTTTCATCAGGTTCTGCAATGGGCCGACGAACGGAATGAAGAGGCGCTTGCAAAGGCGTTTCGCGGCAAGCCGGTGCTCGTCGGCATGATCCTGCGCTACGAGGACAGGCTGCGGGTGCCCGTGCCAATTGCGGCATGGGAAGAGCCGGAAGCCATCGACGCGCCGGGCGTGTTGCTGCACGCGCAGGCGGTGCGCAATATAGTGGGTTCGGGGTTCATTCAAACCGTGTCTACGGCGGCGCCGGCGGCCGGGATCGCCGCGGCCGGCCTGCTCTGGTTCATCACCGGGAGTGCTGCGCTTGTCGCCGGCCTTTTCGTCGCCATCGCCTTCGGGCTGGTCGCGCTTTCGACTTGGCTCGTGACGCAGGGTCAGTTTCTGCCCGTCGCCGCCATCTTCCTGACGGTGCTGATCTCGCTCGGGGGCCGGTACGCGTGGGACACCTGGCAACGCCTGCGCGAACGCCGCCGCCTGCGCGCGTCCTTTGGCGGTTACGTGAGTCCGGGCGTGATGCAGGAGATACTGGCGGGCCGCATCCAGCCGGAACTGGGGGGAACGAAACAGTTCGTGTGCGTGATGTTTTCCGACATCCGCAACTACACCACGCGCAGCGAGGCGATGACGCCGGAACAGGTGATACGTTTTCTCAACCGCTACTTCGAGGAGGTGGTGGGCCGCATTCACGAGCGCGGCGGCAGCGTCACCAGCTTCATCGGCGACGGCATCATGGCGGTGTTCGGTTCGCCCAATTCTCTAGCCAGTCCGTGCGACCAAGCGTTCGAGTCCGCGCGCGAGATGCTGCAGTACGTGGCCAGGCTGAATGCGCAGCTTACTGCGGAAGGCGAGGTTCCCCTCGAAATCGGCATCGGGCTGCATGCGGGCGAAGCCGTGGTGGGCCATGTCGGGTCGGCTTCACGCCACGACTACACCGCGATCGGGGATGTGATCAATGTCGCGGCGCGCATCGAGGGCTTAAGCAAGGAAGCCGGGTTCCGCCTCATCTGTTCGCGGGTGGTGACGGAACGCCTGTCGGCCGGTGTTACGCTCGTGGCATTGGGCCCGATGGCGATCAAGGGGCACACCCCGGTCGAGGTTTACGGTTTCGACAAGGTATAGACCATTCGCCCCCTGCTTGCTGGGAAGTAAAAGCCGCCCCCTTCCTCTTTGCGAGAAAATAACAGCCGATCCCTTCCCACGTTTGCGGGGGAAGGTTAGGATGGGGGTAATTTCCGATTGCGTGAACCCGGAGGAGAACAGTCATGCGAACAAAATTATCTGGTGCATTGGCGTTTCTTGCCTTCTGCTTGCTCCTGATCGGATGTTCGGTTGCCGCCAGCGCGCAAAGCGTCGCGATGGCCACCGACGTTGCCGGGACGGTGACCTCCGGCGGCAAAAGCGTCAGCATCCTTTCTGAAATCCCCGCCGATGCCCGGGTCGAGCTCGCGGCCGGTGCGCGCCTGGTGGCGGTGTACCTGCAGGCCGGGGACGAATACGCATTCACCGGCCCGGCGCAGGTTCAGTTCCGCGCGCCCGAGCCGCAGGTCTTGAGCGGCGCCAAGCCGCAGAAGCGCGCAAGCCCGCTCGGCAAAGGCGTAGCGGTCAAGCCGGTCACCGTTGCCCAGGGCGCGTTCGTGATGCGCAGCGGGCGCAACGCTGCGCGCATCAAGCTGCTGACGTTGTCCGGAACGAAAGCTCTGAGCGCATCGCCCGAATTCCGCTGGGAAGAAGTGGAGTCGGGCACGCAATACCGGTTCGAACTCACCGACGAAACCGGAAAATCCCTGCTTGAGACGACCGTGAAGGGAAGCTTGCTAAGCCTCCCCCCGTCGGTGCAACTGCGCGAGGGAGGAAACTACATGTGGGAGCTCTCAGCGCGGCTTTCCGATGGCCGCCGCTACCTGAGCACGGGCGACTTCGGCGTCGCGACCGCGGACGTGCGTGCGCGCGCCGAGTCAATGCGGCCCCCAACCGGCTCACCGGTGTCCCAGCGCGTCGCCTACGCTGCGTGGCTGGAGGACATGGAACTCAGGGACGAAGCGCGCAAGTACTGGAAAACACTTGCCGCCGAACGGCCGGACGATGCAAAACTGAAATCCCTCGCTGGCGAGTAGTGACGTAGGTTGGAGGTGAGCAAGGCGAACCTCAACACTTACCGTGCGTAACGGTGATCGTTGGAATGCGCTTTGCTTATCCCAACCTACGATTACTTCGCGCAACGGTAGGGTGCGCATTGCGCACCGAACGGTGGCGGGCGATGTTCACCCTACCGATCACTTTTCTTGACCGGGACGACCTTGACGGCGATTTCCTCGAGCTTTCTCGCGCGAATCACGTGACCGGAGGGACGGCCCGCGACTCGGACTCCGCTTGCGGTGGAGCGGGAGCGGGCCCGGCCTCGACATCTCATTTCTTTACAACCTTTACGGCAATGTCGGAGAACGTCAACGCGCCGATACTCGGCCGGGCGGCCGAACCGCATCAGGTGTTCTGGGACCCAGGCCGGATTACGCTGCCAGCGCCGGCAGAGCGCTGTCCGTGCGATGAAGCCGTTTCCCAACGTGCTACGATTGGCACTTCACGCACGACTGGAACAAATGTCATGACACTCCGCAACATGAGACCGAACCAGACTTTGCCGCGTCGCCGGCCGCAAGCATAGGAGCGGGGACGGCACATGTCCCAATTCCGCTTCGCTCATGCAGGCGCCGCCGATTGGCGCGAGGCGGCGCAGTCGTGTCTTTCACAACTGGGCATGGGCGCGGGAAATCTCGGTTTTCTGTACGTCACCGACATGCTCGCGGACCAGCTGGCGCCGGTACTTGCCACGTTCAAGGAGAAGACCGGCGTCGAGCACTGGGTCGGCTCGGTTGGCATCGGCGTGTGCGCGGCCGGCCGCGAGTATCTCGACGAACCGGCCATGGCGGTGATGATCGGCGAGTTCGAGCCGGGGGCCTTCCGGATTTTTTCCGGCGTGGCAACCGAAGAGCAGGCCGACGCCGTGCAGTTGCGGTGCGGCAAGACGCCTCCGCACTTCGCCATCGTGCACGCAGATCCGTTGAATCCTCACGTGCGGGAGCTGGTGCACCGCCTGGCCGACCGGATGGAGAGCGGGTTTCTCGTGGGCGGGCTCACCAGTTCAAGACGGCAGAATCTGCAGATCGCGGGTGAGGTGACCGAAGGCGGCGTGTCCGGCGTCGCGTTCTCGGACGCGGTTGCGATCGCGACCCGGCTCACGCAGGGCTGCTCGCCGATCGGGCCCAAGCACGTGGTCACTGCCGGCCAGCGCAACGTGATCGTGAGCCTCGATGGCAGGCCCGCGCTCGAAGTGTTCCAGGAGGACATCGGCGAGGCGTTGGGGCGGGATCTCAACCGCATCGGCGGCGTCGTTTTCGCGGGCCTGCCGATCGCGGGCAGCGACACCGGGGATTACCTGGTGCGCAACCTGGTGGGGATCGATCCGGGCAACAAGATGCTCGCGATCGGCGAACTGGTGGAAGCCGGCGCACCGGTCATGTTCTGCCGCCGCGACCATGGCACCGCGCGCGACGATATGGCGCGCATGCTCGAAAGCATCAAGCAGGGACTTTTTTCCCGTCCGCGCGGCGGCGTCTATTACTCGTGCCTCGGGCGCGGGGCGGGGCTGTTCGGACCCGATTCCGCGGAACTGAAGATGATCCGTGATGCGCTGGGCGACTTTCCGCTGGTGGGATTTTTCTGCAATGGCGAGATTTCGCACAACCGCCTCTATGGCTATACCGGCGTGCTGACCCTTTTCGTATAGGTGCTGGCGGCCGGCCCCGCGCCGGCGCGGGAACTCCCATGTTCGGCACACGTCTCATCAGCGAACTCAATATCACCTGGCTCGACCTGATCGCGGTCGGTTTCCTGGTCGCGGGTTGGGTCGGCTACGTGGCGTTCGCGGGGCGGCAACGCACGCGGGTGCCGAGCCTGCAGAGCGCCATGGACGCCTTCCGGCGCGAGTGGATGGTGCGCATGATCGAGCGCGACAACCGCATGGTCGACGTCAACGTGATGCGCAACCTCACGCGCAGCTGCCAGTTCTTCGCGTCCACCACCATGCTGATCCTCGGCGCGCTGATCGCGTTGATGGGCTACGTGCAGCAGGCGCTCGACGTGGTGCGCGAGCTGCCCTTCACCGTGCAGGCCTCGCACCGGCTGCTCGAGATCAAGATCGTGCTGCTGGTGCTGATGTTCGCCTATGCATTCTTCAAATTCTCCTGGGCCATCAGGCAGCTCGGATTCGGTTCCATCCTGATTGCGGCGGCGCCCAAGCAGCCCAAGGAGAATCCCGAGCAATACGCGGTGCAGATCAACCGGATCGCGCACATCGCGTCGTACGCCGGCTCGCATTTCAACAACGGTCTGCGCGCCTACTACTTCGCGCTCGCCGCGCTCGCGTGGTTCCTGCACCCATGGCTGATGATCGCCGCGACGCTGTGGGTGGTGCTGGTGCTCTACCGGCGCGAATTCGGTTCGAGGACGCTCAAGGCGATGATGGAGGAGGACCGTTCGCCGACGCTGAAGCCGTGACGAGTCCGGGAGGGTGAGGCACCCTTGCGCGATCAGGCGCGCCGCCTGAACTGCATCCACACCATCGCAGCCGCCCACGCAAACGATGCGAGGAGCATGACGACTCCAAAGGCGTGCACGGCGTGGCCCACCGAGCGGGCACGGGTGAGCAGGCCGAGATCGCCGAGGACATCGATGAAGTCGTGCGCGCCGGTGTCGCCGGTACGCCCGGTGAGCAGGATGTGCTGGGGTTGCTGCGCGTCGTAGACGTACGGCGCGGTATCCATTACCGCGACCGCCGACCACCACAGCATCACCGCCGCGGCGAACGGGTCGCGGTTCCTCGCAAGAAAAATGCCGCCAAAGATGAGCGGCAGTCCTGCCTGGAACAGCGCTCCGCCAAGGTTCGTCATGAACTCCCCGAACGGCCGGAACAGGATATGCCCGAACTCGTGGATCGGCACCATGGGTGAGTGTATGAGCGAGGCCGACATCTCCCACGAGGGTATGTCCATCGCGGCGAGCTTTATGCCATAGACGATCAGCGCGGCGAGCAACGCGGCGCGGGCATACACGTACAGCGGTTCGACCTCGCCGGGCACGTGGAAGAGCAGCGTTCTTGCGCGCGCCAACCACGTCGGGGCGTCGGTCTCGCCGCTGCTGGCAGTCGCACCCGGTGGCCCGGGCACCGCAAGGCGGGTCCTGAGATATTTCTCGAAGATCAGACCGCACGCCGGACACGCGCCCTCGGGCGCGGTTTCAGCCGCCGCGCGTTCGTGGCCGCATTTCGGGCATTTACGATAATGCAGCACGCTGCCGCCACCGGGGATGCGGGTGCGCGCCGTCCGGAGCTTCGACCACGGGAAGCCCCTTGCACTGCGTGAGGTGCATGGTGCGCCGACTTGCGGGGTCGAACGCGTCGCGGCGGTGCATGGTGCAGCGATTGTCCCGGATCTTCGTCCCCATTGCGTGCGATTCCAGCGGCGCAAAAGCGGGCTTGAACCACATCTTCTCAGCAACCCGACATCAGTTGCCGTGCGAAACCCTGGCGGTCGCGAACCGACCTGTTGACCGAGACCGTTACCGCGGAGAGCGGATTCCCGCGCCGGATCTGCGCGACGGCAAGGGTGTCGCCCCGCGTGCCGGGAGAGTCGCGCACCACGACTTCCATGTCGGACTCGCCGAGCAGGCGTTCCTCGGCCGAGACGCCGCCGCCGCGCGCCTTGGCGTTGTGTCCGATGCAGATCGCCGCCGAGTAGGGCGTGTGTGCGCTGGTGAAATTGAAGCGGTCACCCTGTTCGATCGCCTGCTCCGGCGTCTGGGCGCATCCGGCGAGTCCGAGCACGACCAGTGCTCCGATCAGCCCTGCGAACTTACACATGATTTTCTCGCGACCTCGAACCGGAAGGACGTTTCCATTCTAGCATCCCGCTTTTCAGGGATGCCGCGAAATTCGCCGGCGTGCTGCCAGCCGCTGGCGGGACAAGGCGCCGTACAAAAAAATGCCGCCGTCAGGAGCCGGCGGCGGGATTCGGATGCCGGGTATTACGCGGCGCGGCGTTGGGCTTTGGCCGCGGCGTCGCGCGCTTTCTGGGGCAGACCGGTCGCTTCGAGGTCCGCGCGCATTTCCTTCTTCTCTTCCTCGGTCATCTCGGTGCAGGGTGGACGCACCGGGCCGCCGACCATGCCGATCAATTCCTGCCAGTATTTCAGTTCCGCCGCCGGCGTGCGGCCACCGGCGCGTCCATATCCCGGAATCCACTTCGCGAGCACCTCACGCAGCGGGTTGAGGCTGCGGCAGATCTCGGTCGCCTTGTTCATATCGCCGGCGAGCGCGGCGCGGGTGTAGTCGTTGACCGGCGTGTAACCCGGCACCTGGTAGAGGTGCGGGCAGTAGTTGAGCAGCCAGTGGTCGCCGCAGACCGACAGGCTGTGGAGCCACGGTGCCTCGTCGGCGACACTGATTTCGAGCTGATTGCGCACCGCTGCGCGCAGACCCTGCGTAGGAACGGGTTTGCCGACGCCCTGCTTGAAGGCGCAGATGTTCGGAATTTTTGCCAGGCGCTTGGCGAGGCCGGCCGAGATCGGATGCGTCGCTTCGGTATTGAACAGCACGACGCCCATGTCGATGCGCTCGCAGACGAAGCGGAAGAATTCATACACGGGTTCGTCGCCGCGCGCTGCCACGTACGGGGTGAGAATGATGGCGAAATCGATGCCGACTTCCTCGGCGTGGCGCACGAGCTTGATGACGTCGTACGGGTTCTGGTGGTGGCAGCCGGCGATCAGGGGAATGCGCCCCTTGGCCACTTCGACGTTCAGTTCCATGACGCGCATGCGCTCTTCGTTCGTCATCGCCCAGAATTCGCCGACGTTGCCGAGGCAATAATGGCCTTCGAGATTGAGTCCGGAGATGCAGGTCTCCAGGTTCGCCTTGTTGCCGGCTTCGTCGAGCTTGTCGTCGTGGGTAAATGCGGTGGACAGCGCCGTCCAGACGCCCCTCAGCATCTGCTTGGCGGCGTCCTTGGCCTCGTGTTTGCGGTATTTCATGGATACCTCCGTCCTGAAGGATACGCGGGCATGTTGCGGGTGCACAGAATAGCAGATCATCCCCGAGGCTGCCACCCGACTTTGGCTGGCCGGATTTCCCCCTGTGTTTTGGATTCCATGATCCGGACGGCGACCACGCAAACGACGGTGGCGCGCATGGCAGTCTCGATCGGGTGCTGCTATTCTCCAGTAGTTGTAGGTTGGGGTAAGCACGGCGCACCCCAACAATTCCGAGAGTCAAATTGGAGAGAACCATGACGTCGATTACAGGGATTGCCAGGAAATTCTTCGAGGCCTGCGAAACGGGCAAAGGATGGGAGGGATGCAAGGCGTACTGCAAAACGGATGCTACCTTTTCTGCGCAAGCCGAGCCGCTTGCTGGCGTGAAGACCCTGCAGCAGTACGCGGACTGGATGAAGGGTTTGCTGACGTTTATTCCTGACGGACGATATGAACTAAAGTCCTTTGGCACTGATGATGAGCGGAAGAGCGTCTGTGCCTACGGCGTTTTCTCTGGCACTCATACCGGCCAGGGTGGCCCCTGCCCACCAACTGGCAAGAGCGTGAAAACAGACTATGTGTATGTGATGGATTTTGACGGTGAGAAGATCCGGCACATGACGAAGATCTGGCATGCTGGATTGGCCATGAAGGAGCTCGGCTGGATATAGCCTGACCCCGCGCCGAAAACAGCCCCTTCGCAAGCGGTTTTCGTCCGCTCGCCTCGGGTCGCTTAGCACGATCGGTACCCAGCAGAAGGGGCGCAATCAACTACCATAACAATAATTCACGGCAAATAGATACCCATGTTCGAACAAGCCTTCAAGAACATCGACGACGTCCTCTGGAAAGAGGCCGGCTGCACCACCGAACTCGACTACACCGAGCAAACCTCCTGGCTCCTGTTCCTGAAATATCTCGACGGCCTCGAAGAGGACAAAGCTACCGAGGCCGCGCTGGAGGGGAAGAAATCGGGAGAGTGTTCACGGGTTTTCAGAAGTACCTGTATCAGCAACAGGCAGCCGCGTGACCAGCATCATCGCGAATCGCTGGGACGAAGCCGAAGTTGATACGGCCGGACGAAACGCTCTCCGCCGAACTGCCGTGTACGTGACCCATGCCCGGTGGTGTGGGAGGGGGCAGCCGCGAGGCTCCTCCGTATCCCGAATAGGCTCATTGCGCAGGGTTGCGGTAGGGCGAGACCAAGAGAGGATGACAACATGAGCTCACAAACTACAGGATTGCGAGTCGCAGGTATTGTGTTCGGTCTGATGGCCATCGCGCAATTGGTGCGGCTGGTGATACGCCCAGAGGTGCTCGTTGCCGGTTATTCGATGCCGTTGTGGCCGAGTGTGGTGGCTTTCGTCATTTTGACCGGTCTGAGTCTTTGGATGTGGAAGCTCGCTCGCGCTCCGACGAAGTAAACGGAACCACGCTAATGTTCACCCGGCACCGAAGACGTAAATCTCGCGATAAGAGGGACACATGAGTACGCTCGAACACGCGATCGCGATTGCCGCGAAGGCGCACGAAGGCCAGGTCGACAAGGCCGGCGCGCCGTACGTGCTTCATCCGCTGCGTGTGATGTTGCGGCTCGAAACCGAGGCCGAGCGCATCACAGCGGTGCTTCACGACGTGCTGGAGGACTGCGAGGGGTGGTCATTCGACCGGCTTCGTATGGAAGGCTTCTCGGACGAAGTCATCACGGCTCTCGATTCGGTCACAAAGCGTGACGGCGAATCCTACGAGGATTTCGTGCTCCGCGCGGCGGCCAATTCCATCGGTCTCCGCGTCAAGCTTGCGGACTTGAACGACAACTGCGATCTGACCCGGATCGCCAGTCCCACCGCCCGCGATCACGAGCGAATTGCCAAGTACCATCGAGCCATCGCATTGCTTGAGGCATTGTCCTCCCAAAGCGCCGCCGACTCAGGCTCCCGTTAAGCCTGCGCGAGCGTTTCAACGGTGCGCCGATGAAGCACGCGGGCAAGGTGCTCTACCTCGATCCGGCAGGTGCCGGCCCGAACGCAACGTCGGTCACCTATAGGCGGCGCTGGTTCGACTAGGAAAAGCCGAGAGAGTGTGAGGGCGGGAGGGCGTGAGGGGGAAAGAGCAACCTTCGATCTCCCCACCTCCCGATCTCACGATCTCCCGCTCTCGCGCGCATCCGCGGGAGCGGTGCCGCCCGGCCCCAGTGCGCGCTGCATCAGCACGGAATCGACCCAGCGGTTGAATTTCCAGCCCACCGCTGGCAGCAGGCCGACGCGCGCGAAGCCGAACTTCTCGTGCAGCCTGATCGACGCCCAGTTCTCGCTGTCGCCGATCACCGCCACCATCTGGCGGCAGCCCGCCGCCGCGCATGCCTCGATCAGCGGTGCGAACAGCGCGCCGCCGATGCCTTGTCCTGCGCACTCGTGGTGAACGTAGATCGAATTCTCGACCGTATAGCGGTAGGCGGGACGCGTGCGGTAGGGCGCAGCATACGCGTAGCCGGCGAGCCGCCCGCCGACTTCCGCGACGAGATAAGGCAGGCCGAGCGAAACGACACTTTGATGCCGGCGCGCCATTTCCGCGGCATCGGGCGGATCGACCTCGAACGACGCGAGCCCGTGCAGCACGTAATGAGCGTAGATCGCGGCCACGTGCGGGATGTCGTCGTGGCGCGCGCTGCGAACGTGGACGCGCTCCGAAGCTGTCGCTGGCGGCCCGCTCACGCGTAGTTCGCTACCACTCTTGCTGCGTGCGGTAACGCGCGTAGTGGGCGAGCACCCTGGGCACGTAGCTGCGCGTTTCGGGGTAGGGTGGCACACGGTTGCCGGCCTGGACGACCGCCGCCTCGCCCGCGTTGTAGGCTGCGAGCGCAAGCGACAAGTCGGCCCTGAACATCGCGATCAGGTCGCGCAGGTAACGCGCGCCGCCGCGCAGGTTCTCGCGCGGGTCCCAGATGTTCTTGACTGCGTAACGCTGGGCGGTATCGGGCATGAGCTGCATCAGCCCGGCGGCACCCTTGGGTGAAAGGGCGTGGGCGTTGTAGCCGGACTCCACGGTGATCACCGCGTGCAGAAGCGCGGCGTCGAGTCCGTGTTCCTTCGCGATCGCGCCCACCAGCGGCGCAAGCTGCCGGCGCTGCGCGACGTTGACCATTCCGTCAGGCCCCGCCGGC
>Ga0214472_10002843_pt1 | contig 18417 bp, 17 predicted proteins | sample RVTome_6_FD_207662 | JGI IMG/M metagenome (GOLD analysis project Ga0214472, IMG submission 207662) | Soil microbial communities from uranium-contaminated site in the Upper Colorado River Basin, Wyoming, United States - RVT140D175 | ecosystem: Environmental > Terrestrial > Soil > Contaminated >...
TGCCGGACCTGCTCCTGACCCTGCTCCTCGTGGCCGCCATCCTCCTGGTCGCCGACCTGCTCCTTGCGGGCGGCGCCATGACCATGACCGGGATGTCCACGATGGCCAGCATGGTCGCCCACCCGCTTGCGGCGGGGGCGCTGGTCATTCTCATCATCGTGCTCGCGCTTGTGCTGGGCGGACAGACGTAGCGATGCTCGTGCAACCCGTCCGGGCGCGCCTCGACCCTTACGGCCGCCAGGTCGTCGACGTCGTCATCGACCGGGGCTATCACCCTGACGCGATCGTGGCGCGCGCCGGGATTCCCCTTCGACTGGTCTTCAGACGCCAGGATGGGGACATCTGCACCGAACGGGTCGTGTTCTCCTCGCCCCACATCGACCGACGCCTGGCGGCGACCGGCACCACGACGATCGAGCTCCCGGCGCAGCCACCCGGCGAGGTCCGCTTCACCTGCGGCATGGGTCGGTATCGGGGGCGGATCGAGCTCATCCCCGAGCGAGCGCCATCGATCCTGAGGCGGCTCCGCGGCCGGGCCTTACGCCTCGAGACGCCGGTGCGCACGGCGCTCGTCCTGTGGATCTGCTCGCTCCCGCTCATCGCCCTGCTCGCGGTCCTGGCGCTGGACGCGACCGCGGCGATCGCTGCCGCGGGTGCGGCCCTGTTCGCCTCGGTGGCCGGCTGCCTGTGGGCATCTGGCCGCTCGTCCGAGCCGATCTAGGAGGTCCGATCCCGTTCGTCGGAGCCATCACCTGGGAGGGCAGTCCGCCATGACCGCTCACGTTCACGATCCTGCGACGTACGGCGGCGGGATGCGTCCGCCGGCCACGCCGGCGGACGGTGCCGCGACGCCGTCGCGGCCCCGCTGGCTGGTGCCCGGACTCCTCGTCGCGGTCGTCGTCGGCGGGCTCGTTGTCGCTGGCCTCGTCTCGTTGTCCACCGTCCTCTACGCCGGCCTGTTCGGCGGAATGATCCTCATGCACGCCGGCGGCCGCGGCCACGGCGACGGCCCGCCAGGCCGTGGACACAGCCTGCATGGCGATGGGGCGGACGACACCGAGGATCTCAGCCACCGCTCATCTGGCGCTCAGCGAACCGAACCAGGCTCCGCTGCAGGACTCGATCAGCGAGTCCTCAGCGTGGTCCTGGCGGACTACGGCAAGTCGGCGCCGTTTGCCGACCGGAACGGTCGTCCCGATCGAGTTCATGCCCGGCGACCCCGGCGAGCATGCGTTCACGTGCCCGATGGGCATGCTCCGGGGTCGGAACATGGTGGAGGCATCGTGATGGCTATCGAGCCAAGGCTGATCGTGCTCGAGTCCGACGACCAGCCGGCCGGGCCGTGCGTCGTGTGCGGGAACGATATCCCGGCCGGTGAGGGCGTCACCGCCACCTACCAGGGAAGGACCCTCCGCTTCAAGTGCCCCGGCTGCCTCGTTCGTTTCGAGTTCAACCCCGAGCGCTTCCTCGCGGCACAGGATCAGGCCTGCTGCAACGGGAGCCACGATCATTCCCCCGCGAGCGAGTGGCGGTGCGACTGACTCCTGGCCGTCCTGGCGACATCTCCTGCACCGAGGTAGGCTCAATGAACGCTGCGTCGCTCTCGGACGTTGCGCAGCGACGTCCCCGAGTCCCTGATCACCACCATCCATCGGCTTCGAGGAGAACCATGCGCCTTCGCCATCTGAGCCTCTTTCCCGCGCTCATCCTCATCGTCGCCGCCTGTTCGGGCGCCGGCGCGACGGCGTCACCCTCGGCACCCGCCGCCTCTGCCAGCGCTGCGCCGCAGCGGATCGAGGTGACGCTCTCGGACAGCTTCACGATCGAGCTCGCCTCCTCGACGGTTCCGGCCGGCGTCCCGGTCACCTTCGTCGTGATGAATGCAGGCGCCATCGATCACGAGTTCTACGTGGGGGACGAGGCCGCCCAGGCCGAGCACGAGGAGGAGATGATGGCCGGCGGGATGCGCCACGACGAGCCCGACGGGATCTCCGTCAAGCCGGGCGAGACGAAGGAGCTGATCCATACGTTCGAGGCGCCGGGTGAGATGCTCGCCGGCTGCCACGAGCCCGGCCACTACACCGCCGGCATGAAGGCGGCGATCACGGTCACCGGCTAGCCCTGGTCTCGTGAACGAGCACCGGCACCACGGGCCCGTGGAGCGGGAGACGCGCGCCGAGAGCGCGGCGGCGGACGCTCACGCGGCCACGTCCGATCAGGCGCGGAGCGCGCCCGCCGACTCGAGGGCCGGCGGCCACGGCACGGGCCACGGCCCCAGCCACGGCGCGGGCCACGGCACGAGCCACAACCGCCATGCGGGCCACTCCGTGGCGATGTTCCGGGACAAGTTCTGGCTGAGCCTGGCGCTCACGATCCCGGTCGTCCTGCTCAGCACCGACATCCAGGAGTGGTTCGGCTACACCGTTCCGACGTTCCCGGGCTCCGAGTACCTCCCGGCGATCCTCGGGACGGTCGTCTTCGGCTACGGTGGCCTGGTCTTCATCCGGGGCGCGCTGGGCGAGCTCGCCGATCGCCAGCCCGGGATGATGACCCTGATCACGCTCGCGATCGTTGTCGCGTTCGTCACCAGCTGGGCCGGCACGCTCAGGCTCTTCGAGGTCGAGATCTGGTGGGAGCTCGCCACCCTCATCACGATCATGCTCCTCGGCCACTGGCTCGAGATGCGCTCGATCGCCCAGGCACGTGGCGCCCTCGCTGCGCTCGCAGAGCTCCTGCCGGACACGGCCGAGCGCGTCACGGACGACGGAATCGAGACCGTTCCTCTCGCCGCCCTCGCGGTCGGTGATGTCGTGCTCGTGAGGCCCGGAGCCCGCGTCCCCGCCGACGGTACGGTCACCGAGGGCGATGCCGACGTCGACGAGTCGATGATCACGGGTGAATCGAAGGCCGTGTCCAAGTCGCCCGGCGACCGGGTGGTGGCCGGGACCGTCGCGGCGGGTGGGAGCCTCCGGGTCCGTGTCTCCGCCATCGGCGACGAGACTGCCCTCTCGGGGATCATGCGCCTGGTCGAGGCCGCCCAGGCGTCTGCGTCGCGGGCACAGGCGCTCGCTGACCGAGCCGCCGCGATCCTCTTCTACGTCGCCCTCGTGTCCGGGGTCGTCACGCTCGCCTTCTGGTGGCTGCAGGGCGACCCGGAGGGAGCGCTCGTCCGGACCGCGACCGTCCTGGTCATCGCCTGCCCCCACGCCCTCGGCCTGGCGATCCCGCTCGTCATCGCGATCTCGACCTCGATCGGCGCGCGGAACGGGCTCCTCGTCAAGAACCGCGTCGCGCTCGAGCGCGCCCGCGAGCTCCAGGTCGTGATCTTCGACAAGACCGGCACCCTGACGAAGGGCCAACCGATCGTCGCGGCCGTGGCTGCGACGATCGGCGGCGAGATCGACATCCTGCGCCTGGCGGCCGCGGTCGAGGCCGACTCCGAGCATCCGCTCGCGCGTGCGATCGTCGAGGAGGCCAACCGTCGCGGGATCGACGTCCCCAACGCCACCGACTTCGAGAGCCTCGCCGGCCGCGGCGCCCGCGCCCGCGTCGATGGTCGGGCGGTGGCGGTCGGAGGACCGCGGCTGCTCGGCGAGCTGGCCCTCGAGCCGATCGGGGACACGGAAGCGTGGGCCGGCGAGGGAAGGACGGTCCTCCATGTCGTCGTCGACGGTCGGGTGGCGGGCGCACTCGCGCTGGAGGACGAGATCCGGCCGGAGTCCGCGGAGGCGATCCGGGACCTCCACGCCCTCGGGCTCAAGGTGGCCGTGATCACCGGCGACAGCCAGGCCGTCGCCGACTCGGTTGCCCGGCGCCTCGGGATCGACGAGGTCGCGGCGCAGGTCCTCCCGGCTGACAAGGCCGCGGCGGTCGGGCGGTTCCAGGCGGGCGGCCGGAAGGTCGCGATGGTCGGTGACGGGGTCAACGACGCCCCGGCACTCGCCACTGCCGACGTCGGCATCGCGATCGGCGCGGGAACGGACGTGGCGGTCGAATCGGCCGGCATCGTCCTCGTCCGGAGCGACCCCCGCGACGTCGTGGGCGCGATCGAGCTGTCCCGCGCGACCTACGGCAAGATGGTCCAGAACCTCGTCTGGGCGACCGGCTACAACCTGGTGGCGATCCCCGTCGCCGCCGGGGTGCTGGTGCCATGGGGGATCGACCTGCCGATGGCCGTCGGGGCGATCGCGATGAGCGCTTCGACGATCATCGTTGCCGCCAACGCCCAGCTGCTGCGCGGGCTTCGCCTGCGCCGCGAGCCGATCGCCGTCGAGCCGGCCGCGGCTCCGGCCTGACCGAGACCGTCCGAGAGGAGCAACGAACCTTGAGCGGAGCACGACCAGCGTTCCCCGAGATCAAGGCGGCGCTCAACGCCGAGCGGGCTGCCGCGGCCCAGCCGCCGGTCGGCCCCGGGATCTGCGAGGTCGCCGAGGCGGCGACGCCGGCCGGCCACTGACACGCCCGGCGGGGCCGTCCGGCAGGCGAGAGGTCTAGCTTCCGACCCGCTGACGCCGCGGGCCCGCCCCGAGGTGCTCGCGGAGCTCGGCCACGAGCTGTCGCTCCGTGGCCCGGTCGGCGCGGCGAACGTTGATCGTCCGGGATCGCCGGACCTGGGAATCGAGCTCGCGGAGCCTGGCCTCGAGCCGTTCGTGGACCATGCCGTGACCGACGACGACCACGGACTCGTCGCGGTCCAGTCGGCCGGCCACGGCGTCGACGAACCGGTCGAGGTGCTCGATCCGGCGGCGCTCGCCAGCCGACTGCCGGTCGGGGCCGCCGTGCCGCGTGAGCGGGTCGTACCGGACGTGCCGGGTTGCCCGGGTATGGGCCGGCACGTCCGACGCGAGGCGCTCGATCAGCGCCTCCTCCCCGGTCCAGCGGACCACGACCGCCTCCCGGGCATCGATCCAGACGAGGACCCCCCGGTGGGCGATGTCGGCGGTTGTGTCGGGGCGGGCCTCGGTCTCGGTCGCGGCCGTCATGAGCGGGCCCACGCCGGCCGCCCGTCGGACTCCCCGGCGAGATCGGCGTAGGTGACACCGGTCGCCCGCTCCCACTCGGCACGGTCCACCCGGACCGCGCATGTGTGCGTGCCTGCGTTGAAGCTCACGGCCGTGTCGTCGCGGACCGCGAGGTCGGCGACCATCGCCAGGTCGAACAGCGCACCGACGGCCGGGATCGCCCCGGCGTCGCACTCCGGGGCGAGGGCCGTCAGCTCGGCCTCGGTGAGGAGCCGGACGTCGTCGGCCAGGAGGGCCTCGCGCGCCTTGCGGAGATCGACGTGGTCGGTGGCGTCGAGGACGAGCAGGACGGTGCGCTGGTCGTCCGTCCGGACGGCGACGACCTTCGCGAACGTGCGCGGGTCGACGCCCTCGGCCCGTGCCGTCTGGCGAGCCGTGAACGCCTCGGCATGCTCGTGGACGTCGTGCTCGACACCGTGGCGTTCGAGCCAGCCGAGGAGGGTGGGGAGGGCGCCCGGATGGGCGCTCTTCGGGATCGGGGGCATGACTGGTCCTCCCGGATGCGTACCCCGAGCATCGCGCCCCGCGGCGGCGGGCGCATCGGCCGTTCGAAGTCGCGCGGTGTGCCGAACGTCCCGAAGCGCGGCTCGCGCCCGGTCGTCGCGCGTCTATCCCGTTTGGGGATATATCCACTAGCGGATATATCCACTATCTATCCCTCGGCACCTTCGCTCGCGGCCGGTGCGGGGCCAACCTTCCCGCATGTCCGACGGATTCTCGCCAGGCAGCGAGGACGGCGGCCGCACGACGGCCCCGCAGCCCCGGGTCGGCGCGCCCGGACCGGGCGGATTCGGGCGGCGGCGCTTCGTCCGGTACCTGATGGGTTTCTCGATCGTCAGCTCGCTGGCGATGATCGTGACCCCGATCGTCGGCTTCCTCATCCCGACCAGGACCGCGTCCGGCACCGAGGGGGGCCGCGTGCTCGCGGGGACGCTGGACACGCTGCCGATCGGCGCGGGCGCGGTGGTGGCCGTCGGCGCCAAGCCCGCGGTCGTCGTCAACACCACGGCAGGGATCAAGGCCTACTCGGCGATCTGCACCCACCTCGGCTGCATCGTGGCCTGGGATGGCCCGGCCAACACGATCGTCTGCCCCTGCCATGACGGCCGGTTCAACCCCGCGACCGGGGCCGTGGTGTCGGGGCCGCCGCCGGCGCCGCTCACCCCGCTGACGACGGCCGTCGAAGGCAACGACATCTACATCGTGACGGGCTGACGATGGCCGCCGAGGTCCAGCGCAACGAGGCACCGGGCGGCGCGCTCGGCTGGGTGGAGAGCCGCCTCCATCTCGGTCCGTTCATCGGCGCCCTGCTGCACGTCCGGATCCCGGCCGACGCGAAGACCTTCTACCTCGGCGGGATCACCCTCTTCCTGTTCGGCATCCAGGTCGTCACCGGGACGCTCCTCGCCCTGTACTACAGCCCCACGCCTGAGGCCGCCTACGAGAGCGTCCTGTCGATCACGAGCGATGTCCAGTTCGGCTGGCTGATCCGGAGCATGCACCACTGGGCGGCGAACCTGATGCTCGTGTTCCTCGTCCTCCACCTCCTGCGGATCTTCGTCCAGGCGACGTACAAGTACCCTCGCGAGATCACCTGGATCGTCGGCGGCGGGCTGCTCCTCCTCACGATCGGCTTCGGCTTCACCGGCTACCTCCTGCCCTGGGACCAGCGCGCCTACTGGGCGACGGTGGTGGGCACGGAGATCGCGGGTGACGTCCCGCTCATCGGCTCGTCGCTCCTGCTCCTCCTCCGCGGCGGGGCCGAGGTCAGCGAGGCGACGCTGGCCAGATTCTTCGGCATCCACGTGCTCGTCCTGCCGCTCCTCCTCGGCGGTCTCGTCGCCCTCCATCTCCTGTTCGTCCACCAGCAGGGACTGGCGAACCCGAAGCGCGCCGAGCCGCGACCCGGGCGGGTGACCGCCCCGCAGCCACCGGAGAAGCTCAAGCCCTTCTTCCCGGACTACATCCTCGACGAGGTCATCGCCTGGTACGCGGTCCTGGCCGGGCTGGTGATCCTCGCCTCGCTCTTCCCCGCCGGCCTGGAGCCGAAGGCCGACCCGCTGGTCACGCCGGAGCACATCAAGCCGGAGTGGTACTTCCTCGCGGTCTACCAGCTCCTCAAGCTCGTCCCCGAGACGGTCGGCGTCGTCGCCCCGGTTGTCCTGATCACGATCATCGTCCTCCTGCCCCTCCTCGACCGGAACCAGGAGATCAGCCCGCGGCGCCGGCCCATCGCAATCTTCCTCGCGCTCGTCCTCCTCGTCGCGATGGCCGTGCTGACGTTCTACGGCGGCCAGGTCTAGCCGTGCGAACCCTCCGGACCCTCCGACCGCTCCTCCTGCCCGGGCTCCTGGCACTCGGGAGCCTGTTCGCCGCCGCGATCGTCACGGCCGGCGGGACGGCCGATGGCCCCGGGACCGGATCATGGACGCTCACGGTGGGCCAGGCCACCCCGACGCCCGAGGTCCCGCTCGAGTCCGCACCGCCCCTGCCGACGCCGATCGCCCATCCGGGCGACGCGAGCTCGACAGGCTGTGTCGACTGCCACTCCAAGGTCGACAGCAGGCAGGCCGCGATCGCCGACGACTGGCGGGCGAGCATCCATGCCAAGGAGGGCGTCGGCTGCGCCGACTGCCACGGTGGCGATCCGACCTCCGACGAGATCACGGTCGGGATGGCCGAGGCGCGCGGGTTCCAGGGCGTGCCCAGCCGCGGCGAGACGGTCGGCCTGTGCGGCAGCTGTCACGCGAACGCGGACCGGATGCGGCCTTACCAGATCGCGACCGACCAGTACTCGAAGTACTTCTCGAGCGTCCATGGCCAGCGCCTCCTGATCGCGACCGACGACCGCGTCGCGATCTGCTCCGATTGCCACGGCGCCCACAGCGTCAAGCCGGCCTCCGATCCCACGGCGGACGTCTACCCGCTCAATGTTCCGAAGCTGTGCGCCTCGTGCCACGCCGACGCCACGAAGATGCAGCCCTATGGCATCCCGACCGATCAGTACGACGTCTACAAGCTCAGCATCCACGGAACGCAGCTGCTCGAGGAGCAGGACCTGAGGGCGCCGACATGCGCCTCGTGCCACGGCTCGCACGCGGCCAAGCCGCCGCGCAGCGACGAGGTCGTCCAGGTGTGCGGCCAGTGCCACACCGCGACCCAGGCGCTGTACGAGGAGAGTGCCCACGCGCGGCTCGAGGGCGTCGGGCCGAAGTGCTGGACCTGCCACGGGACGCACGACGTGAGCGAGCCGAATGAGAGCCTCTTCCTCCACGAGGGCGGCGTCCCCGACTACCTCTGCGCGACCTGCCACAGCCCGACGGACCAGAGCCTTCGCCTCGAGATGGACCGCTTCGAGGATCCCGCCGACCGGCGCTGCGACACGTGCCACCACGAGCGCTCGCTCATCTACTCGCAGGTCGAGGCGATCGCCGGGGCGATCGGTGGGGCGCGCGACGCCTACGACACCGCCCTCCACCGAATCGACGACGCCGCCGCGCTGGGCATGATCGTCACCGACGCCGACGTCGCCGCGCAGGAGGCCAGGACGGAGCTCATCAAGGCCCGGGCGGCCGTGCACACGACGAAGCTGACCACGATCTCCGAGCTCACCGACGCGGCCCTGGCGAAGTCGGCCGCCGCCCAGGACCTCGCCAACTCCAAGCTCGCCGAGAGCGACTTCCGCCGCCAGGCCATGGTGATCGTCATCGCCCTCATCGCCCTCAACGTCCTCGTCCTCATGTGGCTCCGGCGGCGCCTGCACGCGACGAGCTGACCCCGGCGTCCCGCCGTGATCGACTCCACTCATCGAATCGGCCGTCTGCGCGCTCGGCGCTGACCTCGATTCGTCGATTCCGGGGCTCCGCCGAACGTGGACGAGCGCATTTCGATGAACGACGTCGATCAGCAGCCGAGGATCGGGCCGGTGCCTGATGGCGTGGGCGCGGGTCGGTCGGCGGGCGGGCCGGGTCGGTCGGCGGGCCGTGCCGGCGGGACGTCCGAGCCGGAAGTCGGGCCTTCCGTGCCGGAAGGCCTTTGGCCATCTGTGCCGAAAGGCACTGTCCCCGGCCTGCGCCGGGCGCCCATCGTGGAGCCATGCGCGATCCGAAGCCAATTCGCGACCTCGAACGGCTGAAGTGGATCGGCGTCCTCCTGCCGATCGGCCTGATCTGGGCCTGGGAGCTCGCCCGGTTCGTGTTCGTCGACGGGACGCTGCCGGCGCAGGACGAGCACATCCTCTCGGCGCTCATCCTGGCCGGCGGGATCGTCCTGTTCGGGATCGTCATGGCGGTCATGCTCGAGCGGACGCAGCACGAGATCCTCCGCCAGAACCGGGACCTGACCGCCCTCACGACGGTCGGCTCGGCGGTCCGGGCGGACCAGTCGATGGCCCACATGGCGGCCCACGCCCTCGAGCGCCTGATCGAGCAGACCGGCGCCCTGGCCGGCGTGATCCGCGTCGCCGGGCCGGACGGCGAAGCGATCGTCGTGCACAGGCCCGAGACGTTTCCGGCGGGCCTCGGCTGGGTCCTGACCCTCCTCGACGAGCCGGTCGAGGCGGCGTTCGGGGTGCGCTACACGGACCGCGACGATCTCGACACGCAGGTCCTCGACCTCGGCTTCGACCCGCGCCTCGCGGCCGACGATCGGATGCGGCTCGTCTTCCATCCGGCGGTCCGGCCGAACCTCACCGACAAGGTGCTCGAAGAGCTGGCCCAGGACGTCGAGACGAGCCTGCGCATCGAGCGGCTCGTCGCCGACCTCCGGCGCCGCGAGCACGAGCGCGGCGCGCTCTACGAGCTGGCCCTCCAGCTGACCGAGCGGCCCGAGCTGCCCGGCGTCCTCGACCGTATCACCCAGTACGCCCGCGACCTGCTGGCGGCCGACCAGGCAGTCGTGTGCCTGGCCGACCCGTCGCACCTGCCCAGCCCGGCCGGGCGGGTGTCGGGCCGGCGCGCGATCGTCGACGACGGGCGCATCTGCCTCCTCGCCCACGAGGGCCTTGGCCCGATGCACGGCCAAAATCCGCATTGCCCGGTCCAGCCCGGCGCTCCGGATGCGGCCTGGATCGCGCGGCCGCTGCGCGGACCCGGCGAGCTCCTCGGCGAGCTGTGCGTCACCCGCGCACCGGATCGCCCGTTCAGCGAGGCCGAGGGGACGCTCCTCGGCGCCCTCGCCGACATGGCGGCCATCGCCGTCCGAACGTCTCGGCTCCACGACACCGAGGAGCAGATGACGATCCTCTCCGAGCGCGATCGGATCGCCCGCGAGCTGCACGACAGCCTCGCCCAGGTCCTCGGCCAGATCCACCTCCAGCTCCGAGCCTTCGAGTCGCGGACCGACGGGGCGCCCATCTCAACGGAGCTGGCCGAGCTGGCCGACGTCGCCGATGACGCCTACCACGACGTCCGGGAGACGATCCTCGGCCTGCGCGAGACCATCCCCAGCGACGGCGGCCTGGAGGCCGCGCTCCGCGCCTATCTCGCCAAGTACACCCGCCAGACCGGGATCGCGGCCAGCCTCGACTGCGACGGGATCGCCGGCCGGTCACTGCCGCCGAGGGCTGAGGTCCAGCTCCTGCGGGTCGTCCAGGAGGCGCTCACGAACGTCCGCAAGCACGCCCGGGCGTCGGCCGTCAGGGTGGAGCTTCGGGACGTCGGCGGGACGCCGGTCCTGAGCGTGACCGACGACGGGGAGGGCTTCGATCCGACGAGCGTCGTGGCGTCCCTGACGGGTGGCTTCGGGCTGCGCTCGATGCGCGAGCGGGTTGAGCTCCTGGGCGGCACACTGGACGTCCACACCGCGCCCGGCGACGGGACGCGGATCGTGGCCAGACTTCGCCCGGAGGCACCGCATGTCGCACCCACCGCGACTTCGCCTGCTGCTCGTTGACGATCAGCCGCTCTTCCGGAAGGCACTCGCCAGCCTGATCAACGGCCAGTTCGACATGACCGTCGTCGGCGAGGCCAGCGATGGGAGCGAGGCGGTCGCCCAGATCCGGGCGCTGGCGCCCGATCTCGTGGTGATGGACGTGAACATGCCGGTCGCGAGCGGCATCGACGGCGTCCGCGCGGCGCGCCAGGCGGGCATCGACCTGCCGATCATCATGCTGACGATCTCGGAGGAGGACGACGACCTCTTCGAGGCGATCAAGGCCGGCGCGAACGGCTACCTCCTCAAGAACCTCAAGCCGGAGCAGCTCTTCGAGGGCATCCGGCTCGCGGTCCGCGGCGAGGCCCCGATCTCGCCGGCCATCGCCAGCCGCCTCCTGGATGCCTTCCGCCACGGCGGCCCGCCGAGCGCCTTCCGCGCGCCAGCGCCGGGCGAGGACGAGATGGAGCTGACCCGTCGCGAGGCCGAGGTCCTGCGCTACGTCGCGGCCGGCCTTTCCAACAAGGAGATCGCGACCCAGCTGACGATCACCGAGGGCACGGTCAAGAACCACGTCCACCATGCCCTCGAGAAGCTCCATCTCACGAACCGGGTCCAGGCCGCCGCGTATGCGGTGCGCCACCGGATGGGCGGCGAGGGCGGCAACGGAGCGTGACGTATTCGGACGGGGGATAGGTCGGGGGGTAGACCGCGCGGCTCCAAGGTTGTGCATTCGGACGGATAGGCGAGCACGGCGGCGCTTCCTACGATCGGGCCCTGGGTGAGATGCGCCCACGCGCCTGGAGGGACCTCGCGTGCGGGGACCGGACCGAGTCGTCGTCCTGTACAGCCACCCCCTGCTCGGTGAGGGGCTCGGCCGGATGCTGGCCGCGGAGCCCGGCCTGACGGTCACGACCGTGAGCCTCGGGACCCTCGACGGGCTCGACGAAGCGCTGGCGGGCGAGCCCGACGTCGTCGTCTTCGAGGAGGGCGGTCCGATCGGCATCCTCGACGTCCTGCGGCGCTCTGGAGCGACGGTCATCGTCGACGTCGACATCACCTCCTCGACGGCCTGGACGCTCCAGCGCCATGAGCTGCGCTCCGCCCCCGACGAGGTCCTCGGCGCCGTCCGAGAGGCACTCGCCGTCCGGGCCCGGTCTGGTGGTCCCGGAAAGCCCGTCTGCGGACCGTCGGTCGTCAGCGCCCGTCGCCGCGGTCGCGGGCCTGCCGAGATCGTGGCCGGCAGCTGAGCCCCCCTCGGTCGGGCCATTCGCGTCAGCGATCCAAGCGGCCCGATCCGGGCGATACAGGCCCGATCGTGGTGCGGCCAGGCAAACCTGTACCCACGTTCTATCTGTCGGCGGATAGGAACGCGCCTCGCGCGCCCCGACGATGGGTCGGACCGGCGCCCGTCCTGAGCGCCATGCGCAGAAGTAGGTACGTCCCATGACCTGGCTCGCGTCCCTCACGAGGATCTCGGAGGGAGAGCTCGACCGGCTGATCAAGAGGATCGCGGCGATCCTCGTGGTCGGCACGCTCGTGTTCGTCGGTTTCTATGTCCTCGATCGCTTCCGGATGCCGGCCCCGAGCATGGTCGACCAGACGATCACCAGCCTCGAAGGGGCCGTCCGGGAAGACCCTTCCGACGTCGCGTCGCGCGGGCAGCTCGCCGACGCCTACGTCGTCGCCGAGCGCTACGAGGACGCCGTCGCCCAGTACGACGCGATCCTCGCGACCGGCCAGGCGGACGAGCTGGCCCACTTCGGCCGCGCTCGGGCCAGCCAGGCGCTCGGGAACCTCGATGCCGCCAAGGCCGACTATGAGGCGGTGGTGGACATCGCCAGCGAAGGCGAGTTCGCCCACGTCGACCCGACGCTCAACGCCGCCTTCTACGGGCTCGGCCAGATCGCGCTCGAGCAGGGGAAGCCGGCCGACGCGGTCCAGTACCTGTCGGCCGCGGTGGCGATCAAGCGGTCCGATGCCGATGCGCAGTATCTCCTCGGCACGGCCTACGTTCGGAACGGCGAGCCGGCCAAGGCCATCGAGCCGCTGCGGAGCGCGATCGCCTTCGTGCCGATCGGCTGGAGCGAGCCGTACATGACGCTCGCCCAGGCCTACACGGACACCGGCGATCCCGATCGAGCCGAGTGGGCCGCGGCCATGGCCGACCTGTCCGAGGAGCGCTTCGACTCGGCCACATCGCGGCTCGAGGCGATTCTGGACGGCCCGGCAGGCATCGAGGCGACGATCGGTCTGGCCCTCGTCAGCGAGGTCCGGGGTGACGCCGCGGCCGCGGCCGACTGGTACCGCAAGGCGCTCGAGATCGAGCCCGCCAACGCCTCGGCGCTCCTCGGCCTGACCCGGGTCAGCCTGCCGGACGCGACCGCCGGGGCCGGAGAGGGGGCCTCGGAGTGACCGCCGAGACGGGAACCCTGCCGGCTGGCGCACCGCCCGCCGAGGTCGAGGCCGACCCGGAACGCCGCCGACGCCGGAAGCTCCTTCTTCTCCTCCTCCTGCTCGGCAGCCTGGCGATCCTCCTCGGCATCGCGATCTGGTACCTCCTGTTCCGCCAGCCCCTGCCACTGCCGATCATCACGCCGCCCGCGGTCCCGGCGTACTCGACGAGCATCTACGGGGCGGCGGATCCCTCGGGGGTCGCGGTCAGCCCGTCCGGTGACCGCATCTACGTCGCCGAGACCGGCGGCGACAAGGTCGTCCGGATGTTCGACGGAGGTGGCAACGAGCTGGGCGTCCTGCAGCCGCCCGCCACCACCGGCGGCGAGCACGTCCCGGTCTACGTGGCGGTCGACCCGACGACCCAGAACGTCTACGTCACGGATCGTCCGGCCGGCGCGGTCTACGTCTTCGACCGCGACGGTGCCTACCTGAGCGAGTTCCGCCCGGCTGTCGCGATCGAGGGCTGGCAGCCCCTCGGGCTCGCCTTCGACGCCGACGGCAACCTCTACGTGACCGACCTCGCCGCCCCGGCGCGGGTCCTCAAGTTCGATGCGACCGGCAAGCTCCTGCTGACCCTCGGGGACGGCGAGGGCATGAGCTTCCCGAACGGCGTCGCCGTCGACGCCGACGGCCTGGTCTACGTCTCCGACAGCAACAACGGCCGTCTCCTCGTCTTCGGCGCCGACGGCGCGCTCCTCTCGAAGATCGGCCGCGGGGCCGGCGCGGGGAACCTCGGCCTGCCGCGGGGGATCGCGGTCGACGGCCAGGGCCGGGCCTTCGTCGTCGACTCGAGCGGCCAGGGCGTCCTCGTCTACGCGGTCCTGGAGTCCGGCCAGGAGCAGCCCGAGCACCTCGGGTTCTTCGGTGGCCACGGGATCGCCGACGGCCAGTTCGCGTTCCCAATGGGGGTCGCTGTGGACACCCACGGCCGGGTGTACGTCGCCGACACGGCGAACGGCCGCATTCAGGTCTGGAGTTATTGAGTTGAGGCGTCCATGAAGGAGGTTGGAGCCGTAGACGTTGACCGCCGGCAGGGCCGGCCGAGCCCATTTGGTGAATCGACAGGAAGAAAGGAGGTGGGGACAGTGAGACGTCTGGCGCTCGTTCTAGCGGGCGGCGCCCTCTGGCTGATCCTTGCCGCAGTTCCTGCCCTGGCCGACGGCGGACCCCACGTGATGACCGTGAACAACGGATCGCTTGGGATCAACGCCGACGGCTGCGCCGGGTGCCACCGGGCACACACGGCCCAGGGCCCGTTCCTCATCAACGCCGCCGATGAGACGGCGTTGTGTCAGACCTGCCATGGCGCAGCCGTGACCGGTTCAACCGTGGACGTCATGACCGGCGTCCAGTACGCGCTCGCCGGCCGGGACGCCGGGACGCAGCTCGGCGCCCTCCGGGGCGGCGGCTACGACCAGGCCCGGCTCAATGCCGGGGACGTGTCGCGGGCGTCATACCTCCGGAACGCGACGTCGGTCTCCCAGCGCCCGAAGGTCGGTGTCGGGGCGGCCGAGGACGTTACGTCGGCGCACATCGAGATGACGGACAACGGCCTGACCAACCCGGGCATCGCCTGGGGCAACGGGGCCGCCGGCTCCGGCGCCGGTCCGGTCGTCGAGATCAGCTGCGCGTCCTGCCACAACCCCCACGGGAACGGGCAGTACCGCATCCTCAACAAGATCCCCGAGGCCACGGGCACCGGCTTCGATGACGGCTGGGTGGTGGACATCATCGCCACGGTCGCGTTGAACGACCGGATCTACACCGAGGTCTCCCACGCGCTCCTCGTCGGCGACGTCGTCACGGTCGCCGGGACCGGGACCGCCGCCGACGGGACCAGTCTGACCGTCGCGACCGTCTCGTCGAACTACTTCACGCTCACGGGCGTGGACATCCTCGCCGACACCGGTGTCGGCGGGACCGTCGAACGGACCAGCGGCGTCGTCGTCACCGACGCGACCCTGCCGGCCCCGGGCGACACCCGCAACTACACCGTGATGCAGACGAAGGGCACCGAAGGCACCGAATCGACGTACCTGCTCTACGCCAGCCAGGTCGCCACGGCCGCCGGCTCGGGCACCTTCAACGGCATCGCGGGAACCTACGGCCCGACGGGCGGCGACTACTTCGCCCGCAACGTGCCCTGGAACCCGGTGATCAACGACCCGACGTGTGACCCGACGATCAACGCTCAGACCCAGCCGCAGTGCGCCACGGCCAACAGCGCGCCGAACGGGCGTCCGTCCACGTTCAGCGGACAGATCACCGCCTGGTGCGCCTCGTGCCACACGCGCTACTTCGCGAACAACAACCCGAACCCCACGACGGTCGATCCGCTCGACACGGGCGCCTCGTGGATGTACCCGAGGCCCGACGAGAGCCTCTTCAAGTACCAGCACCGAACGGTCTCCGGACGCGACTGCCTGACCTGCCATGTCTCACATGGCTCGAACGCAGCGATGACCGGCGACTTCTCGAGCACGTACACGTACCCGGACGGCACCGCGTCCGCCTCGAGCCGACTGCTCAAGGTCGACAACCGCGGAACCTGCCAGGCGTGCCACGACCCGACAGGGACGATCACGGCAGGGACGTACATCGGCCCGGTCGGACCGACCGTTCCGTAACGACGATCTGAAGGGCCCGGTGGCCGCACAAGCGCCACCGGGCTCACCACCCGCAGCGTCCAACTCGTCAGAAAGAGGCAGGGACCCGTGAGACGTCTGGCGCTGGTGATCGCTTGCGGCGCCGTCTGGCTGATCCTCGCCGCCGTGCCCGCCCTGGCCGACGGCGGACCCCACGTGATGACCGTGAACAACGGGTCGCTGGGGATCAACGCCGATGGCTGCGCCGGGTGCCACCGTGCCCACACGGCCCAGGGCCCGTTCCTCATCAACGCCGCCGACGAGACCGCGTTGTGCGCCACCTGCCACGGCACGGCCGGGGCCGGCGCCACGACGGACGTCATGAGCGGCATCCAGTACCGCCTCGTCGGGGCCGGTTCGCCCGTCCTCGGCGCCCTGCGGGGCGGCGGGTTCGTCACCGCCGCCATCGACTCCGGGAACCCCGCCCGGCTGCTCGTCTCGAACGACCTGTCGTCCTCGGACGACCAGCACGCCAAGGTGTCGGTCAGGATCGACGGCACCGGCGCCGTGGACCCAGCGCCAGTGACCTCCGCCCACCTCAACATGGCCGAGAACGGCCTGTCCGCACCTGCCGTCGCCTGGGGCAACGACGTGATCGGCCTCGGCGACAAGGGACCCGGGCCGACGGTCACGTTGAGCTGCGCGTCCTGCCACAACCCGCACGGCAACGGCCAGTACCGGATCCTCAACCCGGTCCCCGCGCCCGAGGGCGCGGGCTTCGTGCCAGCTACCGGCCCGGCGACGGTCACCGACAGCCCCTTCGACAACCCCGACGCGGCCGAGGCGGACACCAAGAACTACACCGTCATCCAGACAAGGGGTGTGCCGGGCACGCTCTCGACCTATCTCCTGTATGCCGCCGATGTCGTCGACGATGGCTACGGTCCGGAGACGGGCGACTACTGGCACGTGCGCGTGCCCTGGAACACCGCATCGACGCCTTCCACCGGCGCCGACGCGCCCAACGGCATCCCGGCCAACCGCACGGGCGGGTTCGTCGCCTTCAACACCCAGATGACGGCCTGGTGCAGCTCCTGCCACACCCGCTACGCGTCGAGCGCCGGCGACGAGCCGTCGGGCGATGCCCTGTTCGCCTTCCGCCACGAGACCGTCGGCAACCGGGCCTGCACGACCTGCCACGTCAGCCACGGCTCGAACGCCCGGATGGCGGGCCAGTTCTCGAGCACGCAGCCATTCCCGAACGACGCCACCGTGACCTACGACATCGGCGGCGTGACCGGCGACAGCCGCCTGCTCAAGGTCGACAACCGCGGGACGTGCCAGCTCTGCCACGACCCCACGGGTACCCTCGCCGACGGGACCTACACCGGCCCCGTGCCCGTGCCCGGGACACCGTAGGCGAGCCTCCGATGAGTCCGTCCCGGCGCCGCGTCCCACGACCCGCCTACATGGCCCTGGGCGCTGCCGCGCTCCTGGTCATGCTCAGCGCGTCGATCGCGCCGCTCGTGCCGAGTGCCGCTGCGCTCGATCCGAGCCCCGACCCGTCGGCACCGGCGTCGTCAGACCCGGCACCCACGCCGGACCCCACGCCGACGCCCGCGCCGGACCCGACGCCGACGCTGGCCCCGGACCCGACGCCCACGCTCGCGCCGGACCCCACGCCGACGCCCGCCCCGGATCCGACGCCGGACCCAACGCCCGCGCCGACGCCGGGCCCAACGCCCGCGCCGCTGCCCACACCGGGGATCCCGCCGCCGAGCGCGACGCCCGACCCGACGTCTCTCGAGGAGATCCCCCTCTACGCCCTGATCGTCCCGGCATCCCTCATCCTCCCCGGGACGCCGTCGCCGCACACCATGGACAGCCTCGTATCCGACGGCTGTGGCGTCTGCCACCGGGCGAGCGCCGCCAGCGACGCCAGGCTCCTCGCGGGTGCGTATCGGACAGACCTCAAGCCGGTCAACGAGGCCTACCAGGGCTCCGAGTTCGCGCTCTGCTTCACCTGCCACGACTCCGGGCCATTCGAGGCTGCGGGGACCGGCGGGACGAACTTCGATCTCCACGCCCAGCACCTCGGCGAGCTCGCCGACGCAACGACCGCCAACGCCGTCTGCGCGGAGTGCCACGCTCGCCTGCACGCGTCCGCGGCCGAGGCCGGGTCGAAGCTCGTGAACTTCGCCCCCAACGTCCAGCCGTCGCAGCTCGGGACACTCGAGTGGACCGGGACCGTCGGCAGGTCGTGCACCCTGACCTGCCACGGCTTCGAGCACGTCGGCGAGGGGTACTGACGCTCCTTCCCGGCTGAACGCCGAGCCCGCCGACCCTCACCTCCGATGACCGCGCGCCGCGGCTCGGCCTCAGCGCGTGTACCGGGCGGTACATCGGGGGGCCGCTGAGCACATCGGCGGATGCCCGATGGCCCCCCGCAAATGTGCCCCGCGGCGGATGGGCGGCCATGGGGG
>Ga0214472_10002844_pt1 | contig 18416 bp, 18 predicted proteins | sample RVTome_6_FD_207662 | JGI IMG/M metagenome (GOLD analysis project Ga0214472, IMG submission 207662) | Soil microbial communities from uranium-contaminated site in the Upper Colorado River Basin, Wyoming, United States - RVT140D175 | ecosystem: Environmental > Terrestrial > Soil > Contaminated >...
ATCCGGTTATATAAAAGAGTTTTTTACCACCGGCAATGTGGTTGTGAAGACCGGTGTCATCATATTGTTTTTTGGCGTCGCCTTTTTAATCAGCTATGCAGTAGAGCGTAATACTTTTCCACCCGGTCTGCGTCTGATTGCAATTACTATTGGTGGAATTGTCATGGGTGGATTGGGTTGGCGTTTGCGCATGAAAAAACCGGCCTATGCACTCATCCTGCAAGGTGGTGGATTGGGCATCCTGTATCTGGTTGTTTACGCTGCCGGAAATATCTATACATTAATATCACCACTTTCCGGATTCATTGCCATGTTCATACTGGTTCTGTTGTCCGGCTGGCTGGCCTGGTTGCAGAATTCACATTCTCTTGCCATCTTTGCAGCCACTGGCGGTTTTCTGGCACCGATTCTGAATTCCACCGGTCAGGGCAGTCATGTCATTCTGTTTTCTTATTATGCCTTGTTGAATGCCGGTATTTTTGGACTGGCCTGGTTCAAGTCATGGCGGTTTCTGAACTGGCTGGGGTTTGTTTTTACGTTCGTTATTGCATCCCTCTGGGGTTATCAGTATTACCAGCCCGAATATTTCAATACCACACAGCCTTTCCTGATTCTGTTTTTTGTTTTCTATGTGGGTATCTCGATTTTATTTTCACTGCGTCAGCCGCCGGAACTGAAAGGTCTTGTTGATGGTTCACTGGTGTTCGGCACACCTTTAATCGGGTTCACTCTGCAAAGTGCACTCGTGGGTGACTTCAAATATGGAGAAGCCTGGTCGGCGTTAATCATGGGGTTCTTTTATCTCCTGTTGACATTCATATTGAGACGTATGGCTGCTATGAAATTGCTGGCTGAAGCATTTCTCGCATTAGGCGTGATTTTTCTCAGTCTGGCCGTTCCCTTTGCACTGGATGGACACTGGACGGCAACTGTCTGGGCACTGGAAGGTGCGGGGATCTACTGGATAGGTATACGTCAGCTAAAATTATTACCGCGCATGTTTGGGTTGTTACTGCAATTTGGCGGAGCATTGATATTTTTGATTGCTGCACAGGGTGCCGGGAAAACCACTGCCATCCTGAACAGTGCCTGGATCGGTTCTGTTTTTATTGCTGTTGCCGGATTGTTTATCAGTTATGTATTAAACCGGTATAAAAATAATCTCAAGGATTGGGAACAGCCGTTTCATGAACTTCTGATGGCATGGGGTTTGTTGTGGTGGTTTGGTGCAGGTATAAATGAAATTGATAAATATTTGCCTTACCAGTATGAATTCAACGCGTCAGTATTCTTTATCTCTACCAGTGTTTTGGTCTTTTCATTATTGGCAAAACATCTTGACTGGCGTGCTGCGCAATATGTGCCTGTCCTCCATTTACCGGTCATTGCATTACTGGTGTTAATCTCTTTCGTTGGCAATTCCAGCGAGAATCCATTTTATAATTTGGGGTATATCTCATGGAGCACTGCCATTGCCGTGCAATATTTTTTGCTCTGGTATCACGAGCGGACGTGGCCATCAAAATTAACCGGATACTGGCATGCAGGAACGATGTGGCTGGTTGTTTTTTTAATGACCTGGGTAATCGCACGATTTGCCGGCATTGTTTTCGTCGCAAAAGACCTCTGGATTAATATTGCATGGGGCCTGATACCAGCCATAGCGATATTCAAATTGCTATGGCTTATGGATAAACCCCTGTGGCCGATACGAAACTACAGGCAGAATTATTTATATAGCGGAGCAATACCGGTTTGTATTTATCTTGCTGTGTGGGTGGTCTACGCCTGTTTCCAGGAAGGTGATCCAACACCACTAAAATATTTCCCGGTTTTCAATCCGCTTGATATGGCCCAGTTGTTTGCAATGGTAATCATCTATGAATGGTTGAAGGACATTAAATCGGGGAATATCAGGAATGAATATAATTTTAATGTTTATAACATGCTTTCCGTACTGGCAGTCCTTGGATTTATCTGGATAAATTCACTGGTGGCACATGCGGTGCATTTCTATGCTGACGTAAGTTATAGTCTGTTTGCATTATTTAAATCACCGGTCTTCCAGACAGCCATTTCAATCACATGGACAGTGCTTGCCCTGGGAGCCATGGGGTATGCAACATGGAAGTCTGCAAGGAAACCATGGTTTGCCGGAGCTGTGTTGCTTGCACTGGTGGTTTTGAAACTCTTTATTGTTGATATGAAAGATTCGGGAACGGTTGAGCAGATTGTTTCCTTTATCACAGTCGGGTTGTTGATGTTGATGACAGGTTATTTTTCTCCCTTGCCTCCAAAGGACGAGACAACAACAGGTTAGGTTATTTGTTTATGCAATAAAGGTTAATTTGAATATCGTGGGTCGGGAATCGAATCTATGATATTGCCATTACGATTGAAGATGAGCAGTGAGTATCCATACTTTCCCTCAAACGGAACAAAGGCAAGTTGTTCTTCCCTGTAGCTCCCGGTTTTCAGATATTCCTCCCGGATAGTTAAAAATTTCTCCGGTGGCATCTTTGTATTTTCCAGTGATGCCATGAATAATTCATCAATATGGTGTTTTACAGGTTCAAGCAGAAAAAATAATTTTGCAGATGAAACACCTTCCACGAATTCATAAGTAAAAGCACCGGCCTGTTCCTCTGCTGTCACCGGTTCACGTGCATACACTACCGGTGGTTTTCCGTTATCCAGGGCCCTTATATCGTCAGGCGATTTTTCCTGCAGCCTCAGTTCTTCTTCGAGTATCGGATAAATCACACCATTGGATAATGACAAACCTGCCGGACGCTGGGAATGGACTGCAAATGCTCCCCACGTAAATGCACTGATTTGCACCAATCCAATCATGCACAGATCGAAAATGATTGCTCTCATTGATTTTGCGGGATTGAATAACAGCAGTGTCAGGAACGGCCCGAGCACAATATCAACAAATAGCATAATTCTGATCCCCTGCCATCCGCCGTTTACAGTGAAGTGTGGTTTGGGATACCAGTGCAGTAATATGAAATAAAGAATGATAAAAAATGCAACAGCACTGATGGAAAGATGAATTGAAAAAGCCTTTAGTCTGATAAGGATATTTTTATTGATCATAAACTATTCCGGTTAACAGGAGATTGAATTATGTTTGGAAATTTTGCTAAAAAAATGGAAATTGTCAATATGCAGACAAAAAATGGGGCAGGGTTGATGCAGCCCGGACAAACCGGTTTTCATCAATAAGTGCGGATAATTGTGTGAATGATTATTTGTTTTCTGGAGCAATATTTTCCAGTTGCCTGCGCCGGTGTTCAACCACCTGGGTAAATGCCATGGCTACGCGGGGGACGTTTTCAAAATAATGCGTCAGGTCATTATAATTTGCCTTGAGTAACAGGGTTGGTTGAATTGCACGCACACAAGCTGTACGTTTACCACCGGAAAAATAGCCCATTTCTCCTATGGGCTCACCTTCGCCAACCTGTGCTATCGGGATTTCATTACCAGCATTGTCTATCCTGTAAACTTCCACCAATCCGGAACCGATAACATACATGGACGGGTCTTCTTCACCCTGCATGATGAATTGCTCACCTGGTGCAACATGCACCTCAGTGAAATATTTGCTCAGTGCGGAAAGCTCTATTTTGGATAATGAGGCAAATACCGGGCAGCCCGCCAGCCTGGCAATACGCTGGTTGCGGATACTGTTATCAAGTTCTTCTTTGGTGATGATGCCTTGCTCCAGCAGAATCTCGCCAATCGGTTTGAGCTTGCCGCTGCTGGCATAGGTTGTGATCTGTTTTTCTACGGCATTGCTGATAGCGCCTTTGGATACCACGAGAAAGTCACCCAGTTTTTTGGGGTCAGGTTTTTTGGGAGTTGTGTCATTCAAGGCGTGTCACCCGTAATATGAAATTAGTCATGGAAATATTAGGTCAATGCACGTATTCAGGCAATGAAATATGTCTGAAATTATTATCTTTTTACATATTGGTCCCGGTAGGAATCGGCCAGAATTTGCGCTGTTTTGAGTTGTTCCGGATCCAGTTGGCTGCTGACCATATCAAGTGCGGATTTGGCATCTGTAATACCCTGTTCAAGCGCAATACTCAGCCACGCATATGCCTTGATATAATCCTGCTGGACACCCAATCCTGCGGCATACATCTCACCCACCCGGTATTGTGCATTGACAAATCCTTTTTTGGCAGACCGGCCAAACCAGTTAATCGCCTTGCGTTCATCTTTTTCCGTGCCAAGACCATTCAGATATAAGAGGCCGAGTTTATATTCGGCATCCGGGCGTCCGTATTTTGCCGCACGCTGAAACCATTTGAGAGCTTCGGTGTGATCCTGTGGTACCCCGTGTCCGGCGGAATACATGGAACCCAGGGCATACATGGCGCGGTGATCACCATTTTTCGCCAGGGGCAGAAATTCCTTTGCGGCTGCCTCATAATCACCCTGTTTATAAGCTTCCCCGCCACTCTTGAAATCGGCAGGCGCCTGTAGGGAGATTAACAGAAAAATAATGGGAAATTTCTTTAACATCAATTTTCGAAACACAGGTTGATTGTTTATAAACAAGCATAGCTTAATCCTTGAAGAATTGTGAGTAAATGTCATTAAAAATTATCCACGGATATTCTGCCTTATATAATTATACATAATGGTAGATTTACCTTTGGCCGGGACAGTCAACTCAAACCCGATTTCTCCTGAATGAATGTGTTTGAAATCATGGGAGCTTTTCCTGATTTCCCACTCACCCTGCATGGGTTCAATAATTTTCAGGTCAGCTGGGGTGTCTTTGAAATTTTCTATCTCAATGCGAATTTCCTCGTTACTGTCGTAGAGTACAATATGGTCATTCCGGTTACGCCTGATGTTACTGCGCTCTTCGGTAATTTTATGCTGTGTTACTGACAGATCCCGGCTGTCACCAATATGCAGGGCCATTTTTTGCCCGACAGGAGTGAAACCGGCCATGTCTTCACCAAGGAATATGGTGCTTTTGTTTGCATCATTTTGAAAAATACGGGCCTTGCCACCCCACAAAGCATGTTGTCCAAGCTGGTTGCCTTTAATATTCTCAAGTTCGTATGAGACCGGAATGCCAACTGTATGATCCTGTTTTTGCGGTTCCCATGGATGAATGCCGGCATTGAAGGTAAACACTTTTCTGATGTTCAGGTTTGCAACATCGAAAAACAGCATACGCCGGGTTTCACCATCCAGTATGCCTTTTTCAAAATCCTTGCCGTAATCCAGCTGGAATATTGCAGATGTAAAAGATTCACCGGAAAAATTTCTGAGTACCAGATAGGATGACAAGTCAAGTTTGTTTTCCTGATGATTGGTTTTTGCCTCATAGGTAATGACACGATCAATATTGGACAACAGATAACTGATCCTGATTTTTTCCTGCCGGTTTTCAGGACTGAATATCTCCCAGACCAGTGCCTGTTCATTTGGGGGGTAGCTGACATTAATCAGTTTCGTGCTGTCCGGATGTTGCAATACTGCAAGCCGGATCGAATCAGGATCGATATGCACACCTTTCCAGGAGAAGTCTACTTTGTTAATTCCCTTGTGCAGTGACAAGGTCCGTTCTTCCTCTATAAGGGTAATGTCCGGATGATCAAGCCGGATAAATGTATTTTCCCGGTCCGGCAAGGCCACTAGTTTGGTACGTGCTGATGCTGGTGTAGTGATTAGTAAACCTGACATGAATAAAACAGCAATATAAAGATTTTTCATTTCAATACTCCTTAATTAACATTCTGCCGCTCACCTTCAAAAAAGGTGATGGCGTAAGACAGGGTAGTGTTGCTGTAAGCAGGGATTTCCAATGTGTATTTCACAGTATCAATATCCACTTTTTCGAACTTGCCTTTGTTTCCGGACTGATTTTTTATTTTCCAGTGTGGTGTGTTGAAATTTCTTAATACTTCAATCCTGATTGGCACATCGCGATTATTTTCCAATTTGATTTCCCATTGCTGGTTACGATCAAATCCTGAAACATTACTGTTGCGGTTAAACCGGTAGTTATCTGTTTTTTCAGACATTAATACAGGTTCTATTTTCACATCACGCGCAGCGCCAAAATCCATTTCTACTTCCTGGCCGATGGGAATGTATTTGCTATTCACATGACCAACATATGCCAGTTGAAAGTCCTTGCTGACTTGTTTGAAAACTTTGATATTGCCATCCGGCAGTGGCTCTTTGCCTAACAGGTGTGCATCATCATTATTGAAAATAACGAGACGCTGTGTTGATTTTCCATAACGTTCTTCTTCATAACGGTACATATTTTTTACCGGAATTTTGGCTACACTGAATGAAGGCAGACGTTTGCCCCAGCCGTCCGGAATATTTTCCGTACCTTCTATGCTGTACAAAAAATATTCAGAGAGTCCTTCCTTGACTATGGCTTTGGGTGCCATGCTGGCAGCAACTGCCATGTCTTCAGCCATGCCCATTGCACGGTATGCTTCCATTTTCAAGGCAGGTTCATCTTTGGTAAGCGGGCGATATTGTGGTGTACCCGGACGATTATATGGCGAATCTCTACCCGCCAGCGCCATAATTTCATCCAGTAAATGTATCTTGCCGACGATCACTCGTGTGGATGCATTTTCATAATCTTCACCGCTGTGATTCCTGATAGTGACATAACCATCAAGTTGCATGTGTTGTTCGTCTTTTGACAATGTTCCCATATAGAATGCCTGCCAGCTGAGTCCTGATGTGAAAAATGTAATCTCGACAGGAACCAGGCCATCGATATCTGATTCAATACTCCAAATGGCGCTGCCGGTAATATTGGCCGGGAAATTGACTTCAAGCAGACGAACCTTGCTTTCATTGCCAGGGGCATATAGATGCACTGATGTCGGATCGATCAAGGTATTTTCCCAGCCGAATTCCAGACGGTTCAGTCCTTTTTTCAGGGTCAGTGTCCGTTGTTCGCGCACCAGGGTGAGATCAGCCGAGTTGTAAATGGTAAGCTGGGTCTTGTCCCGGGACGGCAGTGTTACAAGGTCAATTTTGGCCTGAACAGCAGTAGAAATGATCATCAGGCCAGTGAATACTGGATATAGAAGTTTCAGCATGTTCATTTTCCTGTATTTGATTGTCATGCTGCTGTAAACGATGCAGGGTTAAAAACAGGGTTAAACCGAATAAAATTTTTACAGGTGTTGTATGAACCAACTTGAAGAATGGCCCCTGTCTTGCCCGTATTGTGGCGAAAATATCAGCGTATTAGTGGATTGCTCAGTTTTGCAACAGACTTATATAGAGGATTGCCAGGTATGTTGCCAGCCGATAGAACTGGTTGTCATGATAGATTTGGAAAACAAAATCAGTGTGCACGCAAGACGAGATGATAATTAGAACCTATCTCAGAATCAAACGTGTGTGCGACGGCGGACATTTTCGTGCCTGCTGCGAAGCGCGGAGCGATATTGGCTCATTGCCAATGAGCGACAAGTGACAAAGGCAGGCACGAAAATGGCCCCGTCCCAAAGGGTTGCGCCCAAAAAGTGCAGCTTGTGCGTTACTCGGTTTGGCAAGGTCGACACCTTGCCTGCGCCTCGCGCCTTCAATCTACACTTTTTGATTCGCAACGCACGCATGTTTGATTTTGAGATAGGTTCTGGTCGAAACTATCCATTAATTTAATCCAAACCGTTGTTTTTATAGGCTATGCTTATCAGACAAGACAATTAGTATTTTATAAAAATAACAATATTGTATGGTATTAATAATTACAGCCATGACATCTATGGACGCCGGAAAAATTGAGGTATTGCCAGTCTGGGTAGTTCCGGTATTTGTCACAATCCTGTTTCTTCTGGTGCTTTTGATAATAATTTTATTAATACAAAAGAAAAAACGGAAAATTGATAGCACTTCCCTGTGGCAGGAAGGTGAAAAAGGCATGGCCACATTAATTGGCAATTTGCCCGGCATGGTATACCGTTGTAAAAACGATCCGTCGTGGACAATGATCTATATCAGCGAAGGTAGCCGGGAATTGACCGGCTATGAGCCGGATGATTTTATTGGCAATCAAAAAATTGCCTTCAATGACATAATTGTTCCGGAGTTCAGGGACAAGATCTGGCAGGATTTCCAGATTACGGTCGAGAACAGGAAGTATGCAGAAGAAGAATACAAAATAATAACCAAAGATGGGCAATGCCGATGGGTTTGGGAACGTGGACGTGGTGTTTTTGATGATAACGGCAGTCTGCTTTATCTTGAAGGTTTTATTACCGACATTACAAAACGCAAGGATGCTGAAGAGAAGCAACAATTCCAGTTTGCATTTGAACGGATAATTGCCGGGTTTTCTGCCGGTTTTGTCAATATATCTGGAAGTAATTTTGATCAGACGATTAATAATGGTTTGCAGCGTTTAGGTGAATTAATCGATGTAGATCGCAGCTATGTATTCCGTTTTTCATATGACCTCAGCACCATGAGCAATACTCATGAATGGTGTGCGGAAGGGATTCTTCCCCAAAAACACCGGGTTCATAATGCGCCTGCCGTTGTCTTGCCGTGGTTGACAGAACAGTTACAGAAACTGGTTCCCTTGCACGTTCCTGATATCAGTGAATTACCGCCTGAAGCAGAACTTGAAAAGGGTGACTATGAAGTTCAGGGAATTTTGTCAGCGATAATTCTTCCCATGCAAAGCGATCAAGGCAGGCTGATTGGATATATCGGATTTGATGCCGTGCGCAAAAAAAGATATTTGCCGGATGAACAAATCATCATGTTGCAGGTTGTTGCAGAGATTATTGCAAGTGCCATTAACAGACGTCAGGCCTACCATGACATTCAAATAAGCGAAGAGCGATACCGTCTTGCCCAGACTGCAACAGGGGTGGGTATCTGGGAGTGGCATTTATCGGAAGATGTATTCGATTGGGATGATATATGCTGGAAAATGCTGGGTTATGAACCGCGGGGATTTCATTTAAACCGGGCTGCCTGGAAAGATTTGATACATCCTGATGATTTGGCCATTACCCTGGAAACAATTGATGAACAAATTCACAAAGGCGGGCAATTCATCACCGAATCACGTTATCGTAAGGAAGACGGAAACTGGCTCTGGATTCAGTGTCGTGGCCAGGTTGTTGAGAAAGATACACAGAATAAACCAGTGAGGGTGATGGGTACCCATACGGATATTACCGCCCGCAAAATGGCAGAACTGGACCTGCTTGAAATGGCGACTGTAGATTCGCTGACCGGTTTGACCAACCGCCGTGCATTTATTGAGCAGGTAGAAAGAGAAATAACCCGTATCAGGCGTACCTCTAATCATGCAGGATTATTAATGATAGATATTGATTATTTCAAACGAATTAATGATCAGCATGGGCATGCTGCTGGAGATGCTGTATTGAAGGAGTTGTCAGCACTGTTTAGATCGCGATTGCGCAAGTCTGATGTTGCCGGACGATTGGGTGGAGAGGAATTCGCTGTATTATTACCTGAAACCGGCATCGAAGGGGCCATTATTGTTGCTGAGCATTTGCGACACCAGGTGGATGATTTGGACGTGAAATTTGAAGATAAAATATTGAATGTCACTATAAGTATTGGTGTGGCTGTAATCGATGCTATAGATTCTGACAGAAAGCTTGTATTTGCGCATGCAGATTATGCCTTATACCAGGCCAAACAAAATGGCCGGAACCAGTTGGTTAGATGGGACCAGGCGAAATAAATTTCTGTAAACAGGTACTCTGGTTTTTCGAATATAGAATGAAATTTTTATATTTTAATAAACATATTTATCAGATTATCAAATGAAAGGGGAATGCCATGAACGCAGAATCAATTCCTGTAATGAATTTAAAAGCCATGCCCATCGATCGTGGTGCAGGATGGTTGCTTGAAGGTTTCGGGTATTTCAGGAATAGCGCTCTGAACTGGATCGGCGCATGTATCCTGTTCTTTGTTATCTCAATTGTGCTGAGCCTGTTGCCTTTTATTGGCGGACTTGCAGTGAATATTTTAATGCCGGTATTCATGGCAGGATTGATCCTGGGTTGTCATGCACAACATCAGGGCGGGGAGTTTACTGTAAACCATCTGTTTGCAGGATTCTCCAATAATACCGCACAGCTTATTGTGCTGGGCCTGATATACCTGCTGTGTGTGATTGCAATAACGATAGTTGCACTCATTATGATTTTTTTCATGTTAGGCGGACTGGTGTTTCTGGAACATCTGGAATCCGGTAACCCGGAAATGATTCTGCAGAATATTAAAGGAATAATGCTGGTACTGCTGGTTGCACTGATGTTATATCTGCCCTTGCTGATGGCCTACTGGTTTGCACCGGCGCTGGTGGTATTAAATGACATTTCCCCGGTAGATGCACTAATTATGAGTTTCAAAGGTTGTCTGGCGAATATACTGCCATTTTTAATGTATGGGATTATCGGATTGGTACTATCAATCATTGCCATTGTCCCGTTCGGTCTGGGGTTGTTAATCCTGGGACCCATGGTTATAGCCAGTATTTATATTGCCTACCGTGATATATTCACCAGTCAGTAAATATCCATTGCGTGATCCGTTATAATTGTAAATATGTTCATGTACTCACAGAAAAGTCGCATGCCTGCTCCGGAAGAAGCAATACCCGGCCGTAATAAAGCAATGCCTGTAACGGACCGGCATTATGTGCATGGCCATTCGCTCAAACCGCCGTACCCAGAAAATATGATGACATCCATGTTTGGTATGGGTTGTTTCTGGGGGGTGGAGCGTAAATTCTGGCAGGTGGATGGTGTCTATACCACTGCTGTTGGATATGCTGGTGGTTATACGGTCAATCCAATCTATCAGGAAGTCTGCACTGGCAAGACCGGTCATAATGAAGTGGTCAGGGTGATTTATGATCCCGCCATAGCGAGTTACGAACAGTTGTTGAAGGTTTTTTGGGAAGGGCATGATCCTACACAGGGGATGCGCCAGGGCAATGATACCGGTACCCAATATCGTTCCGGCATATATACCTATACCAGAGAACAACAATCAGCTGCTGAAGCATCACGTGATCTTTATCAGACAGCGCTGAATCAATCCGGAATGGGAACAATAACAACAGAGATCATTGCTGCACCGGATTTTTATTATGCCGAAGATTATCATCAACAGTATCTCGCCAAAAATCCAGGTGGATATTGCGGTCTGGATGGAACAGGTATCAGTTGCCCGGTGTAATGATCATTTTTTAATGTAAAATAAAAACATATTCTGCGGAATATTCCGCATCAATCGAAGGTCGTTATCCAAACAGGGGAATTTATTATGCCAATAGCACATGGGGGGATCAATCTTGCGAGCCAGGGGATATCACTGAAAATGTTATTCAGTGGGTATCTCACTGTGGTAGGTATCGGTTATCTCATGGCGCTGATGCAAATCCTTTTTACTCATGGTATGGCAGATGGCAAATTCGGATTGTCCATTGATGATATTGTTTACAGTTATTACGGCAACCGTTCAGGATCTGTACTGGAAAGCCAGTTAAACGGATCCATGAAACCCATGGCGCTGGATGAAGAAAGATTCAAAATCATTCAATGGGCGCGTGATGGTGCTGATGTAGTTCAATATGAGGAGAACATAAAGCCAATTATTGAAAAACGTTGTGTTGCCTGCCATGCTGCAGATTCAGGTATGGGCATACCGGATTTTACAAAACTGGAAAATGTTCTGGTAACTGCTGAAACTGATACGGGCGCCACATTTGCTTCTTTAATTCGAGTATCACATATTCATCTTTTTGGTATCGCGTTTATTTTCATGTTTGTCGGCATCATATTCAGCCTGGCATCCGGTGTGCCGGTCTGGCTCAAGGCCACCGCTATTATTATGCCCTACATCTTTTTGCTGGTGGATATCCTTTCATGGTGGTTGACCAAGCTGCATCCGAATTTTGCCTGGCTGGTCATGATAGGTGGTTCAGCCATGGCCCTTTCATTTGCTTTTATGTGGTGTGTATCAATGTATGAAATGTGGATCATGCCGCGCATACATCCGGATATCCGCGATGCATTACACGACGAATGAAAAAGTCAGTTCTGGTTGATGTCTGGTCTGACTGATATCAATCGTAGAAATAATAGCGCTTGTTCAGACCGTGGCCTTTAGATTGTGTATCCTCCTTGGGAGGATTGGACTCATCATTGAATACAACATGCGCTGCGCCTGCAACAGAAGCCTGCAAGAAATCGGATTGCCGGAATTTCATTTCAATTACGGCACCACCCTGGGAGCGGAAACAGTTTTTATTGTGGTTACTCATTATTGAAAACTCAACCAAATGAAGGAAATCTGGAAGCAAACCGGGATATCCACTCCTGGGCCACGCGTTCCGGGCTCACAAAAGGCCCTTCATGATGACGTTTGTGTGTGAGATACGCCTCGATATGACAAATTTGTTCAACCATACGAATCCGGCTGGCATCAGCCCTGGACGTTAGCCATATTCCAATTTCAAATAGTTCCCCTTTGTTTCGCACCAGAATTACCCGGCCGGTGAATGTCTGTACTTCTCCCCGTATCAGGATGGTAACTTCCAGCAGGGTGTCCGGCTTGATGTACTGATTTGTTTCAAAACACAGTCCGATATAGCCATTTGCAACTGTTCCGTCCTCAACAGTTTTATGTTTGTGCCGGAGAGTGCGCCATTCAATCGGGAAGCCCGGTGGATGATGAATAAACCCATGCAGATTACTGTCTGTTCTGGCAGGGTAATATTTCGAATGTGGAAGTGTGACCGGATTTCCGGCAGCAGGTGACCTGCCCTTGATTTCTGTACTGTGAATTGCCATAAATCATTACCCCCAATACGTTATTTATCTTTATATGGCATATAGATATAGAACCATATTCTAACAAAATCAAGTAAAATTCTATATATATCTTAAAGTTAGGACATCTAGTTAATTAAAAGAATTAAAAATGTTAACTAACTAGTAAAGTATAACTATTTGATTATTATGTATTTTTTTATAAAATAGATGCCCGATTGTAGTGCAAATAGCCTGAAATTATTGGAGATAAAAAATTGAAATATATTTTGCTTATTACCCTGCTGTTGATTGCTGCGACGGTTTTTTTTGTTACCCGTCCACAACCCGAGTTTGAGATGGTGAATATCAGCAAAGTAACGGGGTCTGCAGAAGAAGCCGAAGAAATTGTAATTGACCCGGAAACAGTCAGGATTGCAGAACGCCGGGCAGTCATGGAAGCTGAATTTGAAAAACTCAAGGTAGCCAGACGCAACCTCGAATCACGGCTTAACCGCCTGAAGGCCATCATGTGGGGGACAGAAGTCAGCAGGGAAGAGGGAGAAGCTATCAATGAGCAGATGAAAAACGGATTTGCGCTCCTGAAGCACCAGAAATTAATGGGTGCTTATACCGGTGTCGAACAAATCAGTGATGAACTGGCACGAGTTGAATTTATTAATAATTATCTGAGGGAGATCGAGGAAAGACAGCGGGCTCAAAGATTACAGCAGTAATACCTATATGCCCGACAGGGCTTTAAGGTGTTCTGCAATACAGCGTGGCAACATCTTCAGGTTATACCCGCCTTCCAGCAGTGAGACCAACCGGCCCTCTGAATACTTGCCGGCTTTTTCCAGGAGCATCTTTGTCATCCAGCCATAAAACTCCGTGCTGAGATTGATATTGCCCAGTGGATCATTGACGTGTGCATCAAACCCGGCAGAAATGATGATCATTTCCGGATGGAAATGATCAATCTTCGGCAGTATTTTTTCCATAAATGCTGCTTCATATTCACGATCACCTGAACCGGCAGCCATCGGACAATTCAATGTTGCACCTTCACCACGGCCGATCCCGGATTCATACCATGCACCGGTACCGGGATAATAAGGATATTGATGTGTGCTGATATAAAGTATGGAAGGATCATCTTCAAAGGTATGCTGGGTTCCGTTGCCATGATGCACATCCCAGTCGAGTACCATGATTTTATCCAGTCCATGTTGCTTTTGCAGATAACGCGCCAGTATCGCAACATTATTAAACAGGCAAAAACCAAGGGCCATGGTGTTTTCAGCATGATGACCGGGTGGCCGGATCAGGGCGAATCCGTTATCGATTTTTCCGGCGAGAACCTGATCTGCAAGTTCCATGGCACTGCCGGCAGCCTGCAACGCGACATCAAATGATTGTTTGCTGACACTGACATCCATGGAATCCAGGAAGGGGATACCGGTTTGACATGTGGTTTTTGCCCGCTGGATATAATTTTGATCGTGAACTGTTTCTATCCAATGCAGATCTGCTGTCCGTGTTGCCACCGGTTGCAGATTATCAAAGAAGGATTGCTCCCTGAGAAAATGCATGGTGGCTGTCAGTCTTTCACTGCATTCAGGGTGCCCCGCCCCGGTGTCATGTTGCAGGTAAACAGGGTCATAATGGAATCCGGTTTTCATAATATTGATAATAGCAATAAATACGGTTCTTACCTTGACCTGAATATTCCTTTATCATTCAAATCAACATATTAATCCTTAATCAGGGAAATTATTCACTAATGAGCCTTTGTCCGGTAATCCTTGCAGGTGGTGGTGGTACACGCCTGTGGCCGTTGTCCAGAGAGCATTACCCAAAACAATTCCTGACCTTATACGGCAATAATTCACTGTTACAGGAAACAATGTTGCGTCTTGCCGGATTAAATGAAGACATCACCCTGGTTAATCCGCTGATTGTGTGCAATGAAGAACACAGATTTCTGGTAGCAGAGCAGGCAGATAAAGCAGGAATAAAACTCCAGTCCATCATGCTGGAACCAGAAGGGAAAAACACAGCGCCAGCCCTGACGGTATCCGCCATTCATCTTCAGCAAGATGCGGGTGACCCCGTGATGATTATGATGCCGGCTGATCATAACATTTCTGATGCCGGTAAATTCCGTAATGCAGTAAAATCCGGACATCAGTTGGCATTGAATAATTATATGGTGACTTTTGGGGTCAAACCGCTCAACGCAGAAACAGGATATGGTTATATTCAATATGATGGCGTAATTGAACTGGTAACCAACAAAAACATATTTAAAATTTCCGGATTTAAGGAAAAACCGGAGAAATCACTGGCAGATAGCTATCTTGCGGCAGGAAACTATCTTTGGAACAGTGGAATATTCATGATGAAGGCTTCAGTCTGGTGTGATGCAATCAAACGACTGCATCCGGACATCTATTCAGCCTGCTATGAGTCATATATTAAAGGTACCACAGATAATCAGTTTTTCAGACTGGATAAACAGGCTTTTTCAGGTTGCCGCAGTGATTCTATTGATTATGCCGTGATGGAAAAGTTGACACATGAAGATAATTCATTGATGGCAGTGGTGAAACTGGATACAGGTTGGTCAGACGTGGGTTCATGGTCCGCTATATGGGAACTGGGTAATCGTGATGCAGAAAATAATGTTAGTGCTGGTGATGTTATTACCTGTGATTCGAGCAATAATTTAATAAGGTCAGAGTCCAGACTGGTTGCCGCTGTTGGTTGCAATAACATGGTCATTATTGAAACTGCAGATGCCGTTTTGGTGGCGGACAAGGACAAATCCCAGGACATAAAAAAAATTGTCGATAAACTGAAATCAGGACAACGGGAAGAGAGACTTACACATCGCCGTGTTTATCGTCCATGGGGAAGCTACGAAACTCTTGATTACGGGGAACACTTCCAGGTTAAGCGACTGCGGATCAATCCCGGCAAGAAACTGTCCCTGCAATCTCACAACAGACGCGCTGAACATTGGATAGTGGTTGGGGGTGAGGCAACAGTGACCAGGGATGAGGCGAAATTTATTTTGCAGAAGAATGAATCAACATATATTCCAATAGGAACAAAACATCGACTGGAAAATGCAACGAATGAATTACTGGAATTAATTGAAGTTCAATCCGGAGATTACCTTGGCGAAGATGATATCATGCGTTATGAAGATGATTTTGGCAGGAAATAAAAACATGGCAAAAACAATCAAGGTGATAATACGGACATGAAGAAAGCATTGATCACTGGTGTAACCGGGCAGGATGGTGCTTACCTTGCGGAATTTCTCCTGGGCAAGGGCTATGAAGTACATGGGATCAAACGCCGTGCGTCACTGTTCAATACTGACCGCATTGATCATCTATATCAGGATCCACATGAAAGTGATCGCCGTTTCGTTCTGCATTATGGCGACCTGACTGATGCTACCAACCTGATCAGAATAATTCAGGAAGTGCAGCCGGATGAAATATATAATCTTGGTGCACAGAGTCATGTTGCAGTTTCCTTTGAAACACCGGAATACACAGCCAATTCCGATGCATTGGGAACTTTAAGATTGCTAGAGGCTGTGCGAATACTGGGTCTGGATAAAAAGACCCGGTTTTACCAGGCTTCCACTTCCGAGATGTACGGCAAAGTCCAGGAAATTCCACAGACGGAAAAAACGCCATTTTATCCGCGTTCACCTTATGGTATTGCAAAATTGTATGCACACTGGATCTGCATCAATTATCGTGAAGCCTACGGTTTTTATGCCTGCAGTGGCATTCTGTTTAACCATGAATCACCGATGCGTGGAGAGACATTTGTTTCCCGCAAGATTACGCGAGGACTTGCACGAATAAAACTCGGGATACAGGATTGTTTATATCTGGGAAATTTTGACGCCCGGCGTGACTGGGGACATGCACGGGATTATGTAGAAGCGCAATGGCTGATGTTGCAGCAGGAACAGCCTGAAGATTTTGTCATTGCAACCGGCGTGCAGCATTCAGTACGTGATTTTATTAATGTTGCTGCAAATAAACTTGAAATGAATATCACCTGGGAAGGGAAAGGCCTGGATGAGAGAGTAATTGATAAAAATACAGGTAAATGCATCATCAGGGTTGATCAGCGTTATTTCAGGCCAACCGAGGTGGATACATTACTGGGCGATGCTTCAAAGGCCATGCACAAACTGGGATGGAAACCGAAAATCACGTTTGATGAACTTGTGGATGAAATGATCAGTGAAGATTTGAAACTCGCTGAAAAAGATGAATTGATACAAAGTCAGGGATTTGGCATTAAAAATTATCATGAGTAATCAGGGTTCGCAGTAATGTTTATCTCCGGTTTTGGATTGCTTGCAATGGAATTCAGGCAGGGTAAATAAATAATGAAAAAAAATGAAAGGATATACGTTGCCGGACATACGGGTCTGGCCGGATCTGCAATCATGCGGCGCCTGCAGGGAGAAGGCTATTCCGGATTAATTACAAGAACTCATGGCGAACTGGATTTGTCATCTCAGAGCGCCGTAAATGAATTTTTTTCAGAAGCAAGGCCGGATTATGTTTTCCTGGCTGCAGCCAGAGTGGGTGGCATTCAGGCCAACAGCAATTTTCCTGCTGAATTTATTTATTCAAATCTGTCAATTCAGACGAATATCATACATGCTGCATGGAAAAATAATGTTAAAAAGCTGTTATTTCTTGGTTCATCGTGTATTTATCCGAAGTTTGCAAGGCAACCGATAAAGGAAGAATATTTGCTGACCGGAACACTCGAACCGACCAATGAGTGTTACGCTATAGCCAAAATTGCGGGCATCAAAATGAGCCAGGCTTATCGCAGACAGTATGGATTTAATGCGATATCAGTCATGCCAACCAATCTTTATGGTCCCGGCGATAATTTTGATCTGGAAAATTCACATGTACTTCCTGCATTACTGCGTAAATTTCATGAAGCAAAAATAAACAATCAGAACCTGGTAATAATCTGGGGTAGTGGTACTCCCAGACGAGAGTTTTTACATGTGGATGATCTGGCAGATGCCTGTGTGTTTTTGATGCAACATTATAATCAGGAAGAAATTATCAACGTTGGTTCCGGTAAGGATATTTCCATCAGTGAACTGGCAAATTTAATCAGGGACATTACGGGGTTCAATGGTGACCTCGAATTTGATACCGGCAAACCTGATGGTACACCGAGAAAATTACTTGATGTATCACGTTTAAGCGAACTTGGCTGGGAAGCCCGCATTGGCATCGAGCAGGGAATAAAGAATACCTATGCCTGGTATGTAAACCAGTATAAATAATCAAAGGCGGTTGATAATCGCTTCTGTATATTCCATGGTTGTGGCAGTGCCTCCCAGGTCCGGTGTCCTGATATTATCTTCCTGCAAGACTTTGGTGATGGCTGATTTCACCCTTGTTGCAATTTCCACATGATCAACATGTTCCAGCATCATCGCGGCGGCCAGCATCAGCGCTGTCGGATTAGCAATGCCTTTTCCGGCAATATCCGGGGCTGATCCATGTACTGCCT
>Ga0214472_10002846_pt1 | contig 18415 bp, 19 predicted proteins | sample RVTome_6_FD_207662 | JGI IMG/M metagenome (GOLD analysis project Ga0214472, IMG submission 207662) | Soil microbial communities from uranium-contaminated site in the Upper Colorado River Basin, Wyoming, United States - RVT140D175 | ecosystem: Environmental > Terrestrial > Soil > Contaminated >...
GGATTGGGTATGTAGACAGTTACATAACTGTCCGCATCCAGACAATTGAGTAATTTACGGCACAGCATGGTTTTACCAGTGCCGACCTCACCAGTGACTTTTACAAAGCCCTCACCTGATCGTATCGCCACCAGCAATACATTGAGCGCTTCCTTATAACTGTCACTTTCGTAAAAAAAGTTTGTGTCAGGCAGCAGGGCAAACGGCATTTCATTCATATTGAAATATTGTGTATACATGCCACCTCCCCCGAGTCTGCAGGCTCTGCTGCCTTATTGATTGTATTCATGATAGATCTGCTTTACCCGTGTTGACGATTCACCAATCGCTTTCGACCAGCTGTTCTGGTTATCGATAACAATCGGTTTCAGCAAAATAACCAGCTCGCTCTTAACTTTCTCCTGACTGGTGTGCTTGAACAGGTTCCCCAGTAACGGGATGGATGACAGTATGGGTGTACCTGCCTCTTTTTCTACCAGTTTTTCAGTCATTAGTCCGCCAATGATAACAATCTCGCCGTTTCTGGCAGAGACAATGCTGTCAGACTCTCTTACCTGGCTGAAAGCCAATGGCAAAGACAGCACATCAGCGCCCACTGCAATGGTCTTTTCCTGGTCCACAACATTACTGATGGTGGGATGTATGTGTAATATGATCTTGCCTTTGTCATCAATTTGTGGCGTCACATCCAGCGATATACCAGAGAAAAATGGCGTCAGAGTAACGTTCGGTGTAGTCGTTGTAGCAACGCCGGACGTTGTAGTAGAAGAAACATCTGTGACAAAGAATTCATCTGAACCGACTTTTATCACTGCTTTCTGGTTGTTGACTGTAGAAACCCGCGGGCTGGACAGCACCTGCATATTGCCCTGGGTCTGCAAAAATTCGAAGAATGCGGCAAAGTTACCCGACTTCACCGCCAGAGTGAACATGCCACCAAACGCCGAAACAGCGTTACCAGCCAGCTGAGAAAAATTGCCTGGATCAAGATTGCCGGTATTGCCTGCAATGCTGGAAACACCATCCTGCAACAGGGTGCCACCACCGGTCTGTCCAGCCAGAGTGTTGCCGCTATTGCTCAGGTCTGCCCAGTTGATGCCCTGCTGGTAACCATCTTTAAGTTCGACTTCGATGATTTTCGCTTCGAGTATCACCTGGCGCTGCATGATAAGTTCGGCAGAACTCAGATAGTTCTCAGCCATGCGTAACTCAGACGGGTAGCCACGAATGATGATCAACCCCGATTGCGGGCTCACCACCACACTTCTACCTTCACCTGTCCCCAGTATCGATTCCACCGATGCCCTGATTTCAGACCAGAAATCCAGTTTTGATTCAGTGGTAATATTACTGGCCGCAAGCACTGACTGGGTCTTGCTTTGGCTCGTAGTCGTATTGCCATTTTTTTTGCTGTTGTTAGTGCTGTCTGTTGGCTGCCCGGAACTGACGCGTGTCGCCGACTGACCCTGTCTGGTGACATTTAAATAATTGATCTTGTACATCCTCGACTGGATTTTATTTGGATGAACAACAAACCCGTTGGCCGTTTTTTCGTATTCGTAGCCATAGCTGTTATATGCGATTTCCATGACTTCTGGAATTGTCACATCTTTGAGATTGAGCGTGATTTTTCCTTTCACATCCGGGTGTACGACAATGTTGTACGGGGTATTTTTAACAAGACTGATAAAGAAGGACCTGGCGTTCGCGCGATTCACCGAAATATCGAATCGAGGCTCGACTTTTTCAACACTACCCGCTGGCATGTTTAAGTTATTTGATGGTAGCAGCGCATCTGAAACACTCTCGGGCAACTGTGATTGCGTGTCCTGCCATGCCGGAACATCGAGCGAGCTCTGGATGCTTCCAAGCACCGATAAATCGGGCCCGGTATCTTTGCTGGTGTCCTCGGGCACAGAGGCACACGAGGTCAGTAGCATTGGCAGAATGCCCAGTAATCCAATTATCTTTTGCTTGTTATTCATAATTATCGTCTGTCGTAAGTCAATTTAGTTTTATCAAGTTTTGTTTTTTTACTGACACCGAATGCAATCTGGAATTAAACATAGCATTTTTATATTCAAGCACTACATGTTCAGGCTTGATATCAATGACCCTGGCACCATTGATGCGGTCGCCAATGGCAACTGCAACATCATTGATGATGGCGATACGACGACTACCTGAAAACAGTATCTCGTTTACCAGCCACACAGGCTCGGAAGGCGCTTTTGCATTACCGCCCAGCACACCCGGGCCATATTCCGGCGGCCTTAATGGATCTTCCATCCCCGCTATCGATACCTGCACCATACTTAAAGCCAGGCAGGCGCTGGCAATCAATACTATATTTTTTATCCGGCTAAACACCGATAAGCCCCTCTCTAAAACCCAGGGTATACACTTCAAGTGTGATCAGCGAATTCGGGTATTTTCTGGTCTCTATTTCAACGCTTTGCCAGAAAAACCGCCACGGCAGACTTTCAAGCTTTTTCATATAAGCCAGGGCACTGTGGTAACTTCCTTCCACCTCGAGCACGACGCTGTGTCGGTAAATCGAATTTACATTGTCCACAGGTTTAGCGTCCTCGCTGTGCGACTCTACAAACCCAGGTGTGGCCGGCTTGTTTTTCAGGCTTATAAATTTTAGCCCTGACTGGTTCTCCAGTATTTGTTCGAGCAGCTGTACCATTTCCTGAGGATTGATAATCTGGGTAGATGTTTTCGCCAGCGCTATATCCAGTCGCTTATTGTCTTCTGTATACCTTGTTATCTGCTCTACGTTGGCGCGATTGGGATCTTCCTCCATACTTTTTTGTAGTGCAGTCAACTTCGCTCTGGCAACCACCATGTTCGTATTATTTTGTGCGAGATCGTGTTCGATAGCCGCCATATTATTGCTTAATGGGAGATAGGCCAGCCTGAACCATACCATCAGCACAACTACAAACACGATAACGGCCAGCGATATCTGGTCACGTTTCGATAACGTATCGAGATACTTTTCAAGTTTTGTTATTAGCTTCTGCATATTAATGCATAGCCTCACTTTCACCGGCCAGCTGTTTCAACCGAGCCATAAACAGAGCGACCGACTGATCCTTATCCGCCAGATCATCTTTGTTCATCCGATACTGGGTATCGAGAACAAAGTCCAGTATCTTGTTATTTTCCTCTGATCTTAGTATTTTGATCTCTTTAAATTCGCGGTCCTGATAAATATCTTCGTCACTCAGGGCCTGAACAAATTGCGGCAATAAATCAGCCTGATAACTACTTCCACTAAGATGCAATTCATAACCACCACGACTAAACTTGATTTTCTTCAGCCAGAGATTATTAATAGTGTCGCGCTTTCTTCCCAGGCCCTGCATCAGGTAGGAGAATCCGGTCATGTTTCCAGCGTCATTACCACTAAGGTAATTCAGCGCTCTTAATTTTTCGCTATTCGTGCGTTTCAGGTTTTCCAGCTCTGCAACCAGATTCATGTCCTGCGCTCTTGGCTTTACATTTTTCTCCAGCACAGCATAGGTTTGCTCAAGGCTTTTTAATGTCTGGTTTTTATTATTCAGCTCAGCGCTCAGCTGGCCGGCCATATAAGCCTGGACAGCATTAATTCCACCCAGCACTACAAACATAAAAACTATCGCGCCAATGACGCCGGTCTTTCGCCAGTCGCGAGTGTCATAAAACTCCTGCTGATAAAGATTGATCTGTTGCATTATGCGGCCGCCACAGCTTTTCTTGCCGCTGCCGCGATTGCCAGCAGGCATCTGGACTGATGTTCATCATCCAGCTCTGTCGAATCGGTATACAGCTGGCCAAGATTCATAAGTTCGATGCTTAACCCGGTCTGAGCGCTGACATAATCGCAAAACCCCTGCAGTAGCGGGTGGCGTGGTGCCACCACAAGCTTGCTTATCGGCGGCCTGGCGTATTCACTTTCGTAAAAATCCAGTGAACGCTGCAGCTCCAGAATAATGGATTCGTAAATCTGTTCAGCCGCACCCTGCGACTGCATTTCTTCCAGACGTAGCAGGCCTGTATCAATTCTTCGTGACAAATACAGGGCCGAGTCACTAAATAAGCTTATAGAGCCATGTTGCTGGCCAAAGTGTATGACGGCTATGCCGCGTGCCTGGCCGTCCATTTGTTCGATAATATTACCCAGACTCAGCTCTTCTATATCGATGGCGCTCAGTGTCAGTCCGGTCTTGTGAATAAAATCAACGATCTTCTGGATTTCATCTTTGGGTGTGACCACAACATACACTTTTGCTTCGCGGTGCTGCTGTACCGGTACACGAAAGACATCGACTACAGCCTGGTCTACCGGGTAAGCAATCAGGTCTCTGACACTCCAGCGCAGTGCTGAGGTCAATTCCGATTCCTGTACCGGAGGAAGTGGCATCTGAAACAAATTGTATTGCGTATCTTCGAGGACAACGACGCAGGGCCGGCTCTTCAAACTTTTCTCTTTGATGTATTTTGTGAGTTGCTTTAACTGTTCAGTCGGATCTGTAGAGGCGATAAACTCGCATGACTTGAGTGCAGGTGGCGCATCACCAGTGCAGGTAATTTCTGCTACGGCAATTCCGTCAGTAGTCAGATAAAGTCCTACTTGTCTCTGTGGTTGTTGTAATTGCCCAGCTAACATTGTTCTGGTGCCACCCTGTTATTATTATGTGTGAGCCCTTTTTCAGCCATGGTAATGATTATAGGTGTTAGCCTGTGCCACCTGAGTCAGCTGATCGTCTTTATGGGTGCTTTTATCTGCTATCAGCCACTTAGTAATATTAGTGTTTTCTAATATATCTCCTGTGCATCGGCTACCCGCTTCAATTCAGTGCATTTACAGGTGAGTAATAGACGTTAAAGCAGACATAGTCAATGACTAACATCCGATTATTATTCACGGACTTAGCAGACCATTTGAATGATGAGTTGAATAGTGACGCTTACCGCTGGTCAGATTAGACCCAGTCTGGTCGTGTAGCTAACAACATAAAGTGAGCATCGGCTGCCCCACCCGGATGAAGGACCGGGTGCGACCACCTACGAGACCAGATCGTCCGCCACGTGATAGCGCGGGTCTTCCATCACGTTTACTTCCACCAGATTGCCGGCCTTTTTCAGTAGCTGCCGGCATTCTTCGCTGAGATGGCGTAGCTGCAGGGTCTTGCCCGCGCGAATATAGCGCTCTGCGAGCGTGTCGATGGCTTCGATCGCGGAGTGGTCTGCCACCCCGTGCTGCCTGCCAGTGCCACCATCATTACCGCCATGGAACCGGTGGCACCGGAAATCAGGCCCATGCTATGCTTGTGCCGGACAAATCATAAGCCACACTGCCGCTCTGTGAAAAAAATCGCTATTTTCGTTGATGTACAAAACATTTATTACACTACCCGCCAGGCCTACGCGCGCCAGTTTAATTACACCGCGCTCTGGCAGCGCATCAGCGCACAGGGAGAAATCGTTTCCGCACTGGCCTATGCCATCCAGCGCGATGATGACAAACAGCTCAAATTTCAGAATGCACTGAGACAGATCGGCTTCACGATAAAGCTCAAGCCGTATATTCAGCGCAGCGACGGCTCGGCCAAAGGCGACTGGGATGTGGGCATCACCATAGATGTGCTGGAGCTAGCCCGGAAAGTGGATACCGTAATATTACTGTCTGGCGATGGCGACTTTGATTTATTGCTTGCTAAAATTACCACCCGCTATGGAACCAGCACCGAGGTTTACGGCGTTCCCACGCTCACCGCCGGCTCGCTGATCAATGCTGCCAGCAGCTATCATCCCATCGAAGACGACCTGCTGCTCTAAACCGAACGATAATTTAACGGCCTGGCTACAAACTGCAGGGACAGAGCCTAATGGCACTTACTTAAGCGCATAGTACTAAAATTCATCGTCATTCCTGAGCGTTTATGGCGGGAATCACGTGAACAAAAAACTGGATTCCCGCCAGAAGCATGCGGGAATGACGAAAAAACACAGGAAGTTTCCTTAAGTAAGTGCCATTTGGGATAGAGCCTATTTATTTATAATGTGATTTGAATCGCACCCCGTTTTAGCCGGATACAACCCTGCCGCTCGAAGGCCTTGAGTATACGGCTGATGACTTCGCGTGAAGTACCGAGCTCTCGCGCCAGTTCCTGGTGAGTAAGATGCAGGGTGTCACTACTGGTCTCGCGTGACATACGGCCCAGATGGCACATCAGCCGGGTATCAAGACTATTGAAGACAGTCTGCTCGATCATTTGCAGGACGTCATTGATGCGGTCTGTCAGGCTGGTCAGCACAAATTCACAAAAGAACGGCAAGGTTGCCATGGCATGCATAAATTGTTCGCGCGACAATGTCAGCGCCAGTACTCTGGATTCTGATTTTGCGAAAGCGCCAAATTCTTTGCGACGCAGCATGCCATTAATACTCATGACACACAGCTCGCCACAATAGCTTCTATAAAGCGTCACTTCGCGATCATCCGGGCTCTGCTGATAGACCCGCACACTGCCTTCAACGATCAGCATAAATTGTTGACAGGGTGAATCGGGCTGCATCACCAGCATGTCGGCGGGCAGCTCAACAAATTCTGCTGGCCCCAGGAGCTTCCCCCAGTCCAAATCAGTGCCAGCCAGTTGTGGGCACAGCTGGCTCAGCTTGTTCTGCAGGCTCTGTATGGTCGCTCGGTAGTTTTGCGAAACAGATTGCAGGGGTTCCTCTGATACTGACATAGGTTCTTTCCTCGGAGTAAGAGAAGCGCAGGCTTTCAAGCGCTGATATGCACCAGCATTTAATTAGCTCACCCTCAATATGTTTCATTCCAGGAAAGCGCAGAAGGCAGAATACAGCAGGCGCCGTGGGGCCGCAGGCTGCAACCATTCATAACATCCCTGTTTTTTACACTTTTTTAGCTCCACTGCCAAGTATTTTGCTAACGATGCAGGCTCAAAACACCCATATGAACGGCCATGAATTCAGAAACCGCCCCCCCCCTTTCAATTTCCGTCAGATACTAGATAATGAGTCAGGCAATATCGGGTCGTTCGAGTTAAGGTATAAGCTCATGAAAAACCTTGAAAGCTTCGTATCAGCTCTGGCTTCAGCAACAGGCCATGGTGCTGAGCGGCTGTTGCAATATTTATGTTCGCTTCAATTCCAATATTCTTATATACCCAAAGCTGCGATTCAGCTGCTGGCTGACAGACTGCAAATTCCTGCGGCCGAGATTAAGGCTGTCATCGACTTCTACGCGTTTTTGCACCTCGAACCGCGCGGTGAATTTGATATCTATTTCAGCGACAACATCACCGACCGTATGCTCGGTAACCGGGCGCTGTGTGATCAGCTGTGCCATGCCCTGGGCGTGAGACCGGGCGGACCTCGGCCTGACGGGCGTGTCAGCATCGACCTGAGCTCCTGCACCGGCCTCAGCGATCAGGGCCCGGCCTTATTGATCAACGGCCAGGTGATCACCCGGCTGAACGTAGAGCGTATCCAGAAAATCGCTGAACTGATCGATGCTGGCACACCGCTGAAGCACTGGCCGGAAGAGTATTTCGTGGTAAAAGACAATATTCAGCACTATGGCATCTTGCTGGGTGATGAAATTATCAAAGGCAGCGCCATTGAAGCCCTGCTCGATAAAGGCGCTATCGCAGTACTCGATAACATCGAGCGATCCGGCCTGCGCGGCCGTGGCGGCGCGGGTTTTAAAACAGCAAAAAAATGGCGCTTATGCCAGATGTCAAAAGCCGATGCACATTATGTCGTTTGTAATGCAGACGAGGGTGAACCCGGCACGTTCAAGGACCGGGTATTACTGAACCGCTATGCCGACACTATGTTCGAAGGCATGACGGTCTGTGCCGGCATCACCGCTGCTAAACAGGGCTATCTCTATCTTCGCGGTGAGTACCGTTATTTGCTGGAAGCGCTGGAGCAGACCCTGGAAAAAAGGCGCCACGCCAAGCTGCTGGGAAAAAATATTCTTGGCCGAACAGGTTTTGACTTCGATATCGAAATCCACCTCGGCGCGGGCGCCTATGTCTGCGGTGAAGAATCCGCACTCATCGAATCACTGGAAGGCAAACGCGGCATACCCCGCAACCGCCCGCCCTTCCCGGTAACCCACGGTTTTCGCAATCAACCTACGGTAGTCAATAATGTCGAAACCTTTGTCGCTGCCGCAAAGATTGCCGTGTTTGGTGAAGACTGGTTCCGCTCTGTCGGCAGCGAACAATCGAGCGGCAGCAAGTTACTCAGTGTCAGCGGTGATTGCGAGCGGCCCGGGATCTATGAAGTGCCTTTTGGCACCAGCATCCAGCAGGTCCTCGACCAGTGCGGTGCCAGCGATACCCAGGCTGTGCAGATGTCCGGCGCTGCCGGAATGACACTTTCAGCCAGGGAATTTAAGCGCAAGATTGCTTTTGAAGATGTCTCGACCGGAGGCTCTTTCATGATTTTTAATCAACAGCGCGATCTGCTGGACATGGTGCAGAACTTTGCGCATTTTTTTGCCCACGAAAGCTGTGGCTTCTGTACACCGTGTCGCGTCGGCAGTGCGTTGATGAAAAATCTGGTCGACAAGGTCATTGCTGGCCATGCAACACGTTACGATCTCAATGAAATGCAGAACATCGCCCTGGTGATGCAGCAGGCCAGCCACTGTGGACTCGGTGCCAGCGCGCCGAACCCGGTGCTGGACACCCTGAAAAAATTTCCCGATATCTATACAAAACGTCTGGCAAACCGCGGTTACGAACCTGCTTTCGACCTGGATGCGGCGCTGGAAGTGTCCAGACAACTGACCGGGCGCGATGATCCCGCTGCCCATATTCAGGATGAACCATGAGCGAAGGAAAAACATTCAGGCTGGACGGCAAAGTCATCGCTTTTCAGGATGGCGACACCATCATGGATGCAGCCCTGAGGGCCGGCGAATATATTCCACACCTGTGTCACAATCCGGAATTCAAACCACACGGCAGTTGTCGAGTCTGTGTAGTCAATGTCAATGGCCGACACATCCCTGCCTGCACTTTACCCGCAGCGGAAAACATGGACGTGGACAACAATTCCCGGGCCATCTCAGAGCAACGCGTCAGCCTTTTACAAATGTTGTTCGTCGAAGGCAACCACGCCTGCCCGGCCTGTGAAAAAAGCGGCGCCTGCCAGCTGCAGGCCGTGGCGTATTACACCGGCATGCTAAGCCCGCACTTCACCCACTTTTTTCCCCGGCGCGCAATCGATGCCTCGCACCCGGAGGTCATTTTTTATTTCAACCGCTGTATATTGTGCGACTTATGTGTGCGCGCCAGCCGCGAGGTTGACAAAAAAAATGTTTTTGCCATCAGTGGGCGTGGCATCAACAGCCGGCTGGTATTCAACTCAGGCAGCGGCAAACTGGGCGATAGTGAACTCGCGGTGACTGACAAGGCGGTATCGGTGTGCCCGGTAGGCGCACTACTGCCAAAGCAACGTGGTTACCAGACGCCCATCGGCAAACGTTTATACGACAACATACCCATTAGTATTGCTGACGATGCTACAAATAAACACGAGCATGCTAAAAACGACAACTCGAATGAATGACCCGGTAAAAAATGAAAAGATTAAAGTTGCTACCGCGACACTCTGCGGCTGCTTTGGCTGCCATATGTCCTTACTGGACATCGACGAACGCATTTTTAAACTGGTCGAGCTGGTGGAATTCGACCGTACGCCTTTGACAGACATCAAAACCATCGGCCAGTGTGACATTGGCCTGATAGAAGGCGGCGTGGCGAATTCTGAAAACGTTGAAGTGCTGCGCGATTTCCGCAGACACTGCAATATCCTGGTGGCGGTCGGCGCCTGCGCCATCAACGGTGGCATCCCCGCGATGCGCAACCAGTTCGATCTAAAAGACTGCCTGGAAGAAGTGTATCTCAATGGCATCGGCGTAGAAAACCCGCAAATTCCCAATGACCCAGAACTGCCCCTGTTACTGGACAAGGTCCACCCGATACACGAAGTCGTCAAAGTCGATTATTTCCTGCCCGGTTGTCCGCCGTCCGCCGATACCATCTGGCTTTTCCTGAACCAGCTGATCGAAGGCAAAACCATCAGTTTCCCGTATTCATTGATCCATTATGATTAAGCTATACGCATAGGCTAACAGAACAAACTTATGACATCAAAACTCGAAACGGCAGAACATCCAGAACAGCTGGAACGCATCGTCATCGAACCCCTGACCCGGGTCGAAGGCCACGGCAAAGTCACACTACTGCAGGATGAAAACCTGAAGATCAGGCAGGCACGGCTGCACATTTCCGAGTTTCGCGGTTTTGAAAAATTCATTCAGGGGCGGCCCTACTGGGAATTGCCTGTACTGGTGCAGCGGCTCTGCGGTATCTGCCCGGTCAGCCATCACCTCGCTGCTGCCAAGGCCTGCGACATGATCGTGGGTGCCAGCGAACTTACGCCCACCGCTGAAAAGATACGTCGGCTAATGCACTACGGCCAGACACTACAGTCGCACGCCTTACATTTTTTTCATCTCTGTTCACCCGACCTGCTATTTGGTTTTGACGACGAAGTCCGTCACCGCAACATCGTCGGCGTCATCGAAGATAGTCCCGAAATTGCCAAACAGGGTGTTCTGCTGCGCAAGTATGGCCAGGAAGTGATACGCGTTACCGCAGGTAAACGTATCCACGGTACTGGCGCCATCCCCGGCGGTATCAACAAGTCACTGGATAAAGATGAAATCGAATATCTGCAGCGTGATATCAAGCAGGTCATCGGCTGGGCACAGGAAGCTGTCGGCCTGATAAAACGTATCTTTTTTGAACATTATGATTACCACATGGCGTTCGCCAGTATTGATAGCAACATGCTCAGCATGATAAGCAAGGATGGCGCCTTTGAGATTTATCATGGTGGCCTGCGTGCGAATGACAGCAAAGGGAAAACGATTTTTGATCACGCCGATTACCGCCAATATGGTGACTACATACGAGAAGGCGTCAAGAGCTGGAGCTACATGAAGTTCCCGTTCATCACTTCCATCGGACAGGATGAAGGCTGGTATCGTGTCGGCCCGCTGGCGCGTGTCAACAACTGTGATTTTTTTAGCACACCACTGGCTGAAAAAGAGCGCGAGGAATTCGTTGCCATCGGTAATGGCCAGCCAGTACAGTCAACGCTGGCTTATCACTGGGCACGCCTGATAGAACTCTTACATTGCAGCGAAGCGATTGCAGCTTTACTCGACGATAGTGATCTGTCCGGCAAGGAGCTGGTCAACAAAGGCGAGATGCAAAGCAGCGGTACCGGTGTCATAGAAGCACCCCGCGGCACCCTGTTTCACCATTACGAGATCAACGACGATGGCATTGTCGAAAAAGCCAGCCTGATCGTATCAACCACCAACAATAACCAGGCGATCAACGAATCCATCCGCAAGGTCGCCAACCAGTATCTTGACGGCAAGCAGCTGAGCGAAGCCCTGCTCAACCAGGTCGAGGTCGCAGTGCGCGCTTACGATCCTTGCCTGTCCTGCGCCACCCACGCGATGGGAAAAATGCCGCTGGAAATCAATCTGGTGAATGCTAAAAACGAGCTGCTGGACCGGCTTGAAAAAAAAGTCACCGGCGCCATCACCAGAACCGTTTAAAACCTCCAGGAGCCTGTCGGATTACTATGAGTCAGCAGAAATCAGCCGCTCCGGTTCTAATATTTACCTACGGCAACCCGTCACGTGGTGACGATGCCCTGGGGCCGGCGATGTTTGATCTGCTTGAACGTAAGCAGAAAATGGCTCATACCGCATCACCGGTTGAACTGCTCACCGAATATCAACTGCAGATCGAACATACCATCGACCTGGAGCAGCGTGAATGTGTGCTCTTCATCGATGCCAGCGCCTCCTGCCCATCACCGTATGAATTTTACAAACTGCAGGCAGAACAGGATGACAGCTATACCACGCATGCCATGAGCCCGGCCGCACTACTGGCTGTCTATCAGAAAATCAATCAGCGGGAACCTCCGCCCTCATACATGATCGCAATTAGAGGCTATGAATTTGACCTTGGACAAACGATCACTGAACAGGCAATGGTAAATTTCCGTCAAAGCTACGAATTTATTGAGACATTGCTTGGAACCGGCAGTGAAAGCTGGCCTGAAGTGTGCGCGTCTGGCAATAACCGACCCGACAGAGGAGCAAACTATGAATACTGATGAAAAATTGCAGCAAACTATTAATGACATGATTGATGATCGTCGCGGCATACTCGCGGCTGACGAAAGCACTGGAACCATCGCAAAACGTTTCGCCGCGATCAAGCTTGAATCCAGCGAAGAAAACCGGCGCGCCTACCGTTCCCTGTTGCTGGAAACACCTGGCCTGGGCGAGTTTATCAGCGGCGTTATTCTGTTCGAAGAAACCCTGGGGCAGAAAAATGCCGCCGGCACTCCCCTGCCAGAAGTCGCCTGGGCACAGAAAATCGTTCCCGGTATCAAGGTCGACAAGGGCACCGAGCCGCTTGCTGGCGCTGCGGGCGACCTCATCACCAAAGGTCTGGACGGACTTGCAGATAGATTAAAAATCTATATCGACCAGGGTGCGCGTTTCGCCAAGTGGCGCGAGGTGTACCCGGTGACGCCAGACAATCCGACACGACTGGGTATCCATGCCAATGCCGAAAGACTGGCGCACTACGCTGCGATCTGTCAGGAACTCGGTGTTGTTCCGATCGTAGAACCCGAAGTCCTGATGGATGGTGATCACGATATACAGCGTTGCAGCGACGTCAGCGAACAGGTTCTTCATGCCGTCTTCGAAGCGCTACTGCGTTATGGTGTCACGCTCGAACACATGATTCTGAAGCCCAATATGATACTTCCCGGAAAAGACTGTCGTATTGCAGAACCTGCGGAAATAGCAGAAGCCACATTAAAAATATTCCGCCGCACCATACCGGCTGCCGTACCCAGCATCAACTTTCTCTCGGGTGGCCAGAGCCCTGAAGAGGCAACTCAAAACCTGAATGCCATTAATCTTTTAGGTGGGCCCTGGCAGTTGAGTATTTCTTACGGTCGCGCACTGCAGCAACCGGTATTACAGGCATGGCAGGGAAAACCTGAAAACACTGCTGCGGCCCAGGCAGCACTATTAGATCGTGCACGTCTCAACAGCCTGGCACGCCAGGGCAAATACACCGCCACAATGGAAGAGGTCATGGCGGGCAATATATAAACCCGGACCGGCTTTGTCACCAGGCGTTATCAGGACGAACCCGTTTGATTGTTTATGAAAGACACGACGCGAAGAGATAAAAAAGTACAGCGCGTTATCCTGGTGGAAGGCCTGGCCAATTTATTTGTTTTGATACTAAAAACATTCGTTGGCCTGTCTACCGGCTCCATGGCGATACTGGCAGATGCAATACATTCTTTGACCGACATCACAAACAATATCATTGCCTGGGTAGTCATGCACTACTCAAACAAGCCTGCCGACCGAGAACATCCGTACGGCCATAAGAAGTTTGAGACCCTGGCCGTATTTATTCTGGCATCTCTACTGATCGTGATCGCATTCGAGATATCGATCAACGCGATCCAGAAAGAAGCTGTACCGGTGAAATCAAGTAAGATAGAACTTTTTACCATGATGTGCGTATTAGTCGTTAACGTACTGATTACGAGCTGGGAACAAATGTGGGCGAAACGCCTGGATTCAGATATTTTGCGCGCTGACGCGACCCACACCTTTGCCGATATTCTCACCACCGTTGTGGTCATAGCGGGCTGGCAATTATCCGCAAGAGGTTATATCTGGGTGGACCGGCTCTGCGCACTCGGTGTAGCACTAATTATCATCTATCTTGCATACAAACTGTTTATGCGCGCATTACCCGCACTGGTAGACGAATATGCAATCGAGCCGGAAGAGATTGGCAGGAGTATAAAAAAAGTATCAGGTGTAAAAAACGTTTACAGAATACGCTCGCGTTGGATCGGCAAAACCTGCGCCATTGATCTCATTATTTCGGTTGATCCCACGCTGACAACAGAAGAGTCACATAATATTGCCGATCAGGTTGAATCATTGATTGAGAAGAAATTCAACGTGACTGACATTTCAATACACGTTGAACCCGATGATCAGTAAAACCTGAGAACCACCTGAAGTTACTTCTTCGGCGATTCGCTCTAACTGACGGATTTCTTATTCGGTTTTATTTTCCTTTTAGATTTTTTACTGACCTGTTGCGCATCACATGCGTCGACCACAGCCCTTCGAAGAAATGCCGTGCATTACTACCGAGCGTGCGCGTACGGTATCCACCCTCCTGCACCACCAGCGTGGGTAAATTCAGAGCACCTATCATGCTACCGTTGACATAGAAATCTTTCGCTGCCAGCGTCCAGGTCCCGGTAGGATCGGCTTTGGCGGTATCCAGACCTAGCGCTATGACAAGAAAGGCAGGATTGTAATCAACAATTTTCTTCAGCGCTTTTGCCAGGGTTTTTTGATAGCGATCAATAGTGGTATTTTCTGGTAATGGGTAATTGAGATTATATCCGACGCCCTCTTCTTCTCCGGTTTCATCCGCAAAACCGGCAAAGTGCGGATAAGCAAAACGCGGATTACCATGAATGGAAACCGTGAACACATCTGCGCGCTTATAAAATATATCCTGGGTTCCATTGCCATGGTGAAAATCCACGTCCAGTACCGCAACACGGCCGTAACTAGTCAGGTAATTTGCAGCGACAGCTGATGAATTTAAATAACAGAAACCACCAAACGCGCGGCGCTCAGCGTGATGACCAGGTGGGCGCACGAGGGCATATGCCAGATTGAATTTCCCGAGTATTGCCTCGGCGCCAGTGACCGCGCAATCGACAGCGCCGCGTGCCGCCAGATACGCATTGTGATTGAGCGGTGTAAACGTATCCATGCAGTAATAACCCACCTGCAGCTCAAAGTCTTTTGGCGGACGGGTTATATTTCGGATCGGGAATATTATCGGGTAAATAGATTTACCCATCGGCAGACGCGCGCAGGCACGGCGAAGATAATGCACAAAATTAACATCGTGCACAGCTTTAATATATTTCTCCGGTGTGCGTTTAGGATTGACCCGGGTAAATAAACTGGTTTTGTTCAAATGGTGCAAAATAGATGAGAGTCTGACCGGCGCTTCCACATAGCCGCGATCTTTTACGTGATGGATATCATGGCCTTCATTGACAATTAAAGCAATGGCCCTGGTTTGCGGCACCTTTTGAACAATTTTTTTGGGGCTTAAATATTTGTAATCTCGCAACTCTATCGGATCATCTCTGAATGATTCAGCTACCTCGGTAATCTGTTTTTTCGGTATCACATCTGAATACTTTCGCTCCAGAATCGCGCGTACCACTTTTTGCGTAACCTGCTTTGATAATGAAACACCCTGCCCGATATCATCGAACATCAAATAGTAAATATCTTCGTCCCCGGGCTTGACGGGTGTTGCATATACATTATTGATAATTGGGCGCGCTCCGTAGCGCTCATAAAATCTCAGGCGCGCAATGTTTTGTTTTAGCGTATCAGGATTTTTGACAAGATCAGGATCATCTACGCTACATTCAAAAAAAATGCCGTACACATTTAATGCGAATGCTTCTTCACGCACGCGCTCATACAATGCACTGCCAACACCACCGCCCGTACCACCACGCGCAGCCGATACCAGTTCCAGGTAGACGATCTCTACATCTGCCAGATGCAACAGCATTGCAAATCCCTTGACATTGTCCATACCGTCTTCAGCAACAAGTAATATGGAGCGATACTTGTATTTGAGGGGATCAATTAACTGCTGAGGTAATTTTTCGAATTCCGCCTGTCGCGTGCGCGGAAACTGCTGGCGCAGGATTTCCAGCACCTGATCTATAGCACTGCGATTACGTGGTGAAGAACCATCGAAAACTTTTCGGATACGAAACATTCAATTCACTCAGAAGAGATGACGTGTCTCAAGATACCATACATCGTGAGACCCGGCTTCATACTGACAGAAATGATGCGTCTATAGCCCTGCTGAATCAATAGCCGGAGCTACGCCAGGCGCTTCTGCTCGTGCTTCAGATAATTGAAAACCAGCGCCATAGTAATACCAAAAAACGTTTTTGACAGCAGCGACAGGCTGTAGCTGGAAACCTCGATGAAGGCCGGGTTCAGGACGGGCAAAACAACCAGGTAATTGATCGCCCAGACAAACATTAGCGAGCACATGCCAGTAAGCAACTGGCCTGACAGGCCGAAACGAGACATTGACCAGCGCCCGACTGTAACGATATACCCAGCCGCTAACACCACTGATAAAAACAGGTGGATCAGGATACCGAGGAGCACAGCGTAAGCTGAACCTCCCAGTGCTGGAAAAATGCTAGACGTTACCCCTGCGGCAAGATCATGGATATTCAAAGACAGTACCGGCCCCATAATAGAAAACCAGACGATCTCTGCCGCGCCCCCCGCCATGCCCGCCAGCAAAATCTGCCGAGCCGGAAATACCCGTGTTTTACTCTCAGTAGTATTCATAAACCCATCCCTCCCTCGGCGTTGATAACCATATGATAATACCCGTATGTGCTTAATACAGCCACACCCATGAGCCCTGAAAACCGCCCCAACATGATGCCTGGCCGCTGTTTCAGGCGCCTATTTGCAGATAGTTGACTGAGGTCAAAAGTGGGCGCAAATTATCTGGTGTACTTTTACCTGCAAGGTTCATATTAGTAACGGATATGTGGATCTGGTTTGGGTAAACGGGCCACCGCTCGGGTAAGAACAGAGGTCCATAAACATCGGAGGAGATAGCCATGAAAGTTCAGGAAGTAATGACTGCAAAGGTGGAATCCATCTCGCCCACCACATCATTGCGGTCAGCTGCAAAGAAAATGAGAGACCTGGCGGTAGGCGCCCTGCCCGTGCTGGAAAACGGTAGACTGGTGGGAATCATCACAGACCGTGATGTCAGCATTTATGCGATCGCCATGGGCCACGACCCGCAATCAACTGAAGTACAGAAAGTGATGACTAAAGAAGTCTGTACCTGTACCGAGTTTCAGAGTATTACTGAAGCGGCCAAAATTATGGAACAACATCACATACGCAGGCTGGCAGTAACCGATGGCCGCGCGGGCATGACGGGTTTTCTATCAGTAGATGACCTGGCGCACATTTCGCCAGAGCTTGCCGGTGCAGTACTCGAAGCGGCAACGCCAACACATTGATCCAGATATAGCTCTGCGGATTTTGAAATTAGGGGAATCGAAATGAAAGTCAATCAACTAATGAACTCCAAAGTTGAATTCACCACACCCACCTCGACCACCAGGGAAGCAGCCTGCCAGATGCACGATACGCACGTTGGCGCCCTGCCCGTGATAGCCGATGGCCAACTCGTAGGCATCATTACAGACCGCGATATCTGTTGCAAAGTGACAGCCTCGGGTCGTGATGCAGGCTGGACCAAAGTTGATGAAGTCATGGTCCATACCGTTGCCACCTGTTTCGACGATCAGAACATCAGCGAAGCTGCAACCATCATGATCAAAAATCATGTCCGTCGCCTGCCCGTGCTGAACCATGACAATGAAATGGTTGGTTTTCTGTCTGTGGACGATCTGGCGCGTAAGTCACACGAAATCGCCAGCGCAGTAGTGGAAGCTTCAACCCAGCTCCACTAGAACTGACACACATGGCAGGGACGCTAGCACACAGCCACCCGTTCAGCACGCTGCTGGAGCGCTGGTGGCGTCCGCGTTCGTTGCACACCGCCACCGGACAAACCCTTAGTCTGGTTTATCCGCCTTTCATACCCGACAAAAGCATTCGGGGACAGGCTTTTCAGTTATGACTATTAACTGTTACCATTCCCCGCCATGAATTCGCAAACTCCTGATCCCAGCCCGGCACACGTTCTGCACAGCGTCTTCGGTTACGAGACCTTCCGTGCGCAGCAACAGGAGATCGTCGACCATATGGTCGCGGGCGGCGACGCCCTGGTGCTCATGCCCACCGGTGGTGGAAAATCACTGTGTTATCAGATCCCGGCCATTGTTCGCTCCGGTGTCGGGGTCATCGTCTCGCCCCTGATCGCGCTGATGCAGGACCAGGTCAGCGCCTTGCATCTCAATGGCGCGCGCGCCGCTTTCCTGAATTCAACCATGAACAGCGAACAAGTCCGAGGCATCGAGCAGGCCCTGCAGCGCGGTGAACTCGACCTGCTCTATGTAGCGCCCGAGCGTTTGATGATGCCACGCATGCTCGATCTGCTCGATCGCATCCCGGTGTCATTGTTTGCCATCGACGAAGCACATTGCGTTTCGCAGTGGGGCCACGATTTTC
>Ga0214472_10002847_pt1 | contig 18413 bp, 18 predicted proteins | sample RVTome_6_FD_207662 | JGI IMG/M metagenome (GOLD analysis project Ga0214472, IMG submission 207662) | Soil microbial communities from uranium-contaminated site in the Upper Colorado River Basin, Wyoming, United States - RVT140D175 | ecosystem: Environmental > Terrestrial > Soil > Contaminated >...
GTCGTGGCGGAGCAGGTCGATCTCTCGGATATTGCAGCAGTCATCCAACTGCATCGGCGCCTCCGCGAGCGAGGCATTGCGATCGACATCCTGATCAACAACGCCGGCCATGGACTGCAAGGCCCGTTCGTGGAGAGCCAGCTGGGCGCGGCGCTGGCGATGGTGCAGCTGGATGTCGCGAGTTTGACCGCGGTCACCCATGTCTTTGCCCAAGACATGCGGACGCGAGGACGCGGAAAGATCCTGCTGGTGGCCAGCCTGCTGGCCTACCAGGGCGTGCAGAACTTCGCCGTCTATGCAGCAGCCAAGGCCTACGTATTGCGTCTGGGTGAAGCGCTTCATCGCGAATTCAAGCACGATGGCGTCACGGTTACGGCGCTTTGCCCGGGCATGTCGGACACCGGGTTCGCCACCGCGGCGCAGCAGAAGATCACGCCCGCGTTAAAGCTGTTGATGATGCAGCCGGCCCCCGTGGTGCGCGCCGGTATCCGCGCCTTGCAGGCCGGACGCATCAGCGTCGTGCCGGGCTGGGCCAACAAGGCCCTCGTGATCCTCACATGGGCGACGCCACGCTGGCTGCACCAGGCCTTTTTGTCGCGCGCCATGAACGCATGAGCCACAGCGCCCGATCACGCGCCGCAGCGAGCGACGACGCCATCGCAGGCGCGATCAGCGCGTCTCGTGACCGCCGTCGCTTGCCAAAGGACGCATGCATCAAGGCGTTGATCTCATGGCAGCGCCAACCGACGCGAAGGATCCCGAAGAAAGGCGGGCCGAGGAAGCGGCCATGCGCGCACGCCTCCAGACGGCTCCCGGCGTGGCCTCACCTGCCCGGGTCGCCGGGCGCAGCGGATTGCAGATATTGCGGGCGCTCCTCGCCGGCGAGATACCGCCCCCACCGATGGCTGTGACGCTCGACTTCAACCTGCTTCGCATCGAGCTCGGGTTCGCCATATTCCGTGCAATGCGGAGGTGGCCACGACGAAGATTGGCGTCGCGCCCCGAGGCTTGCGGCGGTGCGGCCCAAAGCCCGTTTGTGCGCTTGTTCAACTTCGGCCTTGCGACGAAGGCTTTCTGCCCTGAACGACCGCTTTCAGGAACGTTCCAGAAAGGTCCGCTTCTGGCCGTGTCCGGTCCGTCAGGGCTCGTGGCCTGACCGTCAGATCGCGGCCGACTTGGAGTCCTCGAGATCGCTCATGTGAATGTCAGCTGGCTGGGTCGCTGCAGCCGTCGCCAATGTGGCATGCCGAGACCGGACAATGCGGATGACTCGCCCGTGTGCCGACCGGACCTTCCGTCGCCGCGTGTCCACCACACCGGCGACGAAATTTGCCCGCGCGCCTCATCCGCCCGCAGGCGGCAGGCGAGCCAGAGGCGCACGCCATCCTCGCGTTCCGGCGAACGTCGCCCTATCTGCCCGCAGCGGGTGAAGGCGCTTTCCAGCGCCTCGATGTGGCCGGCTTGGCGCTCGTTCTCGGCGGCGAACGATCGCCTGAACGAAGTACTGTTCGCTATTGTGATCGCCCGTGTCCGCCGGCTGTCACAGCGTCACGGAAAGTGCAGAAGGAGTGCCGCGGCTTCGGTGGCAAGCTTTCGCACCGAACTACCAGTTCCGACGTATCGCCACGCTGTCGCTTCGTTGGCATGATGAACTCGCGTCCACGCACAATCGTCACGCTGACGCGTGGTTTTGCGACAAAACCGGAGTGGCACACCCCCGAACTTCCCGGAATGCATATAACGAAGAGCCCGCAGATCCGGGCGTAAGTCTCTGATTATTTTGGAGGCGCGAACCGGAATCGAACCGATGTGGACGGCTTTGCAGGCCGTGGGATTCCCAGTACTTGCACGGGTTTCAGGGCCGTTGCCACTCGGTTCTGCCACTCCAGAGGCGCGCGTAATGCCGCGTGTCTCCACTTTCTGCAAGTGTTCAGAACTTCCCAACAGCCTCTGATCCAACCGGCCTCACCGCATTCCATTCGAACTTGGAAGGACGTTCACCATCGCCGTTCCATGCGCCCTGCAGGACGCCGCTTACCTTCGCCCGTCGGCCTTGCCCTGTTCCACTCAAGGGCTCGGAGAGCCCTGCTGGATCCCAGCCCAAGCGCCTCGCACGCCGCGCTGAGCCAGATTCTGGACCAGGCGGCGCAGGTCGTCCGGGTTGATCGATTCAATGTTAATCACTATGATTTGCTCCAAATCAACTCATCGCAGAGAGAACCGCGCGACGCAGATCTTCGGCACCGTCAGCGGCGCCTTCAATCTTTATCGACGTCCCTTTACTGGACGCGCCGGCGATCAAGATCAAGGGCAGCGGCAACCTGACCCTGCTCGATCTCCGGGCAAGCCGGCCTAGAGCTCGTCATCGAAGGCCCGGGCGCGCGAGGGAACTCGCTGCGCCGCGACCACGGCGTGGTCGCCTCCGGCACGATCAAGTTCCAATAGAGGGGATTCAACATGGCCCAAACTGGAACCAAAGTGCTGACCGCACATGTACCGCGGCCGTTGGCCGAGAAGGTCGATCAGATGGCCGCACGGCTAGAGCGCTCGCGCGGCTGGATCATGAAGCAGGCGCTGTCGGCCTGGCTCCAGCAGGAGGAAGAGCGCGAGCGGCTGACCCGCGAGGCCCTCGCCGACGTCGACGCCGGTCGCGTCATCGACCACCAGGCCGTGCAGGCGTGGGCGGATAGCCTGAGTACCGACGCACCGCGACCGGTGCCTCGCTGATGGCGCTGAAGTGGACCAGCAAGGCGCTTTCCGACTTGGTGCGTCTGTACGAATTCCTGGCCCCGGTGAACAAGCCGGCCGCTGCGCGGGAGGTACAGGCGCTGACCAAGGCTGCGGCCATCCTGTTGACCAACCCGCGCATCGGCGAGCAGCTTTTCGAGTTCGAGTTGCGGGAGGTGAGGCGGCTACTCGTCGGGCACTACGAGATCCGCTACGAGATCCAGGAATCGACGCTCTACGTGCTGCGGCTGTGGCACACCCGCGAGGACCGCTGACAGGGCGTTGACTTCGTGCGCGAGCCGTGGGCCTTCGCGGTCAGGACTCAGCGAGCAGCGTGCCCGGCACCTGCTCCCCTGTCCGCAGCCCGCGGCCGCATTCCCCGGTACTCATGACATGAGACCGCCAGCTCGCGGTGGCGGTCCGCCATCCCATCACGAGCCAAGCGCGGACATGCCACAAGTTTGAGCTTATACCCTCCTGATGCAGGAGCGTGTTTCCGCTCAAACAGGCGCATAGAGCGCCAATAATCGGAAAGCTACGCCAAAACCTACGCTGGCCACTTCGCACTCCTCGGGATCGACGCTACGTCCACGAATCCTGGTTTTTCGGTAAGGCCGCGCCTGGGTCGAGCACCACGAGCGCGTCGGTGGCGCCAAGCGTGTCCGGATAGATCACCCGGTTCGTTCCGCCTTCGTGGAAGCGGGAACGAAAGAGGATGCCCTTCGCGCCCGCGGCGATGACTTCGTCGCCCTGCGACATGTAGCCGATGCGGGCGGTGATCGCAGCGGCCTCGCGCACGATGTCGAAACCGAGCACGCGGCAGGCGCCCGCGCTGGGATCGAGGATGGCGGCGAGGATCTGCATGAGCGTGGTCTTGCCCGCGCCGTCGGGACCGAGCACGCCGAAGATCTCGCCGCGCGCGACGCTCAGATCGACCGCCGCGAGCACGCCACGTCCACGGAAGGCGCGCCCCACGCCGTGGGCCTCGATGACGATGTCGGCGGCGGCGGTGTCGTTCATTGCGGGATCGGCAGCCGCTCGGGCCACGGCGCATCCTCCGCCAGGCGGATCCAGGCATCGGCCGGCATGCCGGGCTTGAAATCGCCGCGCGGGTTATCAACCGCCAGCTTGACACCGAACACCATGCGTACCCGCTCCTCGGGCAGATGGATGTCGCGGGGCGTGTACTGGGCCTGCTGGTCGACCTGCCGCACGGCCGCGTCGAAATAGCGTTGGGGAAAGGCATCCACCCGCACGCGGGCGGCCGCGCCCAGCTGGAGCTTGCCGATGTCCCGTTCGGGCACGTAGACCTTGAGGTCGAGGCGGTCGAGATCCACGATGACCGCCACCACGCGGCCCGGGCCGGCCAGCTCCCCGATCTCGATGGCCCTGGTCAGGACCGTGCCCGAGACCGGGCCGCGAATCACCGTCTTCGCCCGCTGCAGGCGGAGCACCTCGACCTGCTGGCGGGCGGCCTGGCGGCGCGCTTCGACCTCGCTGCCCTGGGCCTGGAGCACCTCGAGGCGGCCTTGCGCCTCGCGAAGCCGATTTTCGGCTTCGTCGAGCAGTCGCGCCGTGGTCATGCCGCTTTGCCGCAGGGTGCGGAGCCGTTCGCGATCCTCGCGCGCCGTGCCGAGGTGATGACGCCAGGTTTCCAGCTCCCGGCCCACGCGCACCTGCGTCTGCGCAAGCGCTGCCACTTCCGCCTCCGCCTGGCGCAGGCGCGCCTGCAGTTCGGCGTCGTCCAGGCGCACCAGCAGGTCGCCCGCGGCCACCGCCTCGCCTTCCTTGAGGCGGCTTTCCACCACGCGCCCCGCAATCTCTGCGCTCACGGCGATCTCGGTGCCCTCGACGTGGCCATTGCCGTAGATGAAACCGGTGGGCAGGGCGGCCGGGCGCAGGGCTTCGAAGGCCACGTAGGATGCACCCGCGACCAGCAGCGCCACCAGCGCGCTCCAGATCCATCCCTTCATGGCTCAGGTCCTCGCCCGTGGGGTCGCGGCGGTCGACCATCGGCACGCGGCGTCGGCGCTCGGCGCATCAGGCTTCGACAATCGAGCCATAGAGCTTCCCCGCACGTGCTTCGAAAGCGGCGAGGGTCCGTTCGGCCATGGCGCCGAGGGCGCGGTCGGCCGCCAGTTGCAGGAGCCAGGAACGAAACCGCACCACGGCGGCGAGCCTCACCCGGCAACGGCCGTCCAGCTGGGGCTCGAAGGTCCAGGAGAGCTTGAATCCGACAAACCGAATGTCATCCGAGGTGACTTCGATACGGTGTGGCCGGCGGAGTACGGTGCGCGTGCCGAACGTCAGCCGGACCGGGCCGAAGCCGACTGTCTGTTCGGCGCGGTAGACGCCCCGTCCGCCCTCGCGGATGCGCGCCGCCGTCCAACCGGGCACGAACTCCGGATAACGCTCCACGTCGGCGACCAGCTCGAACAGCTGTCCGATGCGGTAAGGTAACACCCGTTCCACCGCGCAGCCGTGCTCGAGGTCCGCTGCAATCATGGCCAGCTGTCCGTCCGAAACCCCTCACCACGATACGCGCTCGGCCGCGCGTGAACCTGATTCAGGTCAAACACCAGGCCTTGGTGGATGGCGGTGGCCGGGGAGCACTGCTACAAGAAAACAAGAGACCCCGTGCGAGCAAGGGCACTGCAGGGGGAAGCGAAAGTAGGGACCAGTGGCAGAAGCGCCTGCTGGATGGAGGTGCATCATGGAACGCAATGAACGTTGGCAGGACTGGATGATCTTGACGCTCGGCGTGTGGCTGTTCCTCGCGCCATTCTTCATGGCCTACGCGTCGCTCGCGGGGGCCGCGGGGTGGAATTCGTACATCGTCGGCGGGTTCATCGCGATTTCCGCGGCATCGGCGCTGTGGTGGCCCGCGCCGAAAGCCCCCGAATGGATCAACCTGGTCCTCGGCCTGTGGCTGGTGGCCGCTCCATTCGTGTTCGGCTTCTACGGCACCGAGGCGGCGGCCGCATGGAACCTGATCGCCGTGGGCATCCTGGTCGCCGGCGAGGCGGCCTGGGCGCTGGCGGCGCGACCAGCCGACGGAGCGCATGCGCCGCATCACTGATGGCTCGGGCGCGGCCCGCGTGAAGATGCTTGGGCCGCTCCGTGCGCGAAGGCGCGAGACGGGTGGTGGAATCGAGGAATGCGGTTCGTCGAAGCTTTGCCCGCGTAGCCGTTCGTTCCTGCCCGGGACCGGGGGTCATCGCTCGCAAGGCGGGCGCACCTCGGGTTCCGGAGTGTCGTCGACCCGTTGAGCGAGGAGCAGGATGGAGCCCCGACAGCAGCGGTTTTCCGTGTGGTATTTCCTCGTCGCCTTCTTTCTCCTCCGGGTTCTGTCGCAAATTCTGCTGGCAGACGAGAGCGGCCGCCCTGCCTGCAGTGCTTTACGCCGCCAGTGAATAGAACTGCTCGGCGGGCGTCATTGCGCCCGTGGTCAACTGCAGCTGGCCCTTGCGGATCATGTGCATGAGCTCGATGCCGGTCAACGTGATCCAGGCCGCGCGGAACGACTTGAACCCGAGCATGGGCCGAGCCCGGCGCTTGATCGCCCGGTGGTCCTGCTCGACAAGATTGTTCAGGTACTTGCGCTGACGCCGCTCGATACTTGACCCGTTCTCGGCGTTGTAGTCATCGATGGCGGCCGTGTTGGCGCCGCTCTGGTCGATCGTGATCTTCTCCGGCACTCCATGCTGACCAATGGCCTTGTCCAGGAAGCGCTTTGCTGCCCGCCGGTCTCGTCGCGCAGTAAGGAGGAAGTCGATCGTCTGGCCGGCCTTGTCGACCGCGCGGTACAGATATTTTTCACTCGCCCTTGACCTTGATGTAGGTCTCGTCAAGGCGCCAGCTGTTGCCGACCAAACGCTTGCGCCGGCGGAACGCCTGCTCGAGCAGCGGCGTGTACCGGTGCACCCAGCGATGAATGGTGGCGTGGTCGACCCCGACGCCGCGCTCCTGCATCATTTCCTCGAGCTGCCGATAGCTCAGCGGGTAGGCCAGATACCAGCGGACGCACGTCAGGATGACGGCCTGATCGAAATGCACGCCCTTGAACTTCATCGCCCGCTCCGAAAAAGGGTCGAGCGCGATGATAGCCAACCTCGGCCGTCAGCTTCGGCGGATTTTGCGACAGAACCACAGAACGCCACCTTCCGGGACAACTACCTTGCGGTGCCTTTCGACCTGTCGGCAGTCATGTTCATCGGCACGGCCAACGTCCTTGACACCATCCCCGGCCCCTTGCGCGACCGCATGGAAGTGATCCAATTGCCTGGCTACACGTCCGATGAAAAGGCCCTGATCGCCCGCCGCTACTTGGTAGGCCGCCAGTTCGCCGCCAACGGACTCGACACTGCTCGCTGCGAGATTAGCGATGCCGCCCTGCGGGCCATTATCGACGACTACACGCGCGAGGCCGGCGTGCGCAATCTGGAGCGGGAGATCGGCAACGTCCTGCGCCACGCGGCGATGCGCGTTGCCGAAAGAGCGCCGACGCCCATCCGCATCGAAACGACAGACCTGCCCGCCATCCTCGGGGTGGCGCGCTTTGAAAGCGAGGTGGCCCTGCGCACCAGCATGCCGGGAGTGGCCACCGGCTTGGCGTGGACGCCGGCCGGCGGTGACATCCTGTTTATCGAGGCAAGCCTGGTCCCCGGCAACGGCCGCCTGATCCTCACGGGCCAGCTCGGCGAGGTGATGAAGGAGACCGCCCAGGCAGCACTGACCCTGGTCAAGAGCCACGCCCAGCGACTGGCCCTGGCCCCGGACCTATTCGAGAAGCATGACATCCACGTGCATGTGCCTGCCGGGGCGATTCCCAAGGATGGCCCCAGCGCCGGGGTCGCCATGTTCATGGCCTTGGCCTCGCTGGTGACGAACCGGCCGGTGCGCGCCGACCGCGCCATGACCGGTGAAATCAGCCTGCGCGGGCTGGTGCTGCCAGTGGGCGGCATCAAGGAAAAGGTCCTGGCCGCCCTGCGGGCCGGCATCGATAGGGTCATGCTGCCGGTGCGCAACCGCAAGGAGCTCGAGGAGATTTCCCCGGATGCCCGGGAGAAACTGCATTTCGTGTGGCAAGAAACAGTGGATGACGTCCTGCGCGAGGCGCTCGAAGACACGCCGGCCGTCGCGGCGTAGGGCGGCTGGCCGGTCCTACAATTTCAGGCGGACACGGACGATGGTGTGGTCATCGGGGTCCGCGTGGCCGCGAACGAAGCCGAGAAACTCGCACAACTTGAGCATCGTGGCGTTTTCGCGCAGAACGTCGCCGTAGAGTTCGCGGATACCGCGGCTGCGGGCGTAAGCGATGATGCGCTTGAGCATGTACACGCCGATGCCCTGTCCGGTCATTTCGCCACGCACGACGATGGCAAACTCGGCAGTTTCGCTGTCCGGGTCGGCGGTGATGCGCACCACGCCATAGATTTCCGTCTTGCCCGGGATGCCGGCTTCCGTGAGCACCAGAGCCATTTCGCGGTCATAGTCGATCTGGGTGAACCGGGCGGCGGTGACATGCGACAAGGTCTTCATGGGCACGAAGAAGCGCATGTGGATCTCGTCGGGCGTGAGCTTGGCAAAGCCGCGCTGGAAAGCGGGCTCGTCTTCCGGCCGGACCGGCCGCAGCAATAGCCTGCGACCGTCGGCGAGCACGACTTCCTCTTCCAGCTCCGAGGGATAGGGGCGAATGGCCAGCCGGGCGCCCCCCTTCAAGCGTGGCTCCGCCACACGGATGCGCGCGTCCAGGGCGATGACGCCATATTCGTCGGCGATGAGCGGGTTGATGTCGAGTTCGCTCACCTCGTCCAGGTCGACGACCAGTTGCGATAGTTTCACCAGGGTGAAGGCCACGGCCTCGAGATTGGCCGGCGCGAGGCCGCGGTAGCCACACAGGAGGCGATACACGCGGGTGCGTTCCATGAGGTCGCGGGCCAGTCGCATGTTCAGCGGCGGCAGGGCGAGGGCCTTGTCGCCCACCACCTCGACGGCGACACCGCCTTGTCCGAACAGGATCACCGGTCCGAATTGCGCGTCGTTCATCACCCCCGCGATCAGTTCGAAGGCGCCCGGGCGCTGGATCATGGGCTGCACCGTGAAGCCATCCAGGCGGGCCTGAGGCGCGGCCGCGGCGACACGTTCGAGCATGGCTTCGGCCGCCCGCTTGACCGCAGCCGGTCCCAGCAGGTCGAGGGCGACCCCGCCGAAGTCGGTCTTGTGGGTGATATCTGGCGACAGGATCTTCAACGCCACCGGGCCGCCGAACTCGGCCGCAGCCTCCGCCGCCTCCTGAGGGGTGCGCGCGATCCGGGTCGGACTGACGGGAATGTCGTAGGCCGCGAGCACGGCCTTCGATTCCGGCTCGGTAAGCCATTCGCGCCCCTCGGCGAGGGTCTGGCGCAGCACCGCCCTGGCCACGTCCGGTTCGGCCCTGAAGCCTTCCGGAAGGGAGGGCGGCGTTTCCATCAGCGCTTCCTGGCTCCGCCGATAGTTCACCAGCTGCATGAAGGCACGCACCGCCTGGCTCGGCGTGTCGTAGGTGGGGACTTCCTGCTCGGCGAAGCGCCGGCGAGAGTCGCCGGCGGAGGCCCCGCCCACCCAACTGGTCAGCACCGGCTGCCCATTCTTCCGCGCCCTCGAGGCAATGACTGCCTCTGCGGCCTCGATGGGGGAGGCGACGGCGGTTGGGCAATTCAGCACCAGCAGGCCGTCGATGCCCTCGTCCCTGCTCAGCACGTCCAGGGCGGACGCATAGCGTGCGCCGGGGGCGTCGCCGATGATGTCCACCGGATTGGCGCGCGACCAGGTGGGCGGGAGCACGGCATCGAGCGCGGCGATGGTCTCGGGCGCCAGTTCGGCCAGATGGCCGCCCTGGTCGATCAGGGCGTCGGTGGCCAGCACCCCCATGCCACCCCCATTGGTCAGGATGGCCAGCCGGTCGCCCCGTGGCGGGCGCGAACGCGCGAGGGTTTCGACGGCGTCGAAGAGTTCGGCCAGATCGATCACGCGCAGCATGCCGGCGCGCCGGAAGGCGGCGCCGAATACTTCGTCGCTGCCCGCGAGCGCCCCGGTATGGGAAGCCGCCGCCCTGGCACCCTCGGCGTGGCGCCCGGCCTTGACCACGATTACCGGCTTGCTTCGGGCGGCGGCGCGCGCCGCCGACATGAACTTGCGGGCGTCGCTGATGGCTTCGATGTAGAGAAGGATGGCGTGGGTGTTCGGGTCGTTGGCGAGGTAATCGAGCATGTCGCCGAAGTCCACGTCGGCCATGTCGCCCAGCGAAACCAGGTACGAGAAGCCGATACCGCGGCTGCTGGCCCAATCGACCACCGAGGAGACGATGGCACCCGATTGGGCGACGAAGGCGAGGTGGCCGGCGAGCGGGGTGGTGGCGCCGAAGCTCGCATTGACGCCTAGGCCCGGCATCATGATGCCCAGGCAGTTGGGGCCGACGATGCGCAATAAATGCGGCCGGGCCGCATCGAGCATGGCTTGGCGCAGACGTTTGCCCTCGTCCTTGCCACCCTCGCCGAAGCCGGCGGTCACCACGACGGCCGCCCTGGTGCCCAAGGCGCCAAGTTCGGCGATGATGCCCGGCACGGTTTGCGGCGGCGTAGCGACGACTGCGAGCTCCGGCACCTGGGGCAGGCTGGCGATGTCGCGATGCACAGGCACGCCGAGTATCTCCCGGTGATTTGGGTTCACCGGAAACACCGGGATGCGCAATCCGGTCTGCAACAAAGCGCGTGCCAGAACTGCGCCCACGGTGTGCTCCCGCAGGCTGGCACCGATGAGGGCAAGCGACTTGGGCCTGAACATGCAGTCGAGATTGCGGATGGTCACGGTCTGGGGCCCTGCCTTGGAATCGTTTGTGTCACCGCTGCCATGCTACGCAAAGATAATGAGAAGGCTGGCTACCGGCCTGACGAATATTAAGGCTTCGCGTGCGCGTGGGTCGCGGAACCGTGAATCGACGATGGGCGGCTCGGGGCGGGCGATAATTTGCTCCGTGAGTTCACTGCGCGAAGGGCGCCCAAGCGGGGCGACCTGCCCGCTGAGGGCGTGGTACCCGAGGCTGTTGGCGCGTTCCACACGACCAGGAGAGGCCATGGATCAATCCGAACTCAGAGACCAAGTGCTGGCGATTCTCACCAAGATCGCGCCCGACATCGACGCCGCCGATATCAAACCGGAGCTTGCCTTCCGTGAGCAGTTCGACTTCGATTCGATGGATTTCCTCAACTTCTGCACCGCGCTGAGCGGCCACTTCGGGCTTGCCATCGAAGACCGGGACTACCTGCGCCTCGGTAGTCTCGCGGGCTGCCTCAGCTTCTTGGGCGAACGGCTGCGATAAGTCGCAGCATAACCCCGGTGCGGCGGTATCACCCGGCCCCCGATTCTTGAGCTTGCGCAAAGTGGGCGGATAGCGCGAGCCGTGTTTCATCGGCTGGAAATGGCTGGCTGGCGCCGCTTCGTTGCCAGCCAGCCATGGGGCGGCGGCATGGCGATGTTCGCGCGGCTGGAATGGGCGTTGGTCGGTCACCATCTGGCGCGGAAGATCGCCGCCCGACTCGGCGGCCACCTGCGCGTGGCGGTGAGCGGGGGGGCGCCACTGGCGCTCCCGGTCGCGCGCCGATTCCTCGCGCTGGGGCTCCCGCTGATCCAGGGCTACGGCCTGACCGAGGCGGCACCCGTGGTGGCCACCAACCGCCTCGACGACAACCTGCCCGAGTCCGTCGGCCGGGCTCTCCCAGGAATCGAGGTCAAACTGGACGTCAGCGGCGAGCTGCTCGTCCGCGGCCCGAACGTCATGATGGGCTATTGGGACAATCCGACCGCCACCGCGGCGGCGGTCGATGGCGAGGGCTGGTTGCACACCGGAGACCTCGCACGGATCGAGGATGATCGACTGTTCATCCACGGGCGAGTGAAGGACATCATCGTCATGTCCACGGGGGAGAAGGTCTCGCCGTCCGACTTGGAGGCCGCGCTGGCCGGCGACGCGATGTTCGAGCAGGCGTTGATCGTGGGCGAGCAGCGGCCCTTCCTGGTCGCCGTGCTGGTGCTGAATCCCGTCATCTGGCGGTCGCTTGCGCGCACGCGAGGATCGCCGATCCCGATGACCCGGCCGCGCTGCGAGAACGGGCCGTGCTGTCCGCGATCGGTGACCAGGTCAACCACCGGCTGGCGGAATTTCCAGTGTGGGGACGGGTACGCAGAGTCCACCTGACGCTTACGCCGTGGACCATCGAATCCGGTCTCGTTACTCCGACCATGAGGCCGAAACGGCGTGAACTGGAGCAACACTTCGCCGACGAGATCGCGGCGCTGTATGGGCATCGCGGATAGACGGGCCATACGGGAACTTCTTTCCATCGGAAGACCGCTCCGAAGCGGCCACATGCAAAGCGTGGCGCCATTCCCGGGCACACCAAGACCTATGGCCGATTTCCGCACCGACTTCACTCGCACCGCGGGTAAGCCGTGAACGGGCCCGGCAACAACGCGCCGGCCGTGGTGGCATGCTGCAGACCTTGCAGGTTGGCAAGCAGTACCGGCAGTTGCGTCCCACCCAGTTCGATCATCACTTGGCGGCACGCGCCACAAGGTGCGACCGGCTGCGCGGTATCGGCAATCACCGCCAGTTGCGCGAACTCGCCCGGTTTGACGCCGGCGGCGATGGCGGCGAACAAGGCGGTGCGTTCGGCGCAATTGGTCAGGCCGTAGGAGGCGTTTTCGACGTTGCAGCCGTGGAACACGCGCCCGTCGTGCGTAGCCACGGCGGCGCCGACGCGGAAGCGCGAATACGGCGCGTAGGCCCGCTCGCGCGCGAGGCGAGCAGCTTCGAGCAACTCTTTCGGAGTCATGATTCACTTCCCCGTCGGATGCGCCGGCGTGACGCTACCCGCAATCGCACTGCCCGAGGGTACGACCTGCGTCGTGTCGGACAAGGTATAGGCGGCCTGCACCGCAGCGACCGCCGTTCGCGCAGCCTCTTCGCTGCGCGCGTGTACCAAGGCCAGGTGCGCACCGGGTTCGAGCACTGCACCCAACGGGGCCAGCTCACTCAAGCCCACCGCATGGTCGATGCGATCTTCGGCACGGCGGCGCCCCCCGCCCAGCTCCAGCACCGCGAGGCCGAGGGCACGCGTGTCGATGCGCACAACACGCCAGTGCTTCAGGGCGCGTGCATCGTCCCCTACCGGGACAGGGCGCACGATCGGCGCCCTCTCGAGGTAGCGATCCATCCGCTCGAAGAGGTCGGCGGGGCCCCCCAAACCCTTCACCATGCGCGCGAAGCGCTCGGCCGCCTGGCCTGAGCGCAACGCCTCCTCCAGGCGGACCAGCGCTTCGTCTTTGGTTGCAGCCAAGCGCACCTGCAGCAGCAGCGTCGCGCCCAGCGCACGCGTCACCTCATCCAGCCGTGCCGGCCGCGCGCGCCCGCCCAGGTAATCAAGCGCGGCACGCACCTCGATCGCGTTGCCGGCACAGGGCGCCAAGGGCTGATCCATATCAGTCAGCAGCGCTACGGTCGACAAACCCGCACCCCAGCCCACCTCGACAAGGCTGCGCGCCAGTCGCTGCGCCTGATCGAACCCGCGCATAAAGGCGCCCGAGCCGAACTTTACGTCCATGACGAGCGCATCGAGCCCCGCGGCCAGCTTCTTCGACAAGATCGAGGCGACAATCAGCGGAATCGAATCGACCGTGGCCGTCACGTCACGCACGGCGTAGAGCCGCCGGTCGGCGGGCGCCAGCTCGTCGGTCTGCCCGATGATCGCGACGCCGACCTCGCGCACGACCTGGCGCAGCAGTGCGATCGGTGGCGTGCTGGAGTACCCGGGAATCGATTCGAGCTTGTCGAGCGTGCCGCCGGTGTGTCCCAGACCGCGCCCCGAGATCATCGGCACGAACGCGCCACAGGCGGCGAGCATGGGCGCGAGCACGAGCGATACGGTGTCGCCAACCCCACCGGTGGAGTGCTTGTCCACCACCGGGCCCGGAAGGCTCGCCTCGCGCCAATCGAGGACGCGGCCGGAGTCGCGCATCGCCAGCGTCAGTGCCACGCATTCGTCGGCGCTCATGCCCCGCCAGCACACCGCCATGGCTAGGGCCGCGATCTGCGCATCGCTTACGCTCGATTGCGTGACCCCCTCGATGAAGACCCGGATCTCTTCCGCGCTCAAGACGGCGCCGTCGCGTTTGCGCCGAATGATCTCCTGCGGCAGCCAGGCGCCCATCGTCGTTACCTCGTGGATCCGCGTCGATCGGACGTCGGCGCGCCGTCGAGCACCGCGAGCAGGACCGGCAGCAGGTTCGATGCGCCGAAGCGCAGATGCCGCGGCGATAACCACGCTGCACCACAGGCCCGTGCGGCCAGCGCCACGTAGCACTCCACGTCTTCGATCGTGGCCACACCGCCGGAGACCTTCAGCCCGACCTGCCCCTCTCCGGCGCGGATCACCTCGAGCATGCACGCCACCGCCTGGGTTGTGGCGTTGATCGGCACCTTGCCGGTCGACGTCTTGAGGAAATCGGCGCCCGCCTCGATCGCGATTTCCGCTGCGGTGCGGATCCAGCGGGGTTCGCGCAGCTCGCCAGTCTCGAGAATCGCTTTCAGCAGCACGGGTGCGACCGCGGCGTCGCAGGCTTGGCGGCAGCGTCGCAGCACGCGCATGGCGCGCTGCACATCGCCCGCCAGCAGGGCGCGCCAGGGCAGCACCGCGTCGATCTCATCGGCGCCGTACGCAATCGCCTGGCGGACCTCGTCGGCCACCGCATCGACCTCGGCCGTACCATGCGGGAAGTTGACCACCGTCGCAACGCGCACACCGGTTAGTCCATGCTGCGCCAGCGCGCGCTTGGCCACGGATACGAAGGGCGGATAGACGCATAATGCCGCCGGCACGCCGTGCGGCGTCATCGCCTGCGCCGCCAACGCTTCGATGCTGTCCTCGGTGTGGTCGACCCTGAGCGAGGTCAGGTCGAGGCAAGAGAGCGCAAGTCGTGCAAGCTCCCGACGCGACAATGCTGGCTCCATCTTCTGCCCCTCAATGCAAGAAATAAACGCGTAACCCTATGACATCAACGAGCGCGGCTAATGATGTTCAAGCTCTTCGGACCGCAATTCAAGAGCAGATCCAGAGCGGACAGGTTGTAGCGAAAATCGCCCCATAATTGCGGATAGACGGGCGGAGAGAAACGGGCCACTGCCAGAGCAATGCCGCCCGCCCGCAATTCGTCTGTACCGAGGAATTTCTCTACATAGGGCAGCGCAAGATAGGTATCGGCATGGAGCGCCTGGCAGATCGAGATGAGCAGGTCGGTTGCCCTGCCCGAGACCCCGAGCTCAGACTGCAGCACGAGCTTGCCCTTAAGCCCCAAGGCGTCCCAGAGGAAGCGGATGAGCTCCACGTTGAGATCGATCAGCCGCGTCTGGTCGCATGCATAGATGGCTTCGATGGCCGGCAGATGTTCCTCAAGGTAGGGCGCATGGGCGTAATTCTGCCGAATGCCCAGAAGATGCCTTCTGCGCCAGTCTGTTTCCTCGCAGAGCCCGACGTCGCGGATAAGCTGCTTGCCCCTGCCCGTTCTTCGCACCGGGACCGTCAGCCACAGCTCCCCCTGCTCCGACTTCAGCCGGTTTCGATTCATCCACCCGCGCCCGAGGGGAAACTGGACCTCGTCGAGCAGGACGGTGGTGTCGGCCCGCAGCCCTTTGTAGAACAAGCCGGGCCACGGCAAAAAGATCGGTTGATGGGTCGTAACGACCATGGCGCGACTCTACGGCGAGTTCTTTCCACAGTATCGGCCAGAACCGGCAACCGGCCAACAGCGTTGTCCTTCGGCTCGCTGGCGTGGTCCGGACTCGCCCTGCAGAAAGGAGGCCTCGCAGATCAGGACCTCAGCCTCGCGGGCGAACGCCACCAGGCGCTGGCGATGCAGCAGGGTGCTGTCGCTCAAATTAGACGCCCAGAGCGCCATAAATCTGAAAGCTACGCCGCAAGCTACGCCGGGCGTTCTGGGCTACGACGGGCTGGTACCCGACGTGCGCCCTCTTGACCTGAGATCGACGACTTTCGCCCTCTACCGGCCCCACTTGAGATCTAGACTCCAATCAGCACCGACATACCGAGCACCGACATACCGGGGCGTCCCGGCATCCATCCGGGTGCCAGGTGGGCTGCCGGGCCGGACGGCTCTCGCGATTCATCGGAGGTTGGTCATGGATGCGTTTGTCCCCGCGCAGGAAGCGGATTCACCGGAACGCTTTACCACCCACGCCTGACCCCGGGCAAGGAGGTCGCCATGTCCCGCAAGGCCAAAGCCACGCCCTTCCACCCGGTCCGCCACGACCGGCTGATCCAGGAACACCAGCACGACCCCTATTCGGTCCGCGCCAAGCCGGCCGAACCGGCGGCCTGCCCCGACTGCGGCGCCGTCTTCCACGACGGCCGCTGGCGCTGGGGCGCGGCGCCGCCGCAGGCCCATCCCCGGTTGTGCCCGGCCTGCCGGCGCATCCGCGACCACTACCCCGCCGGGGTGGTGCTGATCGGCGGGGATTTCAGTGCCGCAGACAAGGACGAATACCTGCGCCTGATCGAACACGAAGCCAGGGCCGAAGCGGCCGAGCACCCGATCGAGCGCGTCATGCAGGTCGAAGACGAGGACGGCAGCCTGGTGGTGACCACCACCAGCGTGCACCTCGCCCGCCGCATCGGCGACGCGCTCCAGCACGCCCACCGCGGCCGGCTCGACGTCCACTACGGCGAGGCCGAGCGCTTCGTTCGCATCCATTACTGGCATTGACGCACGGCCGATCGCGGGGCTGATTGCGCCCCCGCGCGCCGCCATCCCCACCGCCACGGTGGCTGCGGGCGCCGCTTACATTTCCGGTGCCGAGGGCGAGCCGCCCTCGCGGTGGGTCGCGCACGGCTGGGCCATCGCCTGCAACGCAGCGACCACGCGCTCGGCCGCCTTCTCGATGCCGCGCTTGAGGTCCATCGGCTTCATCCCGGCGGCGACGTACTTCATGCCCTGGCGCACGATCGCCGCGGCGAACAAGGTGGCGGTAGTGGCGCCGTCGCCCGCCACCTCCGAGGTCCGGGCGGCGACGTGCTTGACCATCTGCACCCCATGTTCTCGAAGGGGTCGGCGAGCTCGAGGGCCTTCGCCACCACAACGCCGGAGTTGATCACGATCGGCGCGCCGAACGGCTGCTCGAGGAGCACGGTGCGCGCCCGCGGCCCCAGGGTCTCCTTGACCGCGTCGACCAGCACCGACATGCCCCGCACCATGCGCTCGCGCGCCGCCTGATGAAAGAGGAACTGCCTCGTCGCCATACCTCCACGCATCACCGTAACTGCCTACATTCCATGCGCGTGCGGCCGTTCCATTGATGATGGTCGGCGCGTCGCCGCACCCGGGCCTTGCGGCCCTCCTCCAGTCCCGCCATCGCCAGCGCCAGGATCAACATGCCGAGCCACGCCTGCGCCGGGAGCGGCGCGGTGCCGAACAGGCGATTGCCGAACGGGGGGTAGACGATGGCGAGAATCAGTGCCAGCTCGAAGCCCAGCCCCCACAGCAGGAGGGGGTGGCGCGCAGGCCTGGCGGCCGGGCCGGACGCCGCGGGTCACGGCACAAGGAGAGATTGGCCACCTGCATGACCACGATGGTGGCCAGGCAGACGGTGGTCGCTTCGCGATACAGCGGGTCGAGACGGCCGAGCGCTTCGTCCCAGTGCCAACGGCCGCAAGCAGCAGGCCGGCTTATTCCGTGTCTATCCGGTGAATACGTCGACGAAGCCATCGAATGGAGCGCGACTCGCGCGAGAGGCCTCCTACACCTTTGCACGCAAGCGCCGACCATCACCAGCCGCCCCACTCTGCCCGAACCCGGCCCGAACCCTCCCCAGGCAGTCCGGTCAGAGGCTGCATGGCCCCCACCAGGCAAGGCGCCCCGAAGCGCTTCCTGCCGCGCGCCGAGCGCGCCCAGCTGTTCGCGGTGCTCTCCGAGCGTGGTTATGCCTGCGTCGGTCCCACCCTGGTCGACGGCGCCATCGTCTACCGGCGGCTGTCGTCGGCGGACGAGCTGCCCAGGGGGCATACACGATCGCCAGGCCCCCGGCCGCTACCGCATCGAGGAGAGCGCCGGTCCCCGCTGCTTCTCCTGGGTCAACGGCCCGCAGGCGCTGAAGCCGCTGCTGTTCGCACCGCGCGAGGTGCTCTGGCGCGCCGAACGGCAGGCCGGCGGCGGACTCGACTTCAACCGGTGCTCCACCCACTTCCTGCGCACTCGCCCTTCGCGACGACCGCATCGGCTGGCTGGCGGTGGCGCGGCTACGGCGCTCGCCCTGGACGCGGCGCTTTGCCGGCGGCCTCGCCCTGCTCGTCCTCGACCGGCCGCGGATCGGGCTGGTCGACGCCATGCAGGGCGCCGACGCCGTGGTGCTGGTGGACGGAGACCGCAGCGGGGCGGCGCCCGGAAACCCTGCATCGGCTCTCCGATCGCGATCTGGCGCGGATGGAAGCCCCCGTGTCGTCGCACGATCTCGGTGTCGCGGCGGCGGTCGGCCTCGTGCGGGCACTGGGCGAGTTGCCGAAATCCCTGGTGCTCGTCGCCTTGGAAATCGACGAACGCCACGAGCCGGAGACGCTCAGCCCCGCCGTGGCACGTCGCTT
>Ga0214472_10002848_pt1 | contig 18412 bp, 18 predicted proteins | sample RVTome_6_FD_207662 | JGI IMG/M metagenome (GOLD analysis project Ga0214472, IMG submission 207662) | Soil microbial communities from uranium-contaminated site in the Upper Colorado River Basin, Wyoming, United States - RVT140D175 | ecosystem: Environmental > Terrestrial > Soil > Contaminated >...
GAGCAGGTTGATCGATAGTGCCCGCACAACCGGAATGCGGACAAGCCGGGCATCGATGCGGTCGTAGGCGGCACCGAGCCGGGCCGGCTTCGGCGGGGTATAGAGCAGCCGCCGCACCTCGACGCGTTCCAGCCCTGCCGCTCGTGCCCACTCCGCCAGGCGGCGTTCGTTGATCCGGAACGTCTTTCGCTCCTCGGGCGTGATCGCCGAATACACCAAGACGCTCGGGAACTTCCAGTTCGGCTCGAGGGCCGCCACGCGGCCGCCCGGCTTCACGACGCGCGCCAGCTCGCGCAGCCCCGCCCCCGCGCTCGGAAGATGGTGAAGCGTGCCGGCGCAGAACGCCGCGTCGAACGTCGCGTCGCCGAACGGAAGGTCCAGCGCGTCGGCGATCGCCAGCCGCGACCGGTCGCGGAATTCGGCGAGTCGCTGGGCCGCAATCGCGAGCATCGGCCGGGACAGGTCCACGCCGGTGTGCTCGATGGGCGAGTGCTGCAACAGCCACCGCGCATGCAGGCCGGTGCCGGCGCCGACTTCGAGCACCCGCCCTCCCCCGCCGGCTCCGATCGCCGCGGCAATCGCGCGGATCTTCGCCTCGTGGTTGCGGTTGTCCCGGCAGCCGAGCGACCACACCGACCGGTCGTAGCGGCCGGCCGTCCGCTCGTAGAACTCGACCTGCTTGCGGTCGTGATCGTCCACCACCGCTATGCCGGGTACCAGCGCGGCTTCAGGTCGCGCGCGGCGCGAGCTTCGTCGGGGCGTGACACCGGCGTCGTCGTGGGCGCGGCGGCGAACACATCGGGAGCATCGGTGATCTCGCGGTCCACGGCAATCATCGCGGTAGCGAACGCGTCGAGCGTCTCGGGCGTTTCGGTCTCGGTCGGCTCGCACATCATGGCCTCGTCCACGATGAGCGGGAAGTAGACGGTCGGCGGATGGAACCCGTAGTCGATCAGGCGCTTGGCGACGTCCATCGCCTTGGCGCCCTTCGCCTTCTGCGCGCGCGCCGTCAGCACGAACTCGTGCATCGGCGGCTCCGCCGGGAATGCAAGGTCGTAGGTCCCCTCCAGCCGCTTCGCGAGGTAGTTGGCGTTGAGCACGGCGCGTTCGCTGATCCGGTGGAGTCCTTCGCGGCCGTGCGCCTTGATGTAGGCGGCGGCGCGAACCAGGACGGCGGCGTTGCCGTGGAAGGTGTGCATCCGCCCGATCGAGCGATCGTCGCCCACGCCCCAGCGGTAGACGTCGCCGTCGCGAACCGGCCGCGGCCCGGGAAGGAACGGCGCGAGCGGCGCCGTCACCGCGACCGGGCCGGCGCCCGGTCCCCCGCCGCCGTGCGGCGTGGCGAACGTCTTGTGCAGGTTCATGTGCACGATGTCGAAGCCCATGTCGCCCGGGCGCGCGCGACCAAGAATCGCGTTCAAGTTCGCGCCGTCGTAGTACAAGAGCCCGCCGACGCCGTGGATCAGCCCGGCGATCCGGTCGATGTTGCGTTCGAACAATCCAAGCGTGTTCGGATTCGTGATCATCAGGCCGGCGACGTCGTCCGAGACCATTGCCTCCAGCGCATCGATGTCGACGAGTCCGTTGGCGTTGGACGGGACGGTCGCGACCTCGTAGCCGGCGAAGGTGACCGACGCGGGATTCGTTCCGTGCGCGGAGTCGGGGATGATGATGCGCCGCTTGTCGTTTCCGTGATGCGCGTGCCAGGCGCGCATCAACAGCAGGCCGGTCAGCTCGCCGTGCGCTCCGGCGGCGGGTTGGAACGTGACGGCGCTCATGCCGGTCACCGCGCACAGCGCCTCTTCCAGCTCGACCAAGATCTCCAGCGTTCCCTGCGTTTGGGTGTCCGGCTGCAGCGGGTGAAGCCGCCGGAACCCGGGGAACGACGCGATCTCGTCGCAGACTTTCGGGTTGTATTTCATCGTGCACGATCCGAGCGGATAAAAGCCCAGATCGATGCCGTAGTTGCGGTGAGACAGCCGCGTGTAATGCCGCACGAGATCGCGTTCGGCGACCTCCGGCAGCAGCGGAGACGTCTTCCGGCGAAGCGCCTCCGGGATCGCGTCGGCCGGCGCCGCGGGCACGTCGAGCGCGTCGAAACTGGACGCGCGCCGTCCGGGACGCGACGTTTCGAATACGAGCGGCTCGTCTTGCGTTCCGATCGTGCCGCGCATCACGCCACCGCCTTGCATGCGCGCGCGACCGCTTCGACCATCGCGTCGATCTCGGCTCGCGTTCTCTTTTCGGTGACGGCGACGAGCAATCCGTCGTCAAGGCCGTCGCCCGGCAGCAGCGTTCGAACCGGCACGCCGGCAAGATACCCGTCCGCGGCCGCGTGCTCGGCCACCCGCACCGGGTCGGCCGGGAGCCGGACGCAGAACTCCTTGAAGTGCGCGGCTTCGAACGCCGGCGTCGCGCCGGCGACTTCGCACAGCCGCTCCCGGGCATACCGTGCCTTCGCCAGGCACGCCTGGCCCATCTCGCGCAGGCCGGCGGGGCCGAGCCACGCGAGCGTGATCGCGGTCGCGAGCGCGTTGAGCGTCTGGTTCGTGCAGATGTTGCTGGTCGCCTTCTCGCGGCGAATATGTTGTTCGCGCGCCTGCAGCGTGAGCACGAACGCTCGGCGTCCCCGGCGGTCGACGGTCTCGCCGACCAGCCGTCCCGGCAGACGGCGAACGTCGTCGCGCCGGCACGCGATGACGCCGACGTAGGGTCCGCCGAAGTTCAGGTGATTGCCCAGCGATTGCCCTTCGCCGACGACGATGTCGGCGCCGAGCGCGCCCGGCCCCTCCAGCACGCCGAGCGCGGTCAGGTCGGTGTGCACGATCAGCTTGGCTCCGGCGGCATGCGCGATCTCGGCGAGCGCCGGAACGTCTTCGATGCAGCCGAAGAAGTTCGGCTGCTGCACCGCGACCGCCGCCGCGCCCTGCGCGAGCCGGGCGACCTCGGACGCGTCAACGGTTCCGGCCGCCGTCCGGCCGGCGCGACGGATTTCGATCCCGGGACCGACCGCCGCGGTAGCGAGGACCTGAAGGTAGAGCGGGTTGACGGCGCCGGCGATCACGACCGCATCGCGTCCCGTGGCGCCGGCGGCCATCGAGACGGCTTCCGGCAGGGCCGAACCGCCGTCGTAGAGCGAGGCGTTCGACACGTCCAGGCCGGTCAGCTCCGCCACCATCGTTTGATACTCGAACAACGCCTGCAGCACGCCTTGGGACAGCTCCGGCTGATACGGCGTGTACGAGGTCAAGAACTCTCCGCGCATCAGCAGCGGCCAGACCATCGACGGAATGTGGTGGTCGTAGGCGCCGGCGCCGAGGAAGCACACCATGTCGTCGGCATGTCGATTGCGACCGGCCAACGCGGCCGTCTCGCGCAGCAGCGCAGCTTCCGACAGCCCCGCGGGCATGTCGAGCGTTCCGCCGAATCGCGCAGCCGCCGGCAGGTGCGCGAACAGGTCGTCGATCGACGATCGTCCGATTACGGCAAGCATCTGCGCGACATCGTCGTCGGTGTGCGGCGCGAATTCCAAGGACGTCCTCCTTCCCCCGACGGATTCGAGGGCCCGAAACGGTTGTGGCCGGGGAAGGCGCCCCGATCTTATCAGCGCTCTTCGGTGTCTTCCGGGTGGGCGAGGCCGTATTTGGCGAGCAGCGCCAGATAGTCGCGCTGATAGAAGATCTTGATCTTCACGTCGGGATACAGCTCGCGCAGGCGACGAACTTTTCGGTTCTTCTTGGTCACGAGCTTCTGGTTCATCGTCGTGACCTCGATGTAGGTGTCGAATTCGGGGAGATAGAAGTCCGGGCTGAATTGCTTGATGACGTTGCCGTCGGAGTCCCACTCCACGTCGAAGGTGCGCGGCTCGTAGTCCCACTTGATCTCGTAGAAGTCCAAGAGCCGCGCGTACTGCCGCTCGCTGGCGTGCGCGAAGTCGGTGCGGTCGGAGGGAAGCGCGCCGCGACGGCGCGAGGGCGTGGTCGCGGCGTTCTTAGCCGTGTCCGGTCTCCCGGCCGCCGCCGCCCGTGTGCGCCTCTTCTTCTTCGGTTGCTTCTCCGGCGTCGCGTTTGAGCTCGGCAACGCTCCCCTGCACTTCCTCGTAGATGCGGCCGACCGCGATTCCGAAAACGCCTTGCCCCTTGTTGAGCAGGTCGATGACTTCGTCCGCCGACTTACACAGATAGATGGTCGTCCCGTCCGATACCAGCGTTGCCTCATGCAACGGCTGCTGCTCGATCTCGGCTAGGTAGTCGATCGCCCGGCGCGTCTGCTGAAGGCTGACACCGGCGTCCAGCAGCCGCTTGATGATCTTCAGATGCACGACGTCGCTGAACGAGTACAGACGCTGGCTGCCGGAGCCCTTCGCGTTGCGCACCGAGGGCGTCACCAGCCCGGTGCGGGCCCAGTAGTCGAGCTGCCGGTAGGTGATCCCCACGGTCCGGCACACCGTCGGTCCGCGAAAACCCTGTTCGATCGTGCCGCCGTTCGTGTCGCCGCTCGCCATAGTGTCCCCCCGGGCCACATACCGGTAATTACGCGGTTGTCACGCTACGGCCCGGCCCGGGCAACTGTCAATGCTTCCTCTAGGGGTTTTCAAGCCTCAACTACCAGTCGAGAGTGGGAAAGTCCCAGGTGGGAGGCTGGTTAGCTTTCGAAGTCTTCCGGGTTCACCTGTTCCAGGAACTCACGGAATTTCTCGACTTCTTGCTCTTCGTCGTCCCGGATGACGATCGACGCTTCGTTGAGAACCTCTTCGGCGGCGAAGATCGGCACGCTGACCCGGACGGCAAGCGCGATCGCATCCGAGGGCCGCGAGGACACCTCGTACTTGGTGCCGTTCCGCGACAGCTCGATGGTCGCGAAGAACGTGCCTTCCTTCAGATCGGTGATCAAGATCCGGTCGACGCTGATTTCGGCGCGCTCGAGGATGTTCTTCATCAGATCGTGCGTCATCGGCCGCTGCGTGACGATTCCTTGCAGCGCGAACGCGATCGCGGTCGCTTCGACGGCGCCGATCCAGATCGGCAGGAATCGCTCCCCCTCCCGCTCGCGCAGCAGGACGATCGGTTGGTTCGTCGGCAGCTCGACGCGGACGCCGACCAGTTGCAGCTCGATCACGCGGGTATCCCTCCTCGACGGCGGGAGCCTAGCACCGGCGAGCGCAGGGCAACAACGGGCGGGAAGGTCACGTGTTTCGCGTTTCCGGCTCGACCCATCCGGCCGGCAGATAGGGCGCGAGCGGCCCCGGCCCGGCGGCCAGCGAATCCAGATCGGCCACGCCGACGATGGTAGAGACGTTGCGGTAGCGGCCCTCGTAGTCGAGCCCGTATCCGATGACGAACTCGTCGGGAATGTCGAAGCCCTTGTAGCGGATCGGCACCTCGATGATGCGCCGCACCGACTTGTCGAGCAGCGCCGCGACGTGAAGCGTCTTCGGATTGCGAGCGCGAAGGTTGGCGAGCAGATAGGTCACGGTCAAGCCGGTGTCGATGATGTCCTCCACCAAGATGACATCTTCCCCGTCCAGCGGCTGATCCAGGTCTTTCAAGATTCGCACGACCCCCGATGATCCCGAGCCGTAGGACGTGATGCTCATGAAGTCGACGCGGACGGGCAGATCGATCGCCCGCACCAGATCGGCCATGAACAGGATCGAGCCCTTCAGCACGCCGACCAGCACCGGCGAACGGCCGGCGTAGTCGCGGGCGATCTCGGCGCCGATCGCGGCGATGCGTTCACGGATTTGATCCGCCGAAAGGACGATCCCCGCCTCGCTCACCGGGGTCAGGCTACTCTCCTGCGCTCAGGAACGAGCGCAGGTTTTGTCGCAGGAACGCGTGCCGGAGCTTCTTGACCAACCGCGACAGGTCCGATAGCGACTGAGTCGCCTGCTTTCGCGCCTCCGGAGAGCGATGACGCAACATCGGCGTAACGACCTGCTGCAGCAGCATCGCTTCGCGGTCGGCGAACTGGCGGAACATCTTCAGGTGCCGAGGTTCGATCCCGAATCGGATGAACTCGCGCGATAGGCGCGCGACGATCAGATCGTCCGCGTCGAAGACGGGGCCGACTCCGGCTCCCCCGGGGTGTTCGCAGATCACGCCGAAATCGCGGAGGGCTTTGACGTGCGCGGGCTCGAGCCCGGCCGCGTTGGCCAGCTCCATCTCGGACAGGGAAAGCGGAGCGACCTGCTCGGCCAGATCCTCGTCGCGTTCGACCTCGGGGCGGGGCGCGGCGGCTCCGTCGCCGGCCGGCTCGACCGCGGGACCGGCCACGCCGGCGTCGTATTCGGCGAGCCGCTCACCGATGACCTTGAGCGGCAGGTAGGAGTCCCGTTGAAGCTTCAGGATGAAGCGAAGCCGCTCCAGGTCCTTTTGATAGAACTTGCGGTATCCGGCCGGGGTCCGCTCCGGGTCGATCAAGCCCGCGGATTCCAGGAATCGAATCTTCGACACGGTCACATCCGGGTAGTCGGTTTGGAGCGCGTCGATCACCTCGCCGATGCTCATGAAGGGGCGGCCCGTCTTCACGCGCCACCGTCCGCCGGAGCCGTTAGGAAGACAAGCTTGAACTTGCCGATTTGAAGCTCGTCACCGGAGGCCAGTTCGGCCACGTCCACGCGCTCGCGATTGACGTAGGTGCCGTTGAGGGATCCGGCGTCCTTGACCACGAATCGGCTGCCCTCCCGCAGGATCTCGGCATGGCGCCGTGAAACCGTCACGTCGTCCAAGAAGAGGTCGCTGCTCGGATTGCGTCCGGCGACGGCAACCTCGCTGTCGAGCAGGAAGGTGCTTCCTGCTCCCATGCCTCGGCGGATCACCAGTAAGGCCTGGCCGGAACCGAGACCCTCGATTGAGGGAAGAGCCTCCTCTGCGCTCAGATCGTCGGCCGACAGGCTGATCGTCGTATCGTCGCCGACGTGCTCGAGCGCACTGCCGCAGCGAGCGCAGAAACGCGCGTCCTCTGCATTCTTGTGTCCGCAGCTACCGCAGTACATGGCCCCTCACCCGCTTCTGGGTCCGGCTTCCGCCGGCTTCAGCCGGCCAAACGAAACCCTGAACATATACCACAGGGTATGTGGGGCAAGGCCTTCGAGCCGAGGCTGAGGGATTCTAGATGGCCGTGGTTTCGAGAATGCGCTGGTAGCCGGCCGCGTCCATGAGCGCGTCAAGATCCCCGGGGGCGTCGAGTTCGATGACGACCATCCAACCCTCCCCGTAGGGCTCCTGGTTGACCAGTTCGGGCTGCTCTTCGAGCGCCGCGTTCCGCTCGGCGATCGTCCCGCTCACCGGCGAGTAGATATCGGACACGGACTTCGTGGACTCGACTTCGCCGAAGGGCTGACCGGCGGTGACCTTCGTGCCGGCCGCAGGCAGGTCTACGTAGACGATGTCGCCGAGCGCCTCCTGCGCGAAGTGGGTAATGCCGACGCGAACGGATCCGCCTTCCGGGCGGCACCACTCGTGCTCTTTCGTGTACTTCAGATCGTCGGGATACATGTGCTCCTCCGGGCCTCCGGCGCGCCGGTCGGGCCGATCAGGTCGGCGTAGCGTAGGAGAAGCGCGGAGCCGGATGCAAGGAGCCGATGAGCAGGCTCGGCCGATCGGTGACATCGATGGTCGCGGCAGGGCGCGCGGTGACGGAGTCGACCATGCCACCGGGAATTCGCATCGCCTCCGCCATCGTCTGCGGATCGCCGATGGCCTTGATCTGATACGGCGCGCGCAGCGCCGTCGCGCGGTCCACGCGGAGCGCGCCCGGCGAGCCCGAGAACGAGGTGTCGGCGACCACGCGGATGCCGTTGATCTCGATCGCCTCGGCGCCGGCGTCTCGAAGTTCCTGCGTGGCATCGACGAGCACGTCGGCGCCGATGGTTCCCTCGGGATCGGTGATGACGATCTCGATTCCCGGCCCCCGTGCCTTCACCAGCCCGAGCAGCATGCGAAGGTCGGCGAGCTGTCGGGCGGCGTTCTCGGCCAGGACGCGCTCCTGGTCCTGCGACGAAGCCGCACGCGCGAGTTCGACGCGAATCGCGACCGTCTCTTCGATCAGCGCGTCCGAGCGCTGTTGAAGGTTGGCGAGGAGCTGGGCCAGATCCTCCTCGCGTTCAGAGGACAGGCGACCTTGGAGGTCCTCGCTTGCCTGGAACTGTGTTGCCAGCAGGAAGCCCAGCAGCGCGACGGCGAGCGCGAGCGCGATCTGACCGGGCCGCGGCGGGACCGCACTGAACGAGCGGCCACGCTCGCGATTCTCCGGCGGGTCCGTGTCGGTTTTCATCGATCACTCATGCGTGGAACACGTGCCGGCGGATTGCGGCGAGGTTTCCGAAGATTCGCACGCCGAACACGACCACGACCGCAATGGACAGATCGTCGACGCCGAGCCGCTCGCCGACGCCCACGAGCAAGCCGGCCAGGACCGAGTTGGTCAGGAAGGAAACAACGAAGACGCGTTCCGAGAACTCGCCCGCCAGGCGCGCGCGCAGGCCACCGAAGACGCTGTCGAGCGCGGCCATGACCGCCATCGGCAGATATGGCGCCACGAAGCTGGGGACGGTCGGTTGCAGGACCAGACCCAAGCCGACGCCGGCCGCCAGCGAGAACAGCACGAGCAGCATTGTCTCTTCCTCCTATTCCACCGGCTCGGCGTGACGTGGACGCACGCTTCCGGTGTAGGCCGGGATGGTGAGCGATTCGGCGGAGCGGACGCGGATCGAGAGGCGATAGATCTGGCTCCACGTGCGGAAGCGCCCGGCGATCTCGGATGCGTCGAACCGTTCCCGCAGCGCCTTCGGTTCGCCGACCGCTTCGATGCGGTACGGCGAGGTCAGCACCTTGTAGTTGACCAGGATCGCCTGCCCGGCCGAGCGGATGGCCGACGTGGACACGATCCGCTGGCCGTTGATCGCAATCGCTTCCGCTCCCTCAGACCAGAGCGTGTTCACGACGAGTTGCACGTCCACGTCCTGGATGCGGAAGTCGGGGGAGCCTTCTTCGTCGGCGTTCGGGCTGTCGCCGAGCGCGACTTCGATGCCCGGGCCGGAAACGGCGGCGGTTCCGGCGAACCCGGCGAGCCGTTCGATCTCGTCCTGGAGCGCTGCGGCGGGTCCCTTTCCGGTGGCGAGCGACTCGGCGCGGGCGCGAAGCTGGTTCAGCTCCCGCTCGATGGTGTCGGCGCGCTGCTGGCGCTGCACGACGAGTTCGGCGAGGCGGTCGCGCCGCTCTTCGACCAGAGGAGCGCGTTCCCCCTGCCGCGCCCAGGCGACGGTGAGCAGGAACGCAAGCACGAAGGCGATTCCGGCGAGCCCCCCGCGAAAGCGACGCGGCGACGACGGAACCGATGCGCGCTGTTGGGTCACGTCACGTGAGATTACTGCACGCGCGGTCCGCCGTCCGCCGAGATCCCGCGAAGCGCGGGGAGGGTGCTGCGGGCATACCCGCCGGCCGCGACGTAGGCGAAGATCAAGCCCGGAACGAGGCTCAGCCATGCGAGGATCTGAACCCATCGCGCCGGCGGAACCGCGATGTGCGCGCACAAGAAGAGGCCGAAGCCCCACATGATCCCGAACGTGCCGGCCTTGCCGAACCACGACACGGCCGGTCGGGGCACGCCGCGCGCCGACAGCAGCGGGACGGTGGCAAGAAGCAGCGCGTCGCGAGCCAGCACGACGATCACCACCCACAGCGGCGCGTAGTCCTGCACGATGATGATCGCGGCGGCGGCGGCGATGAGCAGGCGGTCCGACAACGGATCGAGGGCGATCCCGAGCTTGGACACTTGATTGAAGCGACGCGCGACCTTGCCGTCGACGAAATCGCTCGCGCCGGCGACGAAGCCGACGGCCACGGCGGCGCCGATCTGCTCCGGCCCGATCGCCAGCCAAACGAAGACCGGGATCAAAGCGAGGCGCAGGAATGTGATCAGGTTCGGAGCGGTGAGGATCGCATCCGACGGGACGCGCTGGCTGCCCCTCGCTTCCGGCGTTGGCGGCTGATGCGGCGTGGGAACGGCCATCGGCGCGATTGTAAGGGACGCCCTATACTTTCCTGGCTTCCACGGGCTGTGGCTCAGTTTGGTCTAGAGCGCTGGACTGGGGGTCCAGAGACCGGCGGTTCAAATCCGCCCAGCCCGACTGATGACCCTTAGTTGAAACACGTTCTCACTTCTGATGAACGTGAAGGCAGCAACCGTTTTTCGCGACGCTGTTTTTGATTTCAAACTCTCAAACGACGCCGGTCGGTACCCGCGTGATCTTTGAAGACGCCGAGGCCTACGCGATCAAGATGGCGGACAGGGAGGTCTCAATTCTCCACAGGTACTGCTTGATGGCGGGTTCAACGGGGGTGCGACATGGTCGCGACGTAGCCGGAACGGGGACCGGACTGAAACCGGGGAAATGGGCAGGACAAGGACCGCGGGCCAGCGAATATCAAGGACGGGAGGGGCTGATGAGGGCTTCGAGCGGGGGCAGGATCGGCCGGCGGCAGGTCAGCTGGCTGATCGCGCTTCTCCTGGCATCCGCGACCCTGACCCCGCGCGTTACCCAGGCAAGTTCCGCGGGCACGACGACCCGCGTGTCTGTAAGTTCCAACGGGGTTCAGGCTGATGCAGAGAGCCAAGATGTCGCGATCTCTGGAGACGGGCGCTACGTGGCCTTCGCCTCGCAGGCTAGCAACCTTGTGGTTGACGACACGAACGGGACCTGGGACGTCTTCGTCCATGATGCACAAACTGGAGTAACAACTCGCACTTCCGTCAGTTCCTCCGGCGAAGAGGGCAACGCGATGAGTGTAGGCCCTACGCTGTCTTTTGACGGGCGTCTCGTTGCTTTCCAGTCGCGCGCCACGAACTTCGCCTTAGGCGACACTCAAAGGAACGGTTGGGACGTCTTTCTTCACGACATGACGACTCGTGAGACGACTCTTGTATCGACCAACATCGTCGGGTTGCCAGCCAATTTCGATAGCGGGGGCGCCAAGCTTTCGGCGGATGGGCGGTTCCTGGCGTTTTCGACCGCGGCCACAGATTTAGAGTCAGAGCCTAGAGTCTGCCAGCCAATTTGCTCGCCTGGGCCCGTGTACCGGCAAGCCTATGTCAGAGATCTCCAACAGCGCGTCACAAGGATGGTTTCGGTAAATCCGCAAGGTAGACCCGGTAACGGCAATAGCTTTACCGAGTTGGGGAGCCTGTCTGCGACAGGCCGCCATATCTTATTCACCTCCGACGCGACCAGCCTCGCGGACGATGAGCGACCCTGTGGTACCTTCGACTGTGCTGATGTATTCGTTCGCGATATGACCTCACGTGTGACCGAACTCGTCTCCCTCTCATCATCCGGGATGCAGGGCAACGGCCCGTCCGAAGCTGGAGACATCTCAGACGATGGACGCTTCGTGGCGTTCTCATCGGAGGCAACGAATTTCCTTGAATCTGACGCGGACGGTTCGTGGCCCGATATCTACGTGCGGGACAGATCAACAGGGACGACCAGCTTGGTTTCGAAGGACATCGAGGGAAATCAGGCGGACGGGTTCGATTTCGGCTCTGTGACGATGTCTGCCAATGGACGCTACGTCACTTTCACCAGCGATGTGCCGCTCGTTCCTGAGGTACCCGCGGATGGTGATGCTTGCACAACTCCCCAGGCCTACGTGTTCGATCGATGGGCGGACGTGCCGCTTTTGGTTTCGGCAGATAGTAACGGAAACCCTGGGAGGACGCCTCCTCCACCGCCCGGGGCTGTGTCCGTGATCTGCGCGAGTTCGTTTGCCACGGTCTCAGACAGAGGAGACCTGGCCTTGCAGTCCAACGCCTCAGGCTTGGTCGCTGACGATACTAATCTGTGCGCTAATTATGACTATCTGGCCAACTGTGCCGATGCATTCGTGCGCCAAGTACCCAATCACGGCCCCTCGATACAGTACTTCGGCATAGGCGATTCAATCCCGTCAGGACACGGGCTTGGCGATGATCTTACGGCCTGCAAGCGGAGCACGAGCTCATATCCGTATCTGGTCAACACCGATCTTCGGTTGTGGGGATATGAAACGGATTTCCTTTCCTCGCCATCGACCTACCACATAGCCTGTTCCGGCGCGCAGGCTGTCGCAGATCCCGTTTTCACTCCTCCCCCCGAGAAGCAGCTGACTTGGCAAGTCGATCGAGTCCTTGAGAGGCGCGACTCAAACAAGGACGCGCTCGTCTCTATCACGATAGGCGCAGACGACTTTCACTTCGCCTTCTCCGCACGAGCCATGCTTTGCGATGCCTCCGAGTCTGTGTTCCGGGACTGGCTTGAGAACACAGTGTCCAGCGTTCGGGAAGGAGTCTTGATCGAGGTGCGTCGACTTCTCGCAGACACTCGGACAAGCGTGATTCTTACCGAGTACTATCAGCCCTTCAACAAGACGCCTGCTTGGTTGCAGTTGGACCCGCTCGCACTCCCACCGTTTCGGCCATGTGACCTCGCCAGGGCTCATCAGCGCGCGCAGACTGCCGTTCAGGCGCTCAACTCAAGCTGGGACTACATCCGTGATGAACTGGCCAGCCATGCGCAGCAGCGTCTCTCGATCACGCGAATATATGAAGAGTTTCAAGGTCACGAGGGTGCGCCGTCTACCACCTACGCGGCAGCAGGTGTGTGCGGCTGGTCGCCTCCCTTGGAGGATCAGACTTGGATTCAGGTTCCGGGTAATGGATACACGACCAGCATGATTCCGTTTGTGGACGGAGGGGACTGTTTTCATCCAAACGAAGTAGGCCAGAGACGTATCGCCGACGCGGCATTGCGCGCCGCTTCACAGCTGGGATTCTAGTGCGCCGCCGCGCTCTCGCTTTGAAATGGTCCTGCCTCCAACGGGCGACTCGGCCAAAATGGTTCATGTATGGAGAGTCGATCAAATAGAGTTGAGAATTGGAAAGCCGACAAGTTGAGAGACTCAGGTTGTTCTTGGCAGCTCAAGCCGCGCTTGCGATTGGCGCAATAGTGTTCTCAAGCAGGGGAAGGGCTGGGCGCGAGGGTCGAATGGCGGGGAGCGTCGGCTTGGTCTTGGGCTCGCTGGTGTTAGGGTTGCTGATCATCCAGTTGCTCGTGAAATGAAGTGGAACGAGTAGCGGGAACGACTGACCTCGGCCGCGTTCCGAATACTTCGATCATCGCCATCAGTGAGACAGCCCTGGCCGAAGCCGTCAGCTCCGTAATCAGGTTCGATACGGTCCGACCTTCGCCATGCATTCCCGTTTGTCGCAGTGGAAATAACTGGTAAACTTGCGTTGAGGAGCGGCTTCAGCACGTCAAGCAAGTTCAAATACCGTCCCCCCAACCCGACCCGGCCTGTTGCGTCTACGCGTTGCGTTCCCGCTTTCGGACGCGAACGGCGACGCGGATCGGCGATCCGTCGAACCCGAACGTCGCGCGCAGGCTGTTTTCCAAGGCTTTCGTGGCGTGGTCGGGAAGGCGGTCGCTCGCGAACACGATGACCGTCGGCGGCCTGACCGACGCTTGCGTGACGTACTTGATACGCGGCGGTCGCGTCCCGCGCGATCCGAGCGGAATCTTCTCGACGGCGGCGCGGATCCATCCGTTCAAGGCCGCCGTCGGGATGCGCTTTTCCCAAGAAGCTCGCGCGGCCTCGACGGCTGGCATAACGCGGCCGATGCCGCGTTTCGTCAGCGCCGACGTTCGCACCAGCGGGGCCCAACGAAGGAACGGGAACTGCCGCTCGATGTCTCGCTCGATCTGGTCGCCCGCGTCCTCGTCCAGCAGGTCCCACTTGTTGAGCACGAGGATCGCCGCGCGGCCCGATTCGATCACTCGGTCGGCGATGCGCTGATCCTGATCGGTGATGCCCGCCTCGGCGTCGATCACGATGATCGCGACGTCGGCGCGGTCGATCGCGCGGAGCGAGCGGACCAGACCGTAGTACTCGGGGCCCTCCGCCTGTTTGGCGCGGCGACGCATGCCGGCCGTATCGATGAACTCGTAGGTCTTGTCCCCGATCGTGACCGTCTCGTCCACGGTATCGCGGGTCGTTCCCGGCGTCGCGTCGACGATCGAGCGGTTCTGACCGGTAAGCCGGTTGAACAAGCTCGATTTTCCGGCGTTCGGGCGGCCGACCACGGCGACGCGAAGCGGCCGGTCCGGGTGGTCGCGGACGGGGACGTCGTCGGGAAGCGTCGCGACGATCGCGTCGAGCACATCGCCCGATCCCCGGCCGTGGAGCGCGCTGACCGGCAGCGCATGCCCCAGGCCGAGTCGCTGCAGCGCATGCAGTTCGTCTTCGAGCGCGGCCGTGTCCACTTTGTTGGCCACGACGATGACCGGCACGTCCGAGCGGCGAAGGGTTCGCGCCACGACGACGTCGTCGCCGATCGCGCCGGTCGAGGCGTCCACGACGAACAGGATCAGATCGGCCTGCGCCGCGGCCCGCTCGGCCTGCTCGACCACCTTCGCCGCCAGGCCGCGGGCCCGCGGCTCCCATCCTCCGGTATCGACCAGAAGAAACGAGCGCCTCCCCCATTCGACCGGATAGCCCTGCCGGTCGCGGGTGACTCCAGGCATGTCGTGCTCGATCGCCTCGCGCCGGCCCAAGAGCCGGTTCACCAGCGTGGATTTTCCGACGTTGGTTCGCCCCACGACCGCGACGACGGGCCGCCCGGCGCTCATGGGGCGCTCATGGGGCGCTCATGGGGGCGCTCATCGCGGCACCAGGCCCGCCGCGGCGGCGAGCGCCGCGATCTCCTCGACGACGTGGTCGATGGACTTGCCGGTCGAATCGATGGTGATCGCTCCGGGGGCGGGGACCAGTGGGGTCGTCCGGTCGTCGATCTCATCGCGCGCTTCGATCTGAAGCCGGAGCGTCTCCAGATCCACCGGATGGCCGGCGGCGATCAGGTCACGGGACCGGCGGCGGGCTCGCTCGGCCGGCGAGGCCGTGAGGAAGATCTTGACGGGAGCCCATGGGACGACGACCGTTCCGATGTCGCGGCCTTCGATGACGGCCGGCCCGGATTCGGCCAGCTCCTTTTGCCGGGCGACGAGAATGTCGCGGACGTGCGCGTGGCGCGATACCTGCGAGACCGCGGCCGTGACGGCCGGGTCTCGGATCTGCTGTTCGCGGAGCGCACCTCCGATCCGAATGCCGTCGGGCGTGAAGTCGAACTCCAACGTGTCGGCGAGCAACGCGATGGCGGTCTCGTCGGCCAGATCGAGGCCGGCGTCCAATGCGGCCCAGGTCACGGCGCGGTACATGGATCCGGTGTCCAGGCGAGCGATCCCCAGCCGGCGGGCGACGGCGGCTGTGACGCTCGACTTGCCGGCGCCGGCCGGCCCGTCGATGGCGATCACGATCGGACGAGTCATCCGTTCGGGACCAAGATCGAGGCGAGGTTCGACGCGAACGATGGATAGGAGACGCCGACCGCGTCCCATCCGCGGATCGTGACCTCCGCATCGGCTGCGAGTCCCGCGACCGCGAACCCCATCGCGATCCGGTGGTCGCCGCCGGAATCGACGACGCCCCCGCCGGTTCGGCCGTTGCCGGTGACGACCATCCCGTCCGGCGACGTTCGGACCGGCACGCCCAGCGCCGCCAGACCGGCGGCCGTCGTGGCGATCCGGTCGCTTTCCTTGACCCGAAGCTCGGCGGCTCCTTCGATGACGGTCTCCCCATCCGCGAACGCTCCGAGTATCGCGACCAAAGGAAGCTCATCGATCATCGCCGGGACGCCGGCTGCTCCTATATGGAGAGCGCGACGATCGCCGGCCCGAACGCGGACAGTCGCGCGGGGCTCGCCGCATGCCTCGGATCCGTCTTCGAGATCGACCCGTGCCCCGAAGCGACGAAGCACGTCGAGGATCCCCGCCCGAGTCGGGTTCACGCCAACTCCGGTGACGCGCAGATCGGATCCGGGCAGGAGAGCTGCCGCGACCAGCAGAAAGGCTGCCGACGATAGATCGCCGGGGATATCAAGCACTTCGACGTTTTGGATATGTGTCGACTTAACGATGAGTCGATCAACCGATCCATCTACTGAGCAGCCGAGGTATCGGAGCAGGCGTTCCGTATGATCTCGGCTCGCTCCCCCACCGGCTACGACGGTCTCGCCTTCGGCGTGCAGCCCCGCGAACAGAAGCGCCGTTTTGATCTGCGCGCTGGGGACGGGAAGTCGGTGCTCAACGCCCTGGAGCTGCCCACCTCGGATGGTGATCGGTGGAGTTCCGGCGTCGGTCGTGCTCACGGCTGCGCCCATTCGGCGGAGCGGTTCGGCGATGCGCTCCATCGGTCTGGTGCGAAGGGACTCGTCGCCGTCGAGCGTGGCTTGGAAGTCGCAGGCGGCCAGCAAGCCGAGCAAAGTTCGGATCGTCGTGCCGGAGTTTCCGCAGTCGAGGGTTCGGCCTGGGTTCTTCCAGCTTCCCACGGTCCGCCCGCGAACCAGAATTTCCCAGGAAGACCCTGAAGAGGCAGAACCCTCAACTTCAACTGCAGGTAGATCCGGTCCGATCACGTCCGCGAGGGGCCGAAGCACCGAAAGCGTCGACGAAACGTCACGCGCGGTCCCGAGGCCGCGGATGGTGCAGTCGCCGGTGCCGGCGGCGGCGACCATCAACGCCCGGTGGCTGATCGACTTGTCGCCGGGAACCCGAAGCTCGCCTTCTACCCGCTTGGCGGGGCTGATCGTAGTCACGCTCACGCTGGTCTCCACACCGCCATACGCCGGCGGACGCTGCCGTCGTGGGTCGAAGGGCCGCGGAGCTTCGCTGCGAGCCATCCGGCCGATCCATCGGCGTTCAGGGCCGGTTTTGACCCCGGCGAATCATAGCCCACCGCCTGGGCCGGCCGGAGCCACTCCCGCGCGCGCCGTGGACAACCGGAGCCGGCGACGAGCCGCATCTCTTTGCCGAGAAATCGATGTATCGGCAAAGTCCCTGATCGCCGAAGCCCTCCATAGCCGAAGCTCTAGGTCGATTCGCCGAGCCGGCGGTATGTCGACAGACTGATTCACCGGGAAAGCAGTTTTGTGATTTATCCATTCATCAATGAGTGGATAACTTGATAAGGCGGTTTAGCCTTTCCTCCAACCCATTGATCAGGAAACTCACAGCTCAGACCGTATCGACTTATCCCTGAGGCGCTTTATATAGAAAGCGATCTAGGATGATATCCACGACTCTCTAAAGCGTCGTGTGCTCGTTTCGATTGATCGTCCCCGAGAATGAGAAGGCGCAGAACGCCTCGACCCCCTTCCTCCGCGTGGCTAATCTGGATGTCTTCGATATTGGCGCCGACATTCCCCACGAGCGTGGTGACCTCGGCGAGCACCCCCGGCCGGTCCGGGATCGGGACGAGGATCTCGAACAACTGCCCATCCGTTCGCTTGCCGGCGAGGCTTTGCCTCGAGACGCGAGCCGAATCAAGGTGCCCGAGGATCGATTCGGAGGCTCCCGATGCGACGAAGTCTCGCAATTCGCCCAAACGGTCCATGAACTCGCCGAGGGCACGCACGATCGCGTCTGCATTTTCCCGGCAAATGTCGATCCAGATGCCTGGATTGGAGGCGGCCACGCGGGTTATGTCACGAAATCCACCGGCTGCCAGAGACAACAGACTTGCCTTGTCCTTTCCATGATCGGCCGCCATGTTCATCATGGTGGCAGCCGTCAGATGGGGCAGGTGGGAGATGATGGCCATCAGCTCGTCGTGGAGCGCCGGCTCGAGGGCGATCACGTGGCTCCCCATGGCAGAGAGCAGGCCGTGGAGCGTCCGATAGGCCGCGGGCTCGACTCGAGGTGTCGGAGTGAGGATCCACCAAGCCCCGTCGAACAGACCTTCCTTGGCTCCCTCGATCCCATCCTCTTCCGAGCCGGCCATCGGGTGCCCGCCTAGGAAAGTAATGTTCTCACCGATGAAAGATGTCACCTCATCTACGACTCTAGACTTTGTACTTCCAACATCTGTAATGATTGCCCCTGCTTTGACGCCCGATATAGCCTGTTTGATGGCGTTGAGCGTGGCACCGACCGGGGTTGCAATGAAGATGACGTCGGCATCGTGGACCGCCTCGGCCGGCGTCCCAGCGATGCGGTCCCCGGCGCCTCGCTCGACGGCCCGGCGCGCCGAATCCGGCGAACGGTCGTAGACGACGACCTCGTCGACGTTGTCGAGGGCGCGAAGAGCCATGCCGATCGATCCCCCGATCAGTCCAGTGCCGAGCAGCGCGACGCGCATGCTATCGATGGAGGTCGGTCCGCAGAGGCGTCGCCCGCTCCAGGTAGACGTGGCGCAGCTCGCTTCGCGGGGTCTCGGAATACACGGACACCAGCACTCGAATGCACAAGGTCACGGCGCCGGTGACGGCGAGCTCCCGAGCGCAGATCAGGGGCACGTCCAACAGGCCCATGCTTCGGGCGGCG
>Ga0214472_10002849_pt1 | contig 18411 bp, 13 predicted proteins | sample RVTome_6_FD_207662 | JGI IMG/M metagenome (GOLD analysis project Ga0214472, IMG submission 207662) | Soil microbial communities from uranium-contaminated site in the Upper Colorado River Basin, Wyoming, United States - RVT140D175 | ecosystem: Environmental > Terrestrial > Soil > Contaminated >...
CGACTTTCCGACGGATTTTCGACAGTACCGGCGCGTCGGCAGCGTCTATCTGGAAGGGCTGCGCGACTACCGTCGGCTCACGCTGCAGACCAGCCTTCGCCTCGACGCACCCGACGATCAGCGCGCCGAATGGAGCCCGCGCCTGGGCGCGCGGCATCGCCTCCGCTGGGGCGGCGGCGCACTCAAGGCCAATTGGGGCGAGAGTTTCAAGCTCGCGAGTCTGTACGCCCTTGGCGACCCCCTGATCGGTGACCCCACGCTGGAGAACGAGACGGGCCGCGGATGGGATGTCGCGTGGGTGCAACCGCTCCTCGCGCGGCGGCTCGAATTCGAGTTGGGATGGTACGAAAACCGTTTTGAGAACCTGATCGACCTGGAGTTCAGTCCGGGGCCGCGGCTTGTGAATCGTACGAAGGTCGACATCGTCGGCGTCGAAGTCGCCTTGCGCGCGCGCCCGAGCCAACGCGTCAGCGTGGATGCTCAACTCAGCCAGAGCCGCAGCGAGATCCACGGAACCGCTGATGTGCTCCAGGATCGCCCCGAGTGGACGGCCAGCCTCCACGCTCGCTGGATGTGGGAGAACGGTCACTCGGTGGGGTTGAAGATCCTCCACATCGGATCGGTCCCGGATGAATCGAACGCCACGGGATTCGTCGAATTGGATGCGTACACGCGCGTCGACCTGAGCGCGCGCTACTCTCTGGGCCAACACTGGTCGGCGATCTTCGCCCTGGACAACATCCTCGATGCCAGATACGAAGAAGCCGTGGGATTCGAATCCCACGGCTTCCGGCCCCGAGTGGGCGTGTCGCTGCGCTAGCTAGGGAGCCAGCGTGATCTGCGTGATCACGGTACCATCGAACGAGCCGCCGGCGTACTCGTCCTGCAGAGTGAATTCACCGACGAAGATCTGGGGCACCCCTCCCACGATCGTCGTGACCAGATAGGGGAACGGCCCCAGCTCATCGCAGGCCGACCAGAGGTTGACGCGGACGGTGTAGTTTCCGAGCGTCGGCGTTGCATCCACCCAAGTGATGTTCTCGTTGTTGACGCCGTCGATGCTGCAGCCGGCGTTCGAATCGAGGTCCAGTTCGCCGCCCGTAGAGCTGAGACGCGCCGCCCAGAAGATGTCCTCGCCCTCCGGCGTCTCCAGATGCAGATCCATGTCGACGAAGTGGACGAAGTTGAGACTCACCTGCAGCGCGTCACTTGCTGCGGCAATCGTGTTGACGTAGGCCGCGTGGCGCACGGGACGTGAGATCGTAGCGCCATCGCTCTCGGAGACGTAGAGCGTGAAGCCCGAGAACTGCGAGTCGGCTAGCGGCGTCACCATGACGAGATAGCTCGCGCCGGGGGCCTTCGAGCTCACGACGCGTGTCAGCTTGGGCATTCCCGCCTTGGGTGCCGAAGCCTCGTGACCCGCACTCCCGCCGTACCAGACACCATGATCGAGCTTGGGGACCGAGGTCAGGTCGAAGGTCCAGTAGCCGTCGCCGCTTCCACGCACGCCGAGGATCAATTCGGTCGCCGTGTCGCTGGGCGTGATCAGGAGGCCCAAGGGCGCCCCTCGCACGAACTGATTGGAGCCCAATACCGTCGGCGCGGTACTGCTCGTGCCGGCGGGAAAGGGCGCATCGATGTAGCTGGCCGTGTTGCCTTCCACTGCGATGGCACTGACGAACTCCGTGGCGTCCGGAAGGGGTCCGGGATCGAAGATCGGCCCGTCGTCGTCGTCGGACGAGTTGCAGCTGACGACGGCAAATAGAAGGACCAGGCCGAGCAGAAAAAGACGACTGGGCTGGGCAAATTGCAAGAGTGGCACACGGCTCCCGTGCATCATGATTCCTCCGGAGTGCGCGAGCGATCGAATCCCCGCTGAGAAAGCCCGAAACGGCGGGCTTCGGCGGATGCGAAAGGACGGAGGGGACTCATAGCGCGATTCGGGCCAGCGGATTGAGTTTCCACTCCCCGAAGAGCCATGTAAGCTCCCGGCCATGTGGGCGCCCTCCATCGTATTCCTCCTGGGCATCGTGTCCCTGTTGGCCTCCTGCGCGACGGTGGACGATTCCGAGTCTCTGCCCCGGACGCTGGCGGAATTTCGATTCTCGGCAATGGCCAGCGAAGGGCTCCTCGGGCTGCAGCCGGAGCCGCATCTGGGCCTCCAACGGCTGCTCGATGGCTGGGAAGAGCCACGGCGGGACATCGAGGCTCTCTGGACGATGGGGCCGAGCGCCGCGATCCGGCTGCGCTGCGTCGGCCGCGGGGCGACCCTGGCCATCCGTTGCAGCACCAGTCCCGAACATGTGGCTTTGGGACAGCGACTCGTCGTGAGCTGGGACGGACGACCCGTCGGATCGGCAGAGTTCACACAGGGATGGACGACACAGGAGTTCAGCGTCGAACTCCCGGACAGCGTGTTCGCGGAGGGATGGAGCGTGCTGCGGCTCGAGCCTTCGGCAACCATCGAACGGCGCGGCGTCTTCATCGAGTCGATCCGGCTGACAGCCCGTCTTGGCGCGGTCGAGCTCGAGCGCTGGGATTCCGTGAGTGAGCCGCCGCCGCCGGACCCCTCCTGGCAACGCCACGCATTCGAACCCGCCAACGTCTCCAGGAACGCCCCGCTGCCCCATGTCCTGGTCCTCTTGCTCGATGCCGCACGCGTCGATCACTTCTCGAGCTATGGCTACGCGAGACAAACCACTCCGTTCATCGACGGACTCGCGTCCGGCGGCGTGCTGCTCCGACAACTCTTCGCGGAGGCACCCTACACCCGGAATTCGGTCGCGACGCTGATGAGCAGCCTGAGTTGGCGCGATCATCAGGTTCTCGGCGTGGAGGACGCCCTGGCCCCAGAGGCCGTCACGTTGGCGGAAATTCTGCGCGCAGCCGGATATGCGACGCGCGGCATCAGCGACAGCGTCCAGGCGTCACAGGCTTCGGGCGTGGATCAGGGCTTCGAGGAGTTCACGGAGACCTGGCGTGAAAGGAAGAACGCGTGGCGGCCAGAGATCGTACTCGACGCGTTCGAGCGCATGCGGCAGGAACTCCCACCGGATCGGCCAGCCTTCGTCTACGTCCACATCCTGCCGCCGCACGAGCCCTATGATCCCGGACCCTTCGATCGATGGGGGCCCAAGGACTCCGACGTCGTCGGCTCTTCGTTGAACATCGTGGAGTTCGACAAGGGGATCCGGCCCACCGCTGGACCCGCGCACGAACGTCTCGTTGCCCGCTACGACGGCGGACTGCGCCGTGGGGATGAGATCGTGCGGCGCCTCGTGGAAAGTTGGCAACCCACCGAGCGCCCGGTCTGGGTCGTCGTCCTCTCCGATCACGCCGAGGCTTTCGGCGAGCACGATCGCTACGGGCACAACTCTACGGTCTTCGACGAGATGCTTCGCGTGCCAGGCATCTTCTGGCCGCAGCGCTCCTTCGACTTCCTCATCGGCAACGAGGGGGCGCTGCGTAGCCTCGCCGATGTCGCACCGATCCTGCTACGCGCGCTGGCCATCGAACCAGTGGCGGGCATTTGGCCCGCGCGTTTTCAGGAAGTCCTGCGCGCCCCGGAGAGAGGACGCAAAGAGATCTTCTGCATGGCCGTGGGTCAACGGTTCGGAGTCCGCACATCCGACGGGCTACTGTTGCTCTATCGGGCGAAAGATCATCTGGAGCTCCACGCGGTGGAACCCGAGTGGACAAAAACGCGACTCCTGAACGCGACGGATCGCGAAAACGAGTTACGCCTGCGGCTCGTGTCGTTTGTCGGGAATGCGCAGCCGAGTTCCGCGACCCACGGAGCGCTCAGCGAGGAGGCGCGTCGAGAACTCGAAGCGCTGGGATATCTCTGAGGCAAAAACAGGGGACGATTCCCCGCTCTGAGGCTAGAGTAACGCGACCACCCAACAGAAGGCGTCCTCCGCCGAGCGGGGGCATTCCAGGGAGTAGGTATGGAAACGAGCCTTGGCCCCGGTTGGATTCATGTCATCGCCCTCGGCGGTGGGACCGGGCTGTTGATGGCCGTCCTCGCATGCTTCGTGGGGCTCAAGCAACGATTCGAGATCATTCTCTGGACGCTGCTGTACGCGGCGTGGGTTCTGATCGTGCGACAGCTCGGCTGGACCGCACCCTTCCGCACGATCCTCTTCGCGGGCCCGATCGCCGGAATCGTGACCGCGACTGTCTCGATGGCGCTCTTCGATCAATACAAGCGGCAGAACCCCTGGTACGCGGAGCAATTCGACAAGCCGAAATCCAAACTCGCCGGCGGATTCTTCGGCATGGGAGTCGGCATGGGCCTCATGTATGGCGCGATCTTCGGCGGCATCGCGTGGTGGCTCGCTCGTTGAGCCTGCGCCATGCACGAACCCACCCATCGAAGAAGACAGTATTGGCGGCGCAATCTCCGGGCACTGACGCTCCTCCTGTCGCTCTGGTTCATCGTCTCCTACGGCTTCGGGATTCTCTTCGTCGATCAGCTGGACCGCCTCCGGATAGGCGGCTTCAAACTCGGATTCTGGTTCGCGCAACAGGGATCGATCTACGCGTTCGTCCTGATCATCTTCGTGTACGTGCGTTGGATGAACCGCCTGGATCGCGAGTTCGACGTCGACGAGCGGAACTGATTTGAATCTCCAGGCGTGGACGTTCGTGCTCGTGGGGTTGAGCTTCGCTCTGTACATCGGCGTCGCCATCTGGTCGCGCGCTCGCTCGACGGGCGAATTCTACGTCGCCGGTGGCCAGGTGCCCGCCGTCATCAACGGCATGGCGACGGCTGCGGATTGGATGAGCGCCGCGTCCTTCATCTCGATGGCCGGACTGATTTCCTTCATGGGACGCGACGGAGCCGTCTATCTCATGGGATGGACCGGCGGCTATGTCCTGCTGGCGTTGCTCCTCGCGCCCTATCTTCGCAAGTTCGGCAAGTACACGGTCCCTGACTTCATCGGCGACCGTTACTACTCGCAGACCGCTCGTTGTGTGGCCGTGGTGTGTGCGATCTTCATTTCCTTCACCTATGTCGCGGGCCAGATGCGCGGTGTCGGCATCGTCTTCTCGCATTTTCTGAATGTGCGCATCGAACACGGTGTGCTCATCGGCATGGGTATCGTCTTTTTCTATGCCGTCCTCGGCGGCATGAAGGGAATCACCTACACACAGGTGGCCCAGTACTGTGTGCTGATCTTCGCCTATCTCGTGCCGGCGATCTTCATCTCCGCCTTGGTGACCGGAACGGTCTTCCCCCAGCTGGGCTTCGGAGGCACTCTCGCAAGTGAACCCGGCGTCTTCCTGCTGGACCGGCTCGATCAGCTCAGCCAAGAACTCGGCTTCGCCAGATACACCGAAGGCCGCAAGGAGACCATCGACGTCTTCTTCATCACCGCCGCGCTGATGGTCGGCACGGCGGGGCTGCCCCATGTGCTCGTCCGCTTCTACACAGTGCCGAAGGTCTCGGCGGCGCGGAGTTCGGCCGGCTGGGCCCTGCTCTTCATCGCCATCCTCTACACGACCGCACCCGCCGTCGCCGCGTTCGCCCGTGCGAATCTCCTGGGCACCGTCGCAGACATCCCCTACGCCGAGGTTCCTGCCTGGTTCAAGAACTGGGAGCTGACCGGTTTGATCCAGTTCGACGACTTGAGTGGCGACGGACGCGTCCAATATCGTGGACCTCTCTCAGAAATTCCCAACGAGCTGACCATCGATCGTGACATCATGGTGCTGGCCAACCCCGAGATCGCCGGGCTTCCCAACTGGGTCGTCGCTCTCGTCGCCGCCGGCGGGTTGGCCGCGGCGTTGTCGACGGCCGCGGGCCTGCTCCTGGTCATCTCCAGCTCCATCGCCCACGACCTGCTGAAGAAGGGCTGGCGACCGTCCATCAGCGAACACGAGGAACTCGTCGCCGCCCGCGTCGCCGCAGGAGTCGCCGTAATCATCGCCGGCTACTTTGGAATCCACCCCCCGGGTTTCGTCGCCCAGGTCGTGGCATTCGCGTTCGGGCTGGCGGCCGCGTCGTTCTTCCCGGCGATTCTCCGGGGGATCTTCTCCAAGCGAATGAACAAGGAAGGCGCCGTCGCTGGGATGATCGCCGGGATCAGTTTCACCGCCGGCTACATCATCTTCTTCAAGTTCATCCGGCCGGCGTGGAACACTCCACAGTACTGGTGGTTCGGCATCTCACCCGAAGGAATCGGTACAGCGGGCATGCTGCTGAATTTTGCCGTATCCTGGGCCGTCTGCCGACTGACCCCGCCGCCTCCCGAAGCAGTTCAGGACTTCGTGGAGGAGATTCGAATCCCGCGCAGTGCGGGTCCGGCTCACGAGATCGACGCATGACCTGGGCAGCGGCGCGACGGACGGAGGTGAATCGATGGCCCAGCGAAACCTGCTTCTGAGTACCCCGTGGTGGCTGGGCTTCTTCCTGACCGCGAACCTCTATCTGGTTCCGAGCGCCGAAAACTCGCCGCGCAGCACGGATCTTCTGGCGGTCTTCCTCGGCATCTGGCTCCTGCTGCGCGCGCATCGACGCGGCCTCTCGGTCGCCCCCCTCGCGGCGATCGCCGCGGCGAATCTCCTGCCGCTCTACTGGCTCTTCGTCTCCTTCCTGGGTCGCGACATGGGGACGCTTGCCCAGATGGCACGCTGGATTCTGGCGATCCCTTGGGCGATCGCGTTGGTCGAAATCCTCCGCTCCGATGTATCGAAGCACCGCTTTCTGTGGGGCCTCATCATTGGGTGCGCCGTGAATATCGGAGTCGTCGGGCTGCAGTACGCCGGCGTCGAAGCCCTGCTTCGGCCGCTCGGAATCGCCGCCGCCGACACCGACGTTCAACGTTGGTATGGACAGAGCGTCCGCTTCTCGGGTCTGCATCGGCACTACGGGGCGAGTTCCGCCGTCGCCAGCCTGATCGTCCCGGCCACGCTCGTCCTCTTCGTGCAAGGCAAGCGCGGATGGTGGCTTCCCATGCTCTCGCTCGTCGCCCTTGCCGTCATGTTGCATCTGACATTCACGCGATCACCGCTGGTCGTGAGCCTGCTCTGTGTCGTGCTGACGCTGTTGAGCTCACGAAAGATCGCCAGGAGTCTCCCCTTCGCCTTCGCTCTGGTCGCGGTCGGCATCCCCGCCCTGCTGCTCTACGGCCCGCCCGGGGGGAACGTGCGATGGCAGGACACGAGTTCGACGGGCGCGAATGTCGGCGAGCGAGCGACCAGCAATCGCGTCGCCCTCGAACTCATCATCGAAAATCCGTTGGGGCTCGGCGTCAGCAATGGCCACAAACGGCTCCTGGACGAGTCGGCGATCGGCGCCACGCACAACGCGTTCCTGCAGGCCGGCCTCTACATCGGAGCGCCCCTGGCGCTCGCGCTCCTGATCGCGCTTCTGCATCACATGTGGGGACTCGTCCATGGAGCTGCGCGCCCGCACTACTGGACGGCGATCTTTGGCACGCAGTTGGTCGGTCTCTTCGCCTTCGAAGAGCATCTCAACAACCCGACCTTCGTGATTCTGGCGAGCTGGCTTCTCGCCCTCAGCGCGTCCCGACTCTTCGGCCGTCGCGTCGTCAAGCCTGAAAGATCTGGCGCCGATTCGTGGACAGATAGTCCCATGCAAATGCCAACACGAAGCCACCCAGCAGGCCCATGAAGCTGAGGATCGAAATCGCTCTTCGCTTTCTCGGCCGCACGGCTCCCTCGCTCGTCAACGTCGGGCCGATCCGCTCCAGAGGAGTCAGCGCCGCGAGTTGCACCCGGCGCTCGCGGATCTCCATCTGCACGGCTTGACGGTCCTGCGGAATGCCCGCGTCGAGGCTGAGCTGAATCTCGGCGATTGCGCGGTCGATCTCGGCGCTGCTGAGTGCCTTCTCTTTCGCCCGGGTCGTCTTGTAGGTCTCGATTTCGATCTCATGATTCGAGATGCGTTGCTCGAGGCTGTCGCCGCGCACGCTCAGCATGTAGAGCCGTGCCCGCATCTCAGCCGCGCTCGTCGCGAGTCCGCGAAAGACCTCGTTTTCGCTGAGCAATGCGCTGGGGCGTACGCCCAGGGCGCTGCTCTGGGACGACGCGTTGCCCGTCGGAGCGGCGCCCTCCGCTGCAGCGTCGAGTCCCGCCAGCCGCCGGGCGAGATCGACTTTCCACCGCTCGAGCTCTTCGAGTTGCGACTTCATGCGCAGCGAGACGCCTTCGAGTTTCTCGACTCCCTGCTCGGCGAGTGTCTCGTCGAGGGCGAGCTGCTGCCGCTTGATCTCCGCCAGAGCCAGATCCCGCAACAATCGCTCCCGCTTCGTGTCGAGCATGCTGAGCTGTCGCTCGCGCTCGCTGATCTGCAGGCTCAATCCGCGACGCGTCAGATCGATCGAATTGGAGACGGAGTCGGTCGCGGCGTATTCGCAGAAGGCATCGATCCCCGCGTCCAACGCCCTCTTCGCTCGCTGCGGATCCGGGTCGAGGCAGGAGAGCGTGATCACGGAGCCACCCTGGATGTTCTGAAGACCACGCTCGATGAAGTCCGCGCGAATAGGTGGAGCATCTTCGGGCGCGATTCCCATTCGCACCGCCACGCCGTCCCGGTACATGCGTCCGTGAAACCAGCGCGTGATGTCCTTCAAGCGCCACTCCCGATCCCCTCCACCGTCCGGACGGAAAGCGGTGATCCCCGGGCGCACGGTGGCCGTCGCGTTGTACAGCGGCGTCACGATGGAGCCGTAGACGAGGCCAGCGATGAAACCTGCGATGGGGGGAAGCAACAGGAACAGCCGCCGCCTCCAGAGAATGTTGAGAATTCCGGCGAGACTGATCTCGGCTTCGTGAGCCGCGGGTGGTAGATGGCGGTTGGGGCTCTCCATGGCGGCGGTATCCTAGCCCCATTATCCGGCAGGTGCGAGCCTGAATTCCCTGAAACGGCGTCGGGTGGCGTCGAGATTCTCGAGCCGAAGCAGCAGGCCCGGCGCGTGCTCGACGGTCTTTAGACTCCACCCCTCCTGAACCAGCGGCCGCCAGCCGGCGACCCCGACGAACTCCAGTGCGAGATCGGCGCTGGCCCCTGGCTCGAGTTCGAGTTCCCAGACGCCGTCGCTGGCCGCGTAGACGCAGGCGCCGCCGCCACCGGCAAACAAGTAGGCCGGTATCCGCAGCTGCCCTTGCTCGACACCGACTCCGACCTTGTCGCTCTGTTTCCTCATGTACAACGTCGCCGTGAACGGCTGGGGCTTCATCAAGCCCAGGCGGACGGGCTGAAACTCAGTGTGGAAACGCGGTGACGCCCACAATTCGAGACCGCTGCGGAAACCGGGCTCGACCGAACCGACACCAAAACAGACGATCTCCGGCGACCGCCGCAGGACATAGTCGCCATCGCCGAATTCATGTCCGAGGTATCCGCTGCCTGCGCGTGGCGAAGCCATGCGTGCGATGTGCGCGTCGTTCAGGCCGAGCATGTCGATGGCCGGCAATTTGGACCAGAAAGGAATGCACCCGGCCGCGCTGACGGCGATGAGCGGCCGTGCGTCGTGAAAGCCAAGGCGCAGTGCCTGGCCGATCTCCTTGCCGAACCACTCCCAGCGTTCGTCGTGCGTGCGCCGATTCTCCCGGTCGGCCTGCTGGACGAAGCTGAACCCGATCACGATCAGGATGCCCGCGAGCGCCGCGACGCGTCGCGACCGCATGAAGCCCGGCAGTCGGACCTCTCGGAGCTGCGCCTCCACGAGCGCGAAGGCGAGGAGCACCATCACGGGCACGATGTGCCGCCAGGCCGGAAAGATATCGCCGCCGATCAGCACCAGATACGCCATCCACGCCACCAGCGGCATCGTCAGAATGGCAGCCGCCGGCCGGCTGGCCCGGCCGCGCCAAAGGAACAGGAGCGCGGCGCCGGCCACGGCCGAGAATGGCAGCAGTGCGCGCAGGCCCCAGCGCAGGTAGTTCCATCCGTGGGCCAGGTGCGCACCGCTGGGTGTGAACTTGATGCGCGCCGTGTTGGGCAACCAATCGCCGTAATAGCTCCACCGGAAGAACTCATGCCCCGCCAAGGCTGAGCCGGCGGGGAGCCAGAGCAGGAGTTGCCCCCGCAGCGGAATGGAGCCTCTGGCGAACAGTGCCATGGCAGCCGCGACGGCGCCGACCAGGAGGACCCCGTCGGGCCTCGTGAGGACGAGCGCCGCGGAGGAGATCCAACAGAGTATGCGTGCGCCGTTGCCGTCGGCTCGCGACAGGCTGAGGCAACTCGCGAGCAGCACTGCCAGACCAAGGGCGACGAGTGGTTGTTCCAGTCCGCCGATGGACCAGGCGCCCATGGGCGCCGCCGAGGCAAGGCAGACGCCCGCGATGGCGAGAGACCAGCCACATTCTCGCAGGCTCTTCCAGCGCAGCGCGTAGAACAGAAGTGTCGCCAGGGTCAGGCTGCTGAACGCAAGACCTAGAAAACGCGCGGCCCGCACGAGTTCGACGTCGAAGAGCCCGACGAAAGCGATGGTCAGAATCCAGAGGAGATTCGAGTAGCCCTCGACGCGCTCTCCGTCGGTCCAGCTCAAGCCGTGACCGTCGAGGAGGCGCTCGGCGTAGCGTAGCGAGATCAGAGCATCGTCGGACAGGAAGGGGAGATAGCCCACGCTGTTGACGAGCAGCAGGGCAACGAGCGCGAGGAGCACGCCGCCGGCCACGATCCGGTTTTCCTGGAGCATTCCGGCCGGCTCAGCCGAGGCCAGCGGCTTTCATGAACTGGTCGATGTCGATATTCGAACGGCAGACCTCTGCGACCCCTTCGATTCCATCGGCCTCCGGACTGAATGGCACGACTCCAAAGACCGGGATGTCGCACATGCGCTGGATCATCTTCGCGTTGGTGGGAACCGTAGGGTCTTCCAGGGTCATGTCCAGCCGATTGGCGATCGCGCCGAGGACTTCGAGCTTGCGGGACCGCGCGTAATGGACCGTCAAAAAAGTCGTATTCAGCGTACCGACGTGGGCGCACGTCACGATCAGCACCGACGCTCCGCACTCTGCCGCCATGGTCGCCAGATCGATCCCATCGTCGATGGGAACGGCGAGGCCGCCGACACCCTCGATGAGGACGATGTCATGGCGCTTGCGGAGGCGCTTCAGACTCGCCTTGATCACGTCCAACTCGATGGGACGCCGCGCGTGGTCCGCCGCGAGCTGGGGCGCGATGAACTCCTCGTAGATGTAGGGGCAGATATCCTCGAGGGGATCGTCCGAGCCGGCGGCATCGCGGAGCTGCTCGGCGTCTGCCGGCCACTCTCCGGCCTCGGCCGGCCAGCCGATCTCGATGGGTTTCATGACGCCCACGTCGAGACCACGTTCTCGCAGCAGCACTGCCAGGCCGGTGGTGATGAAGGACTTCCCGACGCCCAGACCAGTTGAGGTGATCAGGACGGCCTTGCCCATCCCAGCTGATTCGCTCACTTAAGACCTCCCATTTCCGCGCCCACGCGTCGGGCCAGCTCAGTTCACAGATCTCCAAGATAGCGCGAGCGGACAACTCCGCCGGGGGTCAAGCGGTCGGCGGCTCTCTGTCTCGTGCCGTCTAGTCAAGTCATGAAGTAATAATCACGCCATTGCGGGCCCGCGACGGGTCCGCTGCCGGCCGCCTGGACCGCGCTGGATGGGGCCCGGCTTGCGGTGGATCGTGCGGTCGGCCGGGCTGCTCGGCTGCGGGCTCTGCTGTGTTATTCTCGGCGCCCGCCGAGTTCATCGTCCCTTCTCATGAAGCACATGACCCGCATCGCCTTGCCCCTCCTCCTGCTCGTGACGGCCATGGTCTATGCGCCCGTCCTCGGCTACGACTTCGTCCACTACGATGACCCTGGATACGTCCTCGAGAACCCGATGGTACAAAAAGGGATCAGCATCGATGGGCTCCGCTGGGCGCTCACCAGCGGCGAGCAGAGCAATTGGCATCCGCTGACATGGTATTCGCACATGCTCGACGCCGAGCTGTTCGGCGTCGAGCGCCCGGGGATGCACCACCTGATGAACCTCCTCCTGCATCTGTTGAACACTGCCCTCGTCTTCTTCGTGTTCGCCCGGCTGTTCGAACGTCGCGGCCGGGCTCTCCTGATCGCCGCGCTCTTCGCGCTCCACCCGGTGCATGTCGAGAGCGTGGCGTGGATTTCCGAACGCAAGGACCTGCTCAGCACGAGCTTCTGGCTGGCGTCGATGCTCGTCTATGTGCGCTACGCCCGCGGCAGCCGGCGCTCGAACTATTCGTTGTGTCTCTTGCTCCTGGCGCTGGGCCTGGCGGCGAAGCCGATGCTGGTGACGGCACCCTTTCTGTTCCTGTTGTTGGATGCCTGGCCGCTGCGCCGCCTCTCACGCGCGACCTTCGTCGAGAAGCTCCCCATGTTCGTGCTGGCCCTGACCGCGAGTTTCGTCACCTATCGCGTCCAGGCCGCGTGGGGCTCGGTATGGAGCCCGCCCTGGAGCCATCGCATCGCGACCGCTTTGACCGCCTACCCCCGCTACTGCGCCAAGTTCTTCTGGCCGGACGATCTCGCGGTCCTGTATCCCAGCCACGTTGGCATGTGGACGACGCCCCAGGTCGTCGCGGCCGCCGCGTTTCTGATCGTGGTCAGCGCGGCACTGTTGCGTCTGCGGCGCGAGCCCGGCGTGCTCGTTGGCTGGCTGTGGTTCTTGGGAACGCTCGTGCCGGTGATCGGCCTCATCGCTGTGGGGCGGCAGTCGATCGCCGACCGCTATACCTATGTCCCGTTTCTCGGCATCGCCCTGGCAGGCGTCTGGCTCTTCGAATCACTGAGGCGTGGACGGGGAGGGCAGCGTTTGGCGTGGGCCTGCGCGATCGCTCTGCTCCTGCCCCTGACGGCGCGAACGGCGCTTCATCTGCCCACCTGGAAGGACAGCCCGACGCTGTTCCAGCATGCGCTCGAGATCACCGAGGACAACGAGGTCATGCACAACAATCTGGGAACTTGGCTCTTCGCGCAGGGACGAATCCCCGAGGCCATCATGAATTACCGCCGCGCCCTCGCCATCCGCGGCGACTACGATCGCACGCGGGACAATCTCATCCTCGCCCTCGACGCTTCGGGACAGTACGAGGAGGCCGCCGAACAGCTCGAAATAAGAATCGCGCGCAAGCCCGAGGAGCTCGAAATGCGCGCCCATGCCGGACGGATGTTGCGCATGTCCGGACGACCGCGCGAGGCGCTCGAGCACTACGAGTTCATCCTCCAGCGGGCCCCCGATTCGGCCGTGATCTGGAACAACCGCGGCGGCGCGATGCTCGACTTGCTGCGCGTCGAAGAAGCGATCCAGTCCTTCGGCCGGGCCATCGAGCTGGACGCGCACTACACACTCGCCCACCGCAATCTCGTTGCCGCGCTGCTGCAAGCCGGACGTGGAGACGAGGCACTCGAACATCTGGGGCGGGTGCTGGAATCCGACCCAGAGAATGTCGAGCTCCAGCAGTTGGCCGCCCGCCTGCGCGGCGCCTCGAACTAGAGCAGGATGACCAGACGCGGTAGGAGGCGCCCTGCGGGCCGCCACCCAGGATGTAGACGCCTACTACGCCTGCCGCGTTCTCGGCGCGTGCAGGGCGAATGCTTGTCGAATCCACCATGGCGCTGCCAGCATCGCCGATCGGCACACGTCGCGTGGCTGCCAGTCGAGCAGCGGCCCGCCCGCCGCTCATGCTCGGATTCCGCAACTGTGGCACGCCCATTGCCGATCTCCCCCGAGATCACTTCTCCCACCTGGCCGCGAACGCCGAGCCCCGGCGAGCTTCGCCGAGGGACTTATGTTCAAGTTTATTGTTTACAGTATCTTAGCGCTTCTTGTCCTCGCCGCTCCGGTCGAGGCGGCGAAGCTCCGCGGGAACATCATCGGCCTCAGTCCAGCCATCTCCGTACAGGCCTCGATCAGCCCCTATCCGGCCAGCTTGGGCGCCTTGGGTGAACCCGAGGCCGCCCCCAGCGTCAGCCTCGGGTTCGTCTACCTCGACGGTCAGCGCGATCCGCGGCGCCGTCAACAGGACGAGTTACGTCAGCGCGGCCAGCAGTTTCACCCCAGGCTCCTCGTCGTGCCAGTGGACAGCCACGTCGAATTCCCCAATGACGACCCCATCTACCACAACGTCTTCTCGTACTCGAAGACCAAGCGCTTCGATCTCGGCCGCTACGGGAAGGGCCAGAGCAAAAGCGTCCACTTCGACAAGACCGGCGTCATCCGAGTGTTCTGCGACGTTCACTCCGACATGTCGGCCACGATCGTGGTCGTCGACTCCGACTTCATCTCGCTTCTCGACGGCTCCGGAGCCTTCGAACTCGACGGCGTTCCCTCGGGCAGCTACGAGCTCGTGCACTGGCAACCGACCGGTGGCGAGCGCCGCTGGCGCGTCGAAGTGGGAGACGCGACAACGGAAATTCGTCTGGAACGCTGACTGGCCATGATACGTTTCACTTCCCTCCGCACGCGCATCATCGTGCTCACCGCCGTCCCGACGGCCGCGATGCTCGGTGCACTCCTCCTCGTCGTTCAGCGGACCGCGGTGCCGACGGTGGAGCGGACGATTCGAGAAGAACTCGTCGGAGCGGGAGCCGTGGCCCAGGAGCTGCTCAATGCGCGCGCTGACGGGCTGGCACGCATGGCGGATATCATCGCCCGCGACCCTCGATTCTTCGCGACCTTCGCGGTTCCCGAGGAGGAACGAGGTGCCGAGTTCACCGCGACGATCGAAGCAGTCGCCGACGAGTTTCTTCACATCACCGACGCCGACTTCCTGGAGATCTATCTGACCAATGGTCGACTCTGCCGGATCGAGCGAAACGGCGGTCCGGTCGAAGCAATCGAGAGCGTCGCGATTCCTCTCGAGGTTCGCGAAGCGCTGCGCGGTTCCACCATGGAAGGCATCACGCGCGATATCGAAGGCCTCTGTTCCGCCATTGCCAAGCCGGTCCGCCTCGGGCGAGATGTCGCCGCGGTCCTTCGCCTGGGCCAGCGACTCGACGCACGGTTCGCCCAGGAGATCCGCCGGCTGACGGGGGCCGAACTCGCCTTCTGCGATGGTGACATCTGCCAGGTCGAGACGCTCCGTTCGTTGGGCTCCATCGCGGCTTCACGCGACCGAGCACCGAGCACGGTGCCGCACGCAGACGAGATCCTCGAGAGTGACGTCGCGGGCGAGACCTTTCTCACCCTCGGACTCCTGCTCCCGGGGGTGGACGACAGCGACGCCTTCATGGCTCTGTTGGGCAAACACAAGGCCGTCGCGATCGCGCCGCTGCGCACGATGGAGCGCTCGATGGCCGTGATCGGGCTCTTGGGACTCTTCCTGATTCTCGGCGGAGGCGCCGCGGTGGCCGTCGGCGTCACGCGCCCACTCTCCCATGTCGTCGCCGCGGCGGAGCGCCTCGAGGCCGGCCATTACGACGAACCCCTCGAGCCGGAGGGCGAAGACGAAGTCGCGCGACTCGCCCAGAGTTTTCTCAACATGCGTGAGTCGCTCAAGGCACACGTGAGCCGCCTGGAAGATCTCGACCAGATCAAGAGCGACTTCATCGCCCTCGCAGGACATGAGCTACGGACTCCGCTCACCGTTATCACCGGATTCAACGATCTGATTTCCGATGGCGCCTTTGGAGAGATACCCCAGGAAGTCAAAGACACGTCTGAGATCATCAAGCAGCAACTGACGCGACTGAACAGCCAGTTGGAGAACATCCTGGACCTGACGCGTTTCGAACAGGGCAGTCTCACGATCCAGGTCGAACCGACCGAGCTCAGACCGCTACTTCGAGAATCCATCCAGATGCAGGCCCGTGAGCGAACCGGCCGCGATCTACGCATCGTGGATCAGATTTCGGATGCGCTACCGATGGTCGCCTGCGATCCCGTACGCATCCAGCAGGTCTTCACGCTCTTGCTCGACAATGCGGTCCGCTACACGCCCGACGGCGGCTCCGTCACCATCAAGGTCCAGATCGAAGATCGCGGACCACGCATCTGTGTACGTGATACCGGCATCGGAATCGCGAGCAGTCAGATTCCGTGGATCTTCGACAAGTTCTACGAGGTGAAGGAAATCAATCGCCACAGCTCGGGCAATCTCGAATTCGGGGCGAGCGGCTTCGGAATGGGTCTCGCGCTGTGTCGGGCCATCTTGCGTGAACACGGCAGCGAGATCGAGGTCAAGAGCGTGGTGGGAGAGGGCAGCGAATTCTCGTTCGTCCTCCCCGTCGAAATAGAAGCGGCCACGCTGGCCCTGGCACAAGGATGAAACCGGCCATGAAGAGTCCTCATCGCGCGATCTGCGCCTCGATCGCTTTCTCGCTTCTCGTCTTGGGGAGCATGGTCGCAGCACCCACGGCACTGGCGGTGCCCATCAACGTCCGGGGCCTCATGGACGTGGCGGTGCGGGGCGACGACGACATGCAGCTCCTGAATCGCCAGAATACCGGCGATAGCTTCGTCGATCCCGTGAGGACACGACTGTTCCTGTCCGGCACGAACGGGCAGAGTCAGGCGCATCTCCAGTTTCTCCTGTCGGCCGACAGTCGCAGCGAATTCCGCGTCTTCGGCGCGTATCTGTTGCACAAGATCTGGGAGGATCGGGAGGTCTTCGTCGAGGCAGGACGGATTCCGATTCATGACGGCGCCTGGGCCAGCAGAACCTACTCCGACAAGAACCCACTCATCGGCATCCCGCTGGCCTACTATTGGCACTCGACACTGAGCTACAGGATGATGCCCGCCGATCTCGCGGCACTCGTCGCCCAGCGCGGCGGCGGCCAGGCGGGCGTCTTCTACGCCGACGCCGACGGACCGCGGGGGACGGCATGGAGCAGCGCTCCCATGCTCTACGACAACTGTTGGGATCAGGGGCTCTTCGTGCTGGGCAAACAGGGGAAGGTCGAGTACTCCCTCGGCACCACGGTGGGCGCGCCTTCGTCACCGGTGAAGGGCACGGACACGAACGATAACCTGGCGATTCACGCGAAACTCGGATTCGCCGTCGGTGATTGGATGAAGACCCGCGTCAGCTACGCCGCCGGAGCGTATCTCTGGGACGATGTTGCCCCCTATCTTCCCGCCGGCAAGAGCGTCAACGACTATTACCAGAGGCTCTGGGTGCTGAGCACTGAACTCTCCCGCGACCGCTATCTGCTCCATGCCGAGTTCTTCGCCAACCACTACGAGACCCCGCTCCGCGCCGACGGGCTGGGGAACCGGAGTTTCTACCTCGAGGGATGTGCGAAACTGTGGCCGGGAAGCTACGTCACCGTGCGCTATGAAGAGCTGAGTTTCGAAGAAGTACAGAGCGGTGGCGAGAATCTGAGCTGGGATCAGAACGTCCGCCGCATCGAGGCCGGGGCAGGCTACAACGTATCGCGAGAACTCAGGCTGAAGGCCGTGGTCCAGATGTACGACCTCGGCTCCGGCTTCGCATCCGAAACGGCGTATCCGGCCGTTCAGGCCTCGCTGAAGTTCTAGCCGGCGAGTCCGGGCTATGCCAGACTGAGTGCCCTTCAGAGAGGTGCACTCATGCGTTTCTGGATCGTCTTCTTGCTCCTGATCCCGGTCAGCGCGTCGGCGACCTTTTCGATCGTCGCCTACGATCCACAGACCGAAGAACTCGGCGTCGCGGTCCAATCACGCGCGTTCAGCGTCGGCGGCGGAGTGCCGTGGGCCGAGGCCGGAGTCGGGGCCATCGCCACCCAGGCGTCCACCAACGAGAGTTTCGGACCGCGCGGGCTCGACCTGCTGCGATCGGGCATGGATGCACAGAGCGTGGTGGGCGAGTTGATCGGCGCAGACGAGATGCGGGAGCATCGCCAGCTCGGCATCGTCGACGCCCAGGGCCGTTCGGCGAACTGGACCGGCAGCCAGTGCATGAACTGGGCCGGCGATCACCAGGAGCCGATGCTCTCGGTGCAGGGGAACATCCTGGCCGGTCCCGCGGTGGTCGAGAATATGGTCCGCGCGTTTCATGAGACGCAGGGAGAGCTGGCGGAACGGTTGCTTGCGGCACTTCACGCGGGTCAGGCGGCCGGTGGGGACACGCGAGGTATGCAATCGGCCGCGCTGCTCATCGTCCGTCCGAGCGAGAAGTTTCCCGAGTACGAGAGCCGCTACGTCGATCTCCGCGTCGAAGATCACGCTTCGCCCATCGATGAACTCGAACGCGTGTTTCGCATCCACCAAGCGAGCGATCTCCTTCGTGCCCACGTGCGCTACGCAGAGGAGTTCGCGCAGGCCGGCGACCTGGACGCGGCGGCCGTGGAACACAAACGAATGGGAAGCGCCTTGGAATTCACTCTGTCGCAGAAAGACGCGACCGCCGGCACGCTCAATGCGCTAGCCTGGTATTGCGGGACGGGCGGGGTCTTCCTCGACCAGGCGCTCGTCGCCGTGCGCCGCGCCGCGAGCCTGGAGCCGGAAAACACGGGC
>Ga0214472_10002850_pt1 | contig 18407 bp, 17 predicted proteins | sample RVTome_6_FD_207662 | JGI IMG/M metagenome (GOLD analysis project Ga0214472, IMG submission 207662) | Soil microbial communities from uranium-contaminated site in the Upper Colorado River Basin, Wyoming, United States - RVT140D175 | ecosystem: Environmental > Terrestrial > Soil > Contaminated >...
CCAGACGAAAGGGCAGCAGCATCTTGGCCAGGGCGCCGCCGCCCTGGCCGAGGATGATGCCGGTGCGGCTGATCACCACCCGGACTCCCAGGGCTTCGGCCTCCAGGGCCGCCGCCTCCCAATCCCTGGCCAGGCCGGCCAGGAAATCCGTGCCCGCCGGGCTTTGTTCATCCAGGATCTCCTCTTCCCGGAAGCCGTAGTACCCGATCGCCGACCCGCTCAACAGCGTCACCCCGGCGGACTCCGCGGCAGCCAGACCCGCCACCAGATTCCTGGTGGTCAGGATACGGCTGTCCCGCATGCTTTGGCGGTGGCTGGCGGTCCAGCGCTTGAAGATTGTGGCCCCGGCCAGATTGACCACTGCGTCATGGCCGGCCACCGCTTTCTGCCATTCGCCTCCGCCGGCCGGATCACCCTGAATATACGATACACCCGGCCGGGCCGCGCCAATCCGGCCGGAGCGGGTCAGAACCGTCACCCGGTGCCCCTGCCCCGCCAACCGGGAAACCAAGGCCGTGCCCAGAAAACCCGTGCCGCCGGTGATAAAGACCTTCATGGCTCATCCTCCTCAAAGGCTCGGAAAATTTATGACCGCCATCCAGGCCACGACTATTTCCTACCACTTTTTCGATTCCGACACCATGGAAATCAAAAAAGAAAAGGGGTCAGCCAGTTGAAGTAACCGGCCAACCCCTTGATATTGCTGGCGCGCCCGGCAGGATTCGAACCTGCGACCTACGGATTCGTAGTCCGGCACTCTATCCAGCTGAGCTACGGGCGCGTTTGTTGCGTGACTTTATACCCTAATTCGTCTCATTCCTCAAGCACGATGTTATCGGTCGCCGCTCTTGCGGTATTTGCCACCATCCGGGGCAGACACGCAGGTCTGCCCCTACCGCCTACCGCCCACCGATCACCGTCCACCGTCCACCGATCACTGGTCACTCTGCCGTCCCGGCCGGCGTTCCCTTGATGAAGTCGATGCGATTTTCTTCCGGCTTCATGTCAGGTTCGGCCTCGATGCGGACGGAGACCTGGTATTTTTCTTCCAGTTCCAGCAGGTCCTGGCGCTTGCGGTTCAAGAGGTATCCGGCCACGGCCATGGGCAGCCGGCATTCGACGGCCGTCACCTCGCGCCGGGCCGCGCCGGTCTGGATGCGGCGCAGGTAGAAAAGGGCCTGGGTTTCCACCGAACGGATGATGCCGCGGCCCTGGCAGTGTTCGCACATCCGGTAGCTGCCCATCTGGATGGGCGACCCCATCTTCTGCCGGGAGATCTGCATGAGGCCGAACTTGGAGATGCGGCTGATGTCGGATTTGGCCTTGTCCCGTTTCATCGCGGTCTTGACCTCTTTTTCCACCTCCCGGATATGGCGCTGGTTGCGCATATCGATGAAGTCCACCACGATGAGGCCGCCCAGGTCGCGGAGCCGGAGCTGCCGGGCCAGTTCGCTAGCCGCCTCCCGGTTGACCAGAAAGATGGTCTCCTGAAAACTCTTGTCCTTGCCGGTGCGGCCGGAATTGACGTCAATGGCCACCAAAGCCTCGGTGGGATTGATGACAATGGAGCCTCCGGAAGGCAGTTTCACCTCGGGCCGGTAGAGTTGCTCGATCTGTTCCTCGACATCGTACTGGTTGAAGATCGGCTTGGCGCCCTTGTAGAGATGGACCTTGGCCGTTTGCTGCTTGGCGGGCAGCAGGTCCATGAAGGTCTGGATCTGCTCGTAGGTCTGGGGATCGTCCACCAGGATTTCCTGGATATCCGGGGTGTAATGGTCCCTCAGGAACTTGGAGGTGATATTCTGCTCCTCGTAGAGCAGGGCCGGGGCCGCCAGGGTCTGGCCGCTAATCTTAATGGTGTCCCAGAGTTTGAGCAGGAAGCGCAGATCCTTGGCCAGGCCGGCCTTGGTGATCTCCAGGCTGGCGGTGCGCACGATGTAACCGATCCCCTCGGGGATGGGGAAACCGTTCATCATCTCGCGCAGCCGGTTGCGCTGCTCCTCGCCCTCGATCTTGCGCGAGATGCCGGCGCTGTCGCTGCCCGGCATCAGGACGAGGAAACGGCCGGGGATGGAAAGATAGGTGGTCAGGCTGGCCCCCTTGTTGCCCGTGACCTCCTTGACCACCTGCACCAGCATTTCCTGGCCCTTCCTGAGCGCCTCCTGAATGCGCAGGTCCTTCCAGTGTTTGGCCGGGTCCACCCCCTCCTGATAATATTCGGGGTGGATCTCCGCAAAAGGCAGAAAACCGTTTTTCTCCTGACCGAAATCGACAAAGGCGGCCTGCAGGTTCGGTTCGACGGCCACCACCCGGGCCTTGTAGATATTGTTTTTGTTCTGCTCCCTGGAGACGGTGGTGACGTGCAGCGACTCGATGCGGCCGTTTTCCAGCAGGGCGATGCGGCACTCTTCCGGTTCCTCGGCATTGATCAGCAGCTTTATTTTCGCCCCGGATTTGGGCTCGGCCGGGCTCAGCTCCGCGGCGACCGCTTTTACGACTTCCTTACCCGGCCGGGCCGCCTCTCCCCTGCCCTTGGCGCGGCTCCCCCTTTTTCTGCCTCCCGGTTTGGCCGGAAATGCTTTTTCCTCCGCAGCCGCCGTTTTGCCGGTATCGCCCGGCTTCTCCGTCCCGGGCTCCTCCCCAGGCTCCGCTTGCCGCTCTGGCTCGGGTGGGACCGCTGCTTTGCCTTCGCCCTCTGGCCCTGCCGCTTCCCGTGGCACGGCGGGTAGTGCTTCTTCGGCGACCTCGGCTTTTACCTCTTTCGGATGCCCTTTCCTGGCCCCCCGCGAACCCCTTCTGGAGCGGCTCTTCCGTTTGCCGGGGGTGGCGACCGCCTGCTCTCCAGCCTCAACGGCTGCGGACGACTCCCCGCTCGCCTCGCCGGTTTTCAGTCCTTCCGCAACCTCTTTTCCCTCCGGCTTCTGCTCGGGCTTCTGTTCAGCTTTCTGCTCAGGCTTCTGCTCGGGCTTCTGCTCGGGGGCCGCGTTCGTCTCGGCGGCCTCGGCTTTCACCTCTTTGGGAGGGGCTTTACGCGCCCGCGGGCCCCGGCGGGCGCCGCTCTTCGATTTAACGGCCCCTGCCGGTTTTTCCCTGGCGGCCCCGGTCCCGGAGACTTCCCCGGCCGGCTCAACGGTTTTCAGTCCGTCCGCAACCTCTTGGCCCCCGGTTTTCTTATCCGGCTTCTTCGCTGGCTTCTTCGCGGGCTTCTTCTCGGGTTTCTTTTCAACTTTCCGCTCCGGTTTCTGCTCAGCGGGCGTAAGCGTCTCGACGGCCTCGGTTTTCACCTTTTTCGGAGCGGCTTTCCGCGCCCGCGGGGGCCTGCCGGTCGCGCTCTTCGGCTTGTCCGCCCCGGCCGGTTTTTCCCCGGCCGCGCCGGCCGCGGTCGATTTTCCCGCCGCCGCGCCGCCGGCGGCCCCCTTCCCGGTGGTGACGCCGGTTGCCGTTTTGTCCGTCGCCTCGCCGCCTTCGGCTCTGGCGGCCGCGCTGCCCTGATCGGCTTCGGCGGCCGGCTCCGTTTTCTTCTTGCGGCTGCTCCGTCTTCGACCCCGGCTAGCGGCGGTACCTTTTTTCGGCGCCTCTTCCGCTACCGCGGCATCCCGGGAGGAAGCCTGGCCGGCCCCCTCCACCCCACTCTCCTTCCGCTTTTCCTGTTCTTCCTTTTCCATTTCCCGTTCCTTTGCCCTTCCGCTGGCTGTGCCGCCCGGTTACTGCCCCGGCCGGTCGCTCAACCCAAGGCCTGAAAATATTCCTTGCCGTCATGCTCGGTCTGGCCGATACGACGTTCGTCCGTCAATTTAGTAAGGGCCGCCTGGACCCGCTCCCGACTCTGGCGCAAGGCCGAGGCGATATCCGCCGCCGTGCAGGGCCGGCGTCTGAGCATCTGTTCGATATCGTTTTCCAGATGTTGCGCTTCACGGTGCGGCCGGCTCTCCGCCCCGCCCGGATCGACAACCTCCACCAGGAGTTCCACCATACCGTCGTAGTCTTCCCGCAAGAGAGCGGCGATCCCGGTCAATTCCTCGCCGCTCAGGGGATGGGCGAATCGTTCCAGGGGCGGCCGGGCCACGGTGTTCAACTGTACCCGGGCCGGATTAATCCTGGCGATGGCCCGCCGCAGGGCGGCCAGATCCTCGGGCCGGTCGTTCACTCCCTTGACCAGCAGGATCTCCAGCCATACCTGGCCGGCAAATTCCCGGCCGAAAAGATGCAACCCCTCGACCATCTGTTCCGGGGTGGCGCAGCAACCGGCCGGCCGGTTGATCCGGCGGAAACTGTCCGGATTCACCGCATCCAGCGAGGGGACGACTACGTCGGCGGCCGCCAGATCGTGCCGCACCTCCGGGAGATGAAAAAGCGAGCCGTTGGTCAGGACGGCCACCGGCTTGGCGGCCCGCTCCTTCAGATAGCGGATGATCCGGCCGATACCGGCGTGCAGGGTCGGTTCCCCGGAGGCGGTGACGGTAAAAAAATCCAGGGCCGCCAGCCGCTCCGGTTGGGCCAGCAGCCCATCGATTTCCGCCAGGATCGCCTCGACCGGGACATATTCCCGTCGCTCGCAGGTCAGCTCCGTGGTGGCGCCGACTTCACAATAGATACAGTTATAGTTGCAGATCTTGGCGGGCAGGATGTCGATGCCCTGGGAAAGTCCCAGCCGTCGGGAATTGACCGGGCCAAATAGGTATTTCATGCGGTATGAAGGTATGATGATCTCGTAAAAACATTATCTCACCACGAAGCTCACGAAGGACACGAAGTCAACATACTGATTTGTTAAGCCTTTTCTTCGTGAACTTCGTGGTCTTCGTGGTGCATCCGGATTATTTACGAATGCATCGAGGTATTGATTGTCGAAAAATCCTCAAGCTGGCGGAACAGGGCCTGGGCCAGACATTTTCGATGTGCCTGCAACGTACGACAATCCCTTGCAATTATCAAGATAAATTTAGTAGAGTCCCCTGTTGGCTATGCTTCGAGCCGCGACAACATCCGGCTGACCGTTCACCGGGCCGGAATTATAAATCGGTTTCCCTCATCGAAATCGAAATCGCTATCGAAATCGGCTTCGCACGCAGCTTTTTTTCGACTTCGACCCCGATTTCGACTTGGATTTCGATTTCGATTTCGATTTTTAGCCCCTGCATGGGGTGCTGCTGAACAGTTGCGAACTTTTTGAGCATTAAAATTTCATTTTAACACAGGAGAACCCGATGCGTAGCGATGCCATGAAAAAAGGGTTGGAAAGGGCCCCCCATCGTTCCCTCTTGAAGGCCATGGGGTATACGGACGAGGAGATACGGCGGCCGCTCATCGGCATCGGCCACGCCCACAATGAGATCATCCCCGGTCATATCCATCTGGACAAAATCGTCGAAGCGGTCAAGGCCGGGGTGCGGGTGGCGGGCGGCACGCCCATCGCCTTCGGCACCATCGGCGTGTGCGACGGCATCGCCATGAACCATCCCGGCATGAAATACTCCCTGGCCAGCCGGGAGATCATCGCCGACTCGGTGGAGATCATGGCCCGGGCCCATCCCTTTGACGGCCTGGTGATGATCCCCAACTGCGACAAGGTGACCCCGGGCATGCTCATGGCCATGCTGCGGGTCAACATCCCGGCGGTGATGGTGAGCGGCGGCCCCATGCTCACCGGCCGGCTCCGGGGCCGGGACGTGCATCTGATCAGCGTTTTCGAGGGAGTCGGCCGGGTCAAGGCCGGCACCATGACCGAAGAGGAACTGTGCGACCTGGAAGATGCCGCCTGTCCGGGCTGCGGTTCCTGCGCCGGCATGTTCACCGCCAACTCCATGAACTGCCTCACCGAGGCCATCGGCTTGGGACTGCCGGGCAACGGCACCATACCGGCGGTGGCGGCGGCCCGCCTGCGACTGGCCAAGGAGGCCGGCATGGCCATCATGAATCTGATCGAGCGGGACATCAAGCCCCGGGACATCGCCACCCGCCAGGCCTTTGAAAATGCCATGGCCGTGGACATGGCCCTGGGCTGCTCCACCAATACCGTGCTCCACGTGCCGGCCATCGCCCGGGAGGCCGAGGTGGACCTTCCCCTGGCCCTGTTCAACGAAGTGAGCGAAAAAACGCCGCATCTTTGCAGCCTCATTCCGGGCGGGGTCCACTCTCTGCAACAGCTCGACGAGGCCGGCGGGGTCCATGCGGTGCTCGCCGTGCTGGCCGGGCGAACGGAGGGACTGCACACCGGGGTCATGACCGTCACCGGCAGGACCCTGGGCGAAAACCTGGCCAGGGTCAAAGTTTATGATTCCTCGGTCATCCGGCCCCTGGACAATCCTTATCACCGGCAGGGCGGTATCGCCGTGCTCTACGGCAACCTGGCCCCGGACGGCGCCGTGGTCAAACAATCGGCCGTGGCCGACGAGATGCTCGACCACCGGGGCCCGGCCCGGGTCTACGATTCCGAGGCCGAGGCCCAGGAGGCCATCCTGGGCGGCCGGATCAAACCCGGCGACGTGGTGGTGATCCGCTACTGCGGCCCCAAGGGCGGCCCCGGCATGCCGGAGATGCTCTCCCCCACCTCGGCCATCATCGGCATGGGACTGGGCAAGAGCGTGGCCCTGCTCACCGACGGCCGCTTTTCCGGCGGCACCCAGGGCGCCTGTCTGGGCCACATTTCGCCCGAGGCCGCGGAAGGCGGCCCCATCGCCCTGGTCGCGGAGGGAGACCCGATCCACATCGATATCCCCGCCAAGACCATCACCCTGGCGGTGGACGAGGAGGAACTGGCGCGGCGCCGGGAGGCTTGGCGGCCCCGGCCCGCCAATATAACCGGCGGCTATGTGGCCCGCTACGCCCGGCAGGTGACCTCGGGCAGCACCGGCGCGGTATTGAAGTAATGATTGATTTACCAGGTTCGTTATTCGCATTCTTCGTGCCCTTCGCGGCCAAAAAACCTTTCCCGAAAACCATCGCCGGAAAATTTCCAAGGTCCGGAGAGGCAATCGGGTGCGAATCATCACCTCCCCGGGCAATATTTTCCATCTCCCGGTCAACGTCTTTTTTGCTGTTGCCCGTCCTGCTGCTCGCCTGGCCCGTCCGGCCAGCGACGGCATTCGATGAGGAACCGGCCGGCAACCCTCCCTGGGAGATCGAGGCCGACAACCTGACCTACATCCGGGAGCCGCCAGCCGTCATGGCCACCGGCAACGTCATCCTGCGCCGGCCGGAGTCCGGTCCGGACGGCGGGGTGATCTACCCGCTGGAAGTCCGGGCCGGACGGATACGCTACAACATCGCCACGGAGACGGTGGAGGCGAGCGGCAATCTCACCATCCGCACCCCGGAAGACGAAATCACCGCCTCGGAGGGTTTTCTAGACCTCAAGGCACAGACCGGCAGCTTCGAGACCTCCACCCTCTTCCATAAGGAAAACAACTTCTACCTCAGCGGCGGCACCATCAGCAAAACCGGCCCCCTCACCTACCATCTGCGGCAGGCCACGGCCACCACCTGCCCCATGCCGGCGACCGGGGGAGCCCCGCCCTGGTCCTTTCACAGCCGCGAGGCCAGGGTCACCAGGGAAGGATACGCCCTGCTGCGCCACGTCTCCTTCCGGGTCCGGGACTACCCGGTGCTCTACTCGCCCATTCTGCTCCTGCCGGCCAAGACCATCCGGCAGACCGGGCTGCTCTTTCCGGAATATTCCCAGTCGAGCCGGAACGGCACCGGCCTGGTAGCGCCCTTTTTCGTCAACCTGTCGCCCGGCGCCGACCTGACCTTTTACCCCGGCTTTCTCTCGGAACGCGGCATCCCGGTCGGCGGCGAGTTCCGCTATTTCCTGGAGGAATATTCCCGGGGCACCCTGGCGATCGATTACCTGCGCGACCGGCTCATCGATTCGCCGGCAAACGATTTCAAATCCGACGCCATCCCGCGGACCAATGCGGACCGCTACTGGCTGCGCGGCAAGGCGGACCACGATTTCGGCGCCAATCTCTTCGCCCGCCTTGATGTCGATATCGTCTCGGACCGCGACTATCTGCAGGAATTCAACACCGGCCTCACCGGCTTCAGGCAGAGCAACGCCGCCTTTCGCGAGGATTTTCAGCGGGGTTTCCAGCCTGAAACCGTGGAACAGCGGGACAATTCCCTGCTCATGGCCAAGAGCTGGCCCTCCGTCTATCTGAGCGGCCAACTGCTGGCGGTCAACGATGTCGGGGAGATCGACACCGGGGTGTCACCCCTGTGGGCCCTGCCGCGGGTGGACTTTTCCGGCTACCGTCCCTTGCCCGGGGCCGGGCCGCTCGATCTTTCCTGGGGGAGCGAATATGTCTATTACCGCCGCGACCGCGGCGTGGCCGGCCATCGTCTCGATCTGCACCCCCGCCTGTTGACCTCCCTGCCCTTCGGTCCCCGGGTGGAAAACTCCCTGACCGCGGGGCTGCGCGAGACTCTGTACCGGGCCGAGGGCAACGAGACGGCGGCGACCTCGCCAATCAACCTCGCGGCCAGCCGCACCCTGCTTGATTTCGACGCCACCCTGGCCACCACCCTGGCCCGGAATTTCGGGCCGGGGAGGGCGGCGGCGGGCGGCGGGACGGGAGGATGGCGGCTGCACCACCTGATGCGGCCGGAGCTGGCCTACATCTTCGTGGCCGACCGGGACCAGGCAAATCTGCCGCGGCTCGACGAGATCGATCGTATCGAATCGCGCCGCTGGGTGAAATACAGCCTCAACAATCTCTTCAGCCTCGGCCCCCAGTCCGCCGGGGCCAGCCTCGGCGGTCCGGACGCCGGCTCCCTGAAAATCAGCCAGGCCTACGACACCGAGGCCGGAGAACATCCCTGGGCCGATCTGTTCGTCGAACTGGCGGCCCACCCCGCGACCGGCTGGCGCCTCGCCTATGAGACCGCGATGAGCGTCAACGGCCAAGGGGTCCCCTATTACGAATTGCGGCTCGGTTACACCGGACCCCGGCGCGGCCGAATCGGGACGGATTATCGTTACAAGCGCCAGCCGGAAGTGGCGGAGCCCTTTTTCTTCTCGGAGATCGCCGGCGCATCCCTGCACACCATCCATGGATGGCTGGCCGCCCCGCTTACCGAACGGCTGACCATCGGCGGCGATCTCACCCACTCCCTCTCCTCCGGGGAGGTGGTGGAATCATCCCTGAGCCTGAACTATCAAGCCGGTTGCTGGTCCGTGGGATTGCTGGGCAACACCGCCCCGGACGAAACCAGGGTGGCCCTGGTCCTGTCGCTCTCCGGCATCGGCAAGGCCCTGGAACTCGGCCTGCCGGGTTTCGAGTGACCAAAACGGCTTGGAATATCGGCATGATGGCATGATGGAATATCGGGGCAAAAACCTTTCAGGCCACCCCGTTCTTCCATCCTTCCATCCTTCCATCCTTCCATCTTTCCAGCATTCCAGCATTCCATCTTTCCCTTTTGGAGAAAATACCATGGACTTCGATGTATTCAACGGCGACGCCGACGGCATCATCGCCCTGCATCAGCTCCGGCTGGCCGAACCGCGGCCCGGGGCCCGGCTGATCTCCGGGGTAAAACGCGACATCGATCTGCTCAAGCGGGTAGTGGGGCAGGTGGTGGACCAGCCGGCGGGACGCGTCACGGTGCTGGACATCTCCCTGGACCGGAACCGGGCCGAACTCCTCAACCTGCTGGAAGCGGGCTGCACCGTCTTTTACGCTGACCATCATTTCAGCGGCGACATCCCGGACCATCCGGGCCTGGAGGCCCACATCGATCCCGGCTCCGACGTCTGCACCGGATTGATCGTGGACCGCCTCTTGAACGGTGCCTTCCGGGGCTGGGCCGTGGCCGCGGCCTTTGGCGACAATCTGCACGAGGCCGCCGGCCGGGCCGCCGCGGGCCTCTTTGGAGAGGCGGAACTGGCCTGCCTGCGGGAGGTGGGCGAACTGCTCAATTACAACGGCTACGGGGCCGCGATGGAAGATCTCTTCTTCCCACCCCAGGAGATGTACCGGGCGATAATGCCCTTTCGCGATCCCCTGGAATTCCATGCCCGCTCCCCGGCCCTGGCCGTCCTGCGCCGGGGGTTTCACGACGACATGGCCAGGGCCGCCGCCCATCCTCCCATCCGGGAAACCGCGGCGGGCCGGGTCTTCATGCTGCCCGCCGAGTCTTGGGCCCGGCGGGTGGCTGGGGTGTTCAGCAACGACATGGCCCGCCAGCGCCCGGATCTGGCCCATGGCTTGATCATCCCCAACAAAGACGGTACATTGCTGATCAGTGTCCGGGCTCCCCTGCGCCGCAAGGAAGGGGCGGACCGGTTGTGCCGCCTGTTCCCGAGCGGCGGCGGCCGGGCCGCCGCCGCCGGCATCAACCAACTGCCGCCCGGACTGCTGGATGAATTTCTGGACTGCTTCGAGGAGATTTTTCAACCCGAAGACCCGGAAACCCGGAAAGATGGAATGATGGCATATCGACATTAAATGCTCCGTCCTTGACCCCAACATTCCAATATTCCATTATTCCATATTCCTTTCGTCCATCATCCCATCATGCCGGTCGGGCCGAGACCCTCGGCCATTTTCAAGGAGCGTTACCATGAACCACCCGACAAGGCACCTTCTCCGGCTGCTGGCCATCCTGATCCTGCTCGTCCCGGCCCCGGCCGTTGCCGGCGATGAAACCTCCCCGCCCAAGGCCGCCGATCTGGTGCAGGACGGCCAGGGCATCGATCTGACCAGCCCTCGCTACCACGGCCTGTTCAAGGAACTGCGTCTGCGGCATCAATTCGACCAGGAGGAACTGGAGCGGCTCTTCCGGGACGCCGTCATCAGCCGGCGCGTCCTGGAACTGATGGACACCCAGTGGGAGGCCCAACCCTATTATCGTTATTATCCGCGCTTCATCACCGCCCAGACCATTCGCGACGGCAAACGTCTGCTGGCCGAACATCGCGAATTGCTGGACCGGGTGGAACGGGAAATCGGCGTGGAACGGGAAGTGGTGGTGGCCATCTGGGGAATCGAGACCCGCTTCGGCGCGGTGGAAGGCGGCTTCAACGTCTTCCGGACCTTGAACACCCTGTTCGACGCCTATCCCCGGCGTCGCGACTTCGCCCGGACCCAGCTCATCGAATTTCTCCTGCTGTGCCGCGAAAACGGCGTCGATCCCCTGACGGTCAAGGGTTCCTATGCCGGGGCCTTCGGCCAGACCCAGTTCATCCCCTCGAGTTTCCGGGCCTACGCGGTCGATTTCAACCAGGACGGTCGAATCGATGTCTGGCAGTCCACCGAGGACATCCTGGCCAGCATCGCCAATTATCTGCACCGCTTCGGCTGGGTCTTCCGGACCCCGGTGTATCGCGAACTTGGGCCGGAACTCAAGGACCCGCGTTTGCAGGCCGCCTTCGAGGCCGGCCGCAAGGCAAAGGTGGAATGGCAAGCGGTCCGGTCGGCCCAGCAGGTCGAACTGCCCGCCCCGCCCGGCGACCAGGAGCTGACCATCGTCGGTCTGGAAGTGGACGACAAGGGAGCCATGCGCTACATCGCCGGGTATCCCAATTTCCAGGCCATCACCGCCTGGAACAATTCCAACCGCTATGCCATGGCGGTCACCGAGCTGGCGGAACAATTGGCTCGGTAGCCAAAGGACACATCGTCAGGTCGGGCAATAGGTTCGAAATCGAAATCGGGATCGGGATCGAAAAAAAGCAAGAGATGAAAAACCGATTTCGATAGCGATTTCGATTTCGATTTCGATGCCACAAACGTCGCCAGCTCGGGCAGAAATTCACACCAACTGAACGGTTGCGACATTGCAGGGGAGGACGCCATGAAACATCAGGAAATCGATTACTGGATCACCAACATGCTGGAGACCTACGACAACGTCTCCGACCTCAACGTCACGGTGGGCAAGCCGTTGCAGGTCGAATCCGCCGGGGTCCTGGTGCCGGTGAACGTGACCCCGCCGGTACGGACGATCACCCCCTTTCAGGCGGAGATTTTCGCCCTGAACCTGGTGGGCAGCAACAAACGGTTGCTGGACGATCTGGTGAACCACGGTTCCTGCGACCTCTCCTACGCCCTGGGAGACAAGGTGCGTTTCAGGGTCAACATCTTTTCCCAGAAAGGCCATCTCTCCACCGTGCTCCGGAAGCTGGAGACCGCCATCCCCACCATCGATTCCCTGAATCTGCCCCCGGTCTTCCACAAGGTCGCCGGGGAGTTGAACGGCATGGTCCTGGTGACCGGCGCCACCGGTTCGGGCAAATCGACCACCCTGGCCGCCATGCTCGACAAGATCAACAAGGAAAAATCGGTCCACTGCGTCACCCTGGAAGATCCCATCGAATTCGTCCATCCCCAGCGCAAGGCCACCTTCAACCAGCGGGAACTGGGCAACGACTTCGACTCCTTTGCCTCGGGCCTGCGGGCCGCCCTGCGCCAGGCCCCTAAGGTCATTCTGGTGGGCGAGATGCGCGACCGGGAAACCATGGAGATCGGCCTCACCGCGGCGGAAACCGGCCATCTGGTGCTGAGCACCCTCCATACCGTGGACGCGGGCCAGACCATCAACCGCATCCTCGGCATGTTCGAACAGGAAGAACAGCCCCAGGTCCGCAACCGTCTGGTCGATACCCTGCGCTGGGTAATCTGCCAGCGGTTGCTGCCCAAGGAAGGGGGCGGCCGGCTCGGGGCCTTCGAGATCATGGGGTTGAATCTGCGGGTCCAGGACCTCATCCTCCACGGCGAAAGCGAAGACCGGACCTTTTACGCCATCATCGAGGATGGTGCCGCCGGAGGGTGGCGGACCTTCGACATGAGCATCCTCGATCATTACGAACACGGCCTGATCACCGAGGAGACGGCCATGGCCTACTGTTCCAAGAAGAGCGCCATGAACCGCGGGTTGGACCGGATCAAGGCGATGCGGGGGGAATCCACCACCACCATCACCGGCTTGACCATGAAGTAGGAAAGGGAGAATAGCATGCAGACCATATGCCCGAATTGCCAGCGGAACCTGAACCTCAGCGAGGTCCAGCAGACCAAGGTGAAGGCCGCCCTGGCCGCTCTGCCGCCCGGCCGGACCCTCAAGTTGGGCTGCCCCCACTGCAAGAAGCCCATGGAATTGCAGGGTGACGGCTCCCTGGCCGGCCAGGGGGGCGGGCCGTCGCCGGCCAAGTCGCCCCTCGACCCGCCGCGGCCGCCGGATCTCGAATGGCTGAAAAAGGGTGAATACACCGAACGGGAGATCCTGGAAGACATCCCCCAGGTCATGATCCTCATGGCGGAAGGCGACAAGCGGAAATTAGTGGACGAGGCCTTTTCGGCCATGGGGTTCAAGACCCATTTCCCGGCCACCGCCGCGGCGGCCCTTGAGGAAATGCGTTTCGTCTCTTACGCCGGCGTGGTGCTGCACAGCCGCTTCGAGGGAGATTCCCTGGAACAGAGCACCCTGCATGCCCATCTGACCGGGCTGCCCATGCGGCAGCGGCGTTATATCCTCTACATGCTGATCGGGCCGGAATTCAGGACCATGTACGACCTGGAGGCCCTGGCCTGCAGCGCCAACACCGTGATCAACGAAGAAGAATTGCCCCACCTCGACGTCATCCTGAAAAAGGCGATGCACGATTACGAGATTTTCTACGCCCCCTACATGGAGGCTTTGAAGGAGTACGGCAAGAAGTAACCGTTCGAACCGTTTGAGCGGTTTGAGCGGTTTGAGCGGTTCGAACCATTTGAGCGGTTTGAGCGGTTTGAGCGTTTACCCCTCACCTGACGAGATAGATGGAATTCATCCTGGTCCGGGTAAGCAGGCGGTAACCGGCCGCGGCCAGCAGTTGGTCGAGCTCTTGCTGCTTTTCCGCCTCGGCCCGCTCGACGATGACGGCCCGGGGCCGCAGGGCGGCCGGAACGCTGGCGAAAAAGGCCTTGAGCACCGGCGGCTCATGACCTTCGATATCGAGTTTCATGATGTCGAGGCGCGCGATTCCCTGGCTGGCGGCGATATCGGCCAGGGGGGCGCAAGGCACGGTTATCGAACCGCCGGAGCCCGGGTTCCCCGCCACCAGGCTGGAGCCGCCCAGGTTGGTCGCGTCGAGGTGGAGTTCGAATTCGCCGGCCACGTCCGAGGCGCCCATGGCCACCACCCGGATCAGCTCCTCCTGGCGGTTGCAGGCGATATTGAACCGCAACCGCCGCAGGGCCGGCGGGTTGGGTTCCACCGCCACCACCGTGCCCCGCCGGTCGAGGACCGAGGCGGCCCACAGGCTGTAAAGGCCGACATTGGCGCCGATATCGAAGAAAACGCCGTCCGCCGGCAACTCCCGGCGGATGAACTCGTATTCTTGGCGGTCATAAAATTCCGGAGTAAAAAAATAACGCCGCTCGCTCACGTTGTCCTTGAGATAGAAGCGAAAACGGATTCCGTCCACCTCGGCATCCACCACGGAGCGGTGGGTCAGGATGAACAGGCGGCGCAGGGCGCTGGCCGCGGCCCGGCCGCCCCTCCCTTTACCGCAGGCCCGGATCCGCTTTAACAGCAGGCGGTGCAACGGGGCGACAGGATAATGGCCGAACGGCGGCGGCCGGTCTTCCGGGTTCTCTTGCTCTTTCATCGGCCACCCTTTCCGGTGAGGCGGGTACGTTCGTAATATTTGGCCAGGCGGACAAAACGAAAATAGGCGTAATTGACCGAGGCGATGAAACCGTAAATCCCGTGCAGGAAATGTTTGCGCAGGAAATAGGCCTTGGCGAAACAAAGCGGCAGTTCCAGGTAGAGCCGCGCTCCCAGGGCCGTGAAGGTGCGGTTTTTCTCGGTGAGCAGCCGCACCTGCATATCGGTATAGTAGTTTGTCTTGTCGAGTTGATGGGTGATCGACCGGAAGGAGTAGTGGGACATGATGTGGCGCAGCATGCCCACCTTGTCCTTGGCCATATGGACCGCGTCATGCACCGGACTGGCGCTGAACCGGCCCTGCCGCTTGTCGTAGAGCCGGATCTGGATATGGTGGGAGGCCAAGGGCCGCGGCTTGGTTTCATGGGGGTAGATGTCCACGATCCGCACCCGGTAGCCCGCCTTGGCCGGATCGCCCTTTTCGAACAGGGCGGCGATCTCCCCGGCCAGTTCGGGGGTGACCCGCTCGTCGGCGTCCAGGTTGAAAATCCAGGGATTGCGGCACTGCTCCTCGCCGAACCGTTTCTGTTTGCCGTAGCCGTCCCATTCGTGGTAAAGGGTCCGGGCGCCGTGCTCTCGGGCGACCTGGAGGGTGGCGTCGCTGCTGCCGCTGTCCACCACGATGACTTCGTCGGCCCACTCCCGCACCGAATCGAGCGCCTCGCCGATGCGGTCCGCTTCGTCCTGGGCGATGAGGAAGACCGAAACCGGCAGTTTATGAACCCTGTTTTTTTGCATCGCGGCAACCGAGGTGTCAAATGAGTTGTTATGTCTGCCGGGCCGACGACCCGGAAGAAATCGGCCGCAAGAACGGCCACCGGGTGGTGAGGTGCCGGAATTGCGGCTTTTACTATGTCCATCCCCTGCCGACGCCGGAGACCCTGCGTGAGTATTACAGCCGATACGGCGCCAATCTGAAAAACGTCCGCAACGCCGCCTGGAAGCTGCGGCGCTTCAAACGCAAGATCCTGCCTCTCATCTTCTTTACCAGGGGCCGCGATTTCCTGGACATCGGCTGCAACATCGGTTTCGGCGCCGAGGCGGCCCGCCGGCTGGGTTGCCGGGCCGTGGGCATCGACATGAGCGATCAGGCCATCGACCTCGCCCGGCAAATGTATCCGAAAAACACCTTCCACAACCTCTCGGCCCTGGAACTGGCGGACCAAGTGGACCGCACCTTTGATATCGTCCTCTGCTCCGAAATCATCGAGCATCTGAGCGACATCCATGCCTTCATGGCCTCGCTGCGCTCCCTGGTAAAACCCGGGGGTATCCTGTACCTCACCACCCCGGATGCCGGCCACTTCCGGGTGCCGAAGGATTTCCTATCCTGGAAGGAGGTGATCCCGCCGGAGCACATCGGCTTCTTCAACCGCGCCATCCTGCAACGGTTGCTGGCCCAATACGGCTTCCGGGTCCTCTACTTCCAGCCGATGCTCAAACCGAACCTCAGACTCCTGGCCCGCCGGGACCGCTGACCGGCACCGAAGTTGAGTAGTCAACTTGTCGAGTAGTCGAGTAGTTCATCACTCAACCACTCGACCACTCGACCACTCGACCACTCAACCGCATCTCCTGCCCCCTCTCCCCTTCAAACCGAACCTGAGGCTCCTGGCCCGCCGCGACCGCTGAACTGGCACCGGCAGGAAAAAGTTATTTTTCTATTTCCGGAGCCGGGATGAGTTTCTCCAGCAACTCGTAGACATTTCTTCTGTGTCCCACCAGATGAATCACGATAATCTTTGCTTTTTCATCCACTGTATATACAGCCCGGTATCGTTTGAACCTGTAGGATAGATAGCTCCCCAATTCCTCCTGCAGCTCTTTACCGAGATAGGGATTCCGGGCAATTTCCTGCAAGGCTATTCTGGTAATCTTCTTTAACTCGGGATGAAAATTTGCGACAATCCGGCCTGCCGTGTCGGTGAATCGGACACGATATGGCATTACAGAATGTCCTCCATGTCCACCAGCCGTCCCTGCTTCACATCTTGAGCGGAAAGGCGCAACTGTTCCCTGGCCTGATCATCCGCCAGAATCTCTATGGTCTCCAGTAAGCCCTCGAATTTCTCCATGCTGATCAGGACAGCGGTGGGAATGCCGTTTTTGGTAATGGCGATTGCCTGATCGGAATCGTGGATGGCCCGCACCATGTCCAGCAATTTATTTTTTGCCTGGGTCACCGGGACGTAATCCTGGATGGTCTGCATTTCCTTTCCCTCCTTAGATTTTATATGGCCATTATAATGGCCATTACGAGGAAAGTCAAAGAAATCAGACCATAACAGCGGGTATTCATATGCTGTTGATTTTCGTAACGCAGGTGGTTACAATTGAACGGCAAAAATGTTAATTTTTCGACAATTACTGGCAAACCTCATGATTAAATCGTTTAAGCACGAAGGGCTTGAAGACTTTTTTTATGACGGCGGCAAAAAAAGAATTCAGGCAAAACATTCCACAAAATTAGAAGAGATTCTCGACTTGCTCGATGCTGCATGTGTCGTGGAAGATATGAATTTCCCCGGTTCAAACCTGCATCCTCTCCACGGAGACCGCCAAGGCGAGTGGGCGGTAAAGGTATCCGGTGCCTGGCGGATAACTTTTATGTTTCGGGATGGTGACGCCTATCTCGTCAACTACGAAAATTATCATTGATCGCATCGTAAAAAGTGTTTTTCACCACGGAAATCACAGAGCACAAAGAGAAAATCGGTTCGAATTTTAACAGGTTACCTCTGTGCTCTCTGTGCCCTCTGTGGTAAATCTTCGAGTTCTTACGATTTCATCATCATTAAGAGGAAAAATTTTCATGAGAGAACGTAAAAGGCCCCCGGTTCACCCTGGCAGGATTTTGAATAATCAATACCTGGAACCATTGCACCTTACCAAGACAGAGGCGGCGGATATTCTGGGCGTATCGCGTAAGACAATATCCAAATTGGTAAACGAACATGCTTCGATCACCTCGGATATGGCACTTCGCTTGGCCCGGGCATTTCAGACCACACCCGATTTATGGTTGAACCTGCAGAAAAATTATGACCTCTGGCAGGCGCAACAACGGTCGCAGGAATGGAAAAAAGTGCGGCCCATTGAGTTCCGGGCAGCATAGAAAGCAGATAACCGTTCATCAGGGGCACCCCATCCACACGCGATCGGGCCGGGGCATTGTCGGGTTACGTTACGCTAACTGACTACGGCTGTCTCCCGCCCGGCCCTATGGGACCTATGGGACCTATGGGACCTATGGCTTCCGTCACCTGCCCCCTGGCCCCCTATACCGCCCACCTTCCTTCCATTCGACATTCAAGACGTTCAAATCAAAAATCGAACTTCAAAAATCAAAAATCCCTCCCCTGTCCCCTGCCGCCGGAAAACTCCGGCACCACGTTGCGCAGATGGTGCAGCAAAAGTCCCACGTCGCGGCTGCGGGCCGCCCGGTCCAGTTGATCCAGCTCGGCAACCAGCCAGTCCCATTCGACTTGGCGGCTCCCGGCCAGTCGTAACTTGGCGTGGCCGGTGGGGCGCAATTCCTCCTGGCTGTGAAACACCTCTTCATGGAGCTTTTCTCCGGGCCGCAGACCAATGAAGGTGATGGCGACATCCTCTCCCGGCTCAAGTCCCGAAAGGCGGATCATCTGCTCGGCCAGATCGCGGATCAGCACCGGCTCGCCCATATCGAGCACGAAGATCTCGCCTCCCTCCCCCATGGCCCCGGCCTGCAGGATGAGGCTGACCGCCTCCGGGATGGTCAT